>ERZ772874.437-NODE-437-length-22332-cov-12.371235_pt1 | contig 22332 bp, 17 predicted proteins | sample MGYA00580586_ERZ772874 | MGnify/ENA primary metagenome ERZ772874 (study PRJEB29015, sample SAMEA2737952) | human oral metagenome | biome: human oral; feature: human-associated habitat; material: dental | place: China | collected 2154 ... | reverse complement strand
ACGACCCCGGCTTTGCCGCCCAGGTCGCCCAGGCCTGCGAGACCTGGAGCCTGTCACCCGACCGGTTGCTGTTCGAACTGACCGAAGACTCGATCGTGCGCAACGAGCGTGCCACCATCGAATGCATGCACGCGCTGCGCAACATCGGCTGCGAACTGTCCATCGACGACTTCGGCACCGGCTATTCGTCGTTTGCCTACCTGCGCCAGTTCCCCGTGCACGAGCTGAAGCTCGACCGCGTGTTCATCCAGAACCTCGTGGCCGACCGCGGCGACCAGCAGATCGTCAAGGCGCTGATCGACCTGGCCCATGCCTTCGATCTGCGCGCCCTGGCCGAAGGCGTGGACGACCCCGCCGCCGTGCACATGCTGCGCGAATTCGGCTGCGACCGCGTGCAGGGTTTCCTGTACTCGCGTGCCCTGCCCGCCGAGCAGCTGATCGACTGGGTTCAGCGCTTCAACCGCGGCGAGGCCATGGCCACGATGCACCGCGACGGCGTCACCAGCCTCGACAGGGGTCTGTCCCAGGCCATCAGCGTGAGCGACACCGTCTCCGCCTGATCGTAGGCCACCCCCACCGTGGGAAACGGATGCGCAGCCAGCGTGCGGTCGTAGAAACCGCCGCCATACCCCAGCCGGTAAGGCATGGAGCCCTGCGCATGCTCACCTGCCGCGCCTGCGCCTCCCGTCTTCGCACCAGCGGCAAGGTCAGCTACGGAATGTGAACCTGCAAAGGTACTGACAGCCGGTGATTCCGCGCCCTGAGCGTGGACGTTGGCTGCGGCACGTGAACCCGCAAAGGTACTGCCTGCCGCTGGACCGTTCGACACCTGAAACCCCACACACGGGATGATCAGCACATCCGGCACCACCACCTCGGTGGTGTCCGGCACCAGCACGCCGAAGGCCGCCTCGCGCAACGGCGTGGCAGCATCCCACGCATGAAAAGACAACGGATTGTCCCGACCTGTAACCACGGGCAGCGACAGCCGCCGGCCTTCGGCACGCCACTGGGCATACGCGGCCGAAAGATCAGGTTCGTCACGGATCGGAGAAAAAACGCCGATATTGGCCGCACTTTGCAGCAGATCGACCTGCAGCAACTGCTGGCACAGTAGCGTATCGAGGTGCGCACGCTGCCCGGCCGGCAGCGCCGAACGCGCCGCAAGCAACTGCTGGCGCAGCGCCCTGCGTGCTATGCTGGATTCGGAAGGTTTGTCCACATGAACATTGTAAACGCGCCACGCGGTTCCCTCCTGCCCGGGCTTCCTGCCCGCAAGCCCCTGATGCTGTCCCTGCTGGCCGCGTTCTGCGTGCTGCAGGGGGGCATGGCCACGGCCGCGCTGGACACCGGCATGCAGCCCCCCGATTTGCCGGCCGGCAACGGCACCGAACAGACCGTCACCGAAGCCGTGGCCGACACCCTGCCCGTCACCGGCAATGCCGAACCCGGCGCCCCCACACCCGCCGTCACGGGCCCCAACGACAACGCCACCACCCTGGCCAACGCCACGCTGCAACCCGGCATCAGCAGCATCCTGGCCCGGCTGCAGCCCGCCATCATCTACGTACCGCCCACCGTCACCGACCCGGTGGATCTGGCCATCCTCGCGGCCCGCAAGGCCATGCAGGCCAACAACCTGGCCGCTTTCGACACCGCCGCCGCCCTGGTCCCCCGCGGCCATGCCCTGTCCGGCTACCTCGACTACTGGCGCCTGCGCATCCGCCTCAACAACGCCGGCACAGCAGGCATCACGGCTCCCGCCACCACCGCCGATGGCCCGACTGCCGCCAATGGAGCGATCACCGCCAGCGGATCGGCTACCGGCACCAGCGACGATGCCGATTACCAAGCCGTCAGCGCGGATGCCCGGGCCTGGCTCGGGCGGAACGCGCATACCCTCACCGCCGATCTGCTGCGCCGCGACTGGATGCTCGTGGCCGGCCGCCGGCAGGACTGGGCCACCATCGACGCCCTCTACCCGCACTGGACACTGAAGGACGAAAGCGCCCCCGAATGCCTGATGGCGCTGTCGGCCATCGCCAGAGCCCCCACTGGCCAGCCCCCCAGCATGGCGACCCTCAAGACCGCCACCGCGCATATCCTGCAGCCCGTCGCACTGAACCCCGCCTGCACCGCCCTCCTGCAGACGCTGGCCGAACACGGCCTGATCACCCCGGCCCAGCGCCAGCAGCGCCTGAACCTCGCCCTGGAGATCAACAGCCCCGCCGACATCCGCGAGGCCGTCCAGCTTCTGCCCAACGCCCCCGACGCCCGGGCGCTGGATGTAGCCCTGAACAAGCCGGGCAGCCTGCTGGGCATCACCGGCGGCACGCCGGGCAGGGCCGCCGGCCTGCGCAACCGCAGCCAGCAGGCCAGGCATGGCAGCGGCAGGACCGCCGCACTCGAACGTCCTTCTCTGGGCATCGTCCTTGTGTCCACCCAGGCCCCGCGCAAACCGGCCCGCGCCGCAAAAGCGTCGAAAGCCGGCGACCAGACGAAAACCCACCGCAGCCCCCGGACCACCCGCCGCACAACCGCCTCGCATGCCCATGCCGCACGCGGCAGCAGCGCCGCCCACCTGACGGCGAAACAGGGCCATGCCCGGAAACAGGGACGCACCGCCAGACAGGCCACCACACCGAAACTGGCCAGCGCATCGAAGCAGCCCGCCATCCCCGTCACGCCACTGCTGGCAAAGATTGCCCTCGTGCGCCTGGCCAGACAGGACCCGGCCCGCGCCGCCGACCTGCTCAAATCCGGTCGGACCGCCAGCGGCGCCCCCCTGAAACTGGGCCCTGCCGACCGCGCCTTCGTCTGGTCGCAGATCGCCATGGCCGGCATGTTCCGCCTCGATGGCAGCGCGCCCCGCTGGGCCGACGAAGCCCGCCACGCCCGGATCAGCGACCACACCCGCGTCTGGCTGGCCCGGGCCGCACTGGCCGAACAGCACTGGACGCAGCTCGACACCATCATTCGCGCCATGGAACCGGCGCTGCGCAACAGCCCCACCTGGACCTACTGGCACGGCCGCGCCCAGCAGGCACTGGGTCACCCCAGAACCGCCAGCCATGCCTTCCAGACCCTGGCCACCCGCCACGACTACTACGGCAAACTGGCCCGTGAAGAGCTGGGCCGCCCGCACCGCACCGTCGATACCGGCACCCTCGCCCCCGTATCCGAAACCCTCGTTCGCGCCGTGGAAAACAACGACGGCATCCGCCAGGCCATGGCCTTCTACCAGCTGGGCCTGCGCGGCGAAGGCAACCGCGAATGGAACTTCCAGATGCGCGGCCGCAGCCCCGAACAGCTGCGCGCCGCCGCCACCTGGGCTGCCCGCCACGGCCTGCTGGATCGTGCCATCAACACCGACGAGCGCATCGTCACGGGTCAGGCCAGCCCGCACCTGCGCTTTCCCACCCCCTTTGCCGAACAGCTGCTCACCATCACCCAGCAGCAGGCCATCGACCCCGCCTGGGTCTATGGCCTGATCCGGCAGGAATCGCGCTTCGTCATGTCGGCACGCTCCAGCGTGGGCGCATCGGGCCTCATGCAGATCATGCCCGCCACCGCCAAATGGGTGGCCAGACAGATGGGCAACACCAGCTACCAGCCCGACCAGCTCAACAACCTCGACACCAACCTCACCTTCGGCAGCTATTACCTCAAGCGCGCACTGGATGACCTGAACGGCTCCTCGGTGCTGGCCACCGCCGGCTACAACGCCGGCCCCCGCCGCGCCCACGCCTGGCGCGCCAGCCTGCGGCAGCCCATGGAAGGCGCCATTTTCACCGAGCTGATTCCATTTACCGAAACCCGCGGCTACGTGAAGGCCGTGCTGTCGAACACGGTGGATTACGCCACCCTGTTTTCCGGACAGCCGCAGTCACTCAAGCGCTGGCTGGCCACCATCACGCCGGAGCCGGTGGGGCTGGCGCAGTTGCCGTAGGACGTGTCATGGACTCATTCGTCCCTGCCACCGTGCCGCTCCAACCCGATGGAGCGCTGAAGCTGATACAGGAAAATCATTGCCAGTAAAATGGTCTGTCCGGGTATAATCCAGTACAGACCATTCCAAAAGCCGGGGCACGGCCCATGGCAACCAGAACGACAGCCATGGACGAACATCGGATTGCCACACTCATTGAGAGTCTCCTTGAACAGCCATCAGAAACTGCCTGGCTGGAGTTCAAGGAAAACGACTCAAACCCCGAATCCATCGGCAAATACATCTCCGCACTATCAAACGCGGCACGACTGGAAGACAAGCCCTTTGCTTACATGCTCTGGGGCATTCGGGACACCGATCATGGCATCACAGGCACAACCTTCTCGGCAACTTCTGCCCGCCACAAAGGGCAGCCTCTCGAGCACTGGCTCACCCAGTTCGTGAGCCCATCCCTGAATTTCACATTCAGGTCTGTTGACTACCATGGCATTCACCTGACCCTCCTTGAAATACCCGCATGCGAGAGCATGCCAACAGAATTTGACAGAATTGCCTACATTCGCATCGGAAGCGCAACCCCCAAACTGTCTGACCATTCAGGCAAGCTGAAAGCACTTTGGGGAAAGATTCAAAGTCACGCCTGGGAGAGCGGCACGGCTCTGGTATTCATCGACACGGAGCGTGTTCTGGATATCCTTGATTACCCGGAATACTTCCGTCAGACAGCCCAGCCAACCCCCGATGGAAAATACCGAATCCTTGAAAAGCTCCATGCCGACGGGCTCGTACAAAGGGACGCCGGAGACAACTGGAACATCACAAATCTGGGAGCCATCCTGTATGCAAGAGAGCTGAAAAATTTCCCACCACCAATTCAGCGCAAATCCATTCGTTTCATCGCTTACGATGGCAATGGCAGAATGAGTCCGGTTCGCTACAGGATGGAGGGTTCCCGAGGCTACGCCACTGACTTCCCGGCATTCATCGACAGGATTCATGACGCCATGCAGCATCATGAGCGTATCGATCGAGTACGACGGGTATCACAATACTCGTTTCCGGAAATCGCCATACGGGAACTCGTTGCCAATGCACTGATTCATCAGGACATGACGATCAGGGGCAGCGGGCCTCTTGTAGAAATGTTCAACGACCGAATTGAAGTTACGAACCCCGGAGTGCCTCTCATCACTCCGGAACGCTTCCTCGATTTTCCACCACGCTCACGTAACGAAGCGCTGGCAGCACTCATGCGACGAATGAGGTACTGCGAGGAGCAGGGAACAGGCATCGACAAGGTCATCCAGGCGGTAGAATCCCACCATCTTCCTGCCCCTGACTTCCGTACCGAGGGTGACGCTGTAAGAATCGTTCTCTATGGCCCCCGCAAATTTGCGGACATGACCCCGGAAGAGCGCATTCGCGCCTGTTATCAGCACGCTGCCTTCCTTCATGTCAATGGCAAGCGCATGAAGAACGCCTCTCTACGCGAACGCCTGGGCATTGACCTCCGGAACGCAGCACAGGCCTCGTCTGTCATCTCGCAGACCCTCAAGGCAGATTTGATACGCTCGGCAGATCCGGCACACCCCCGTGCCGGCTACCTCCCCTACTGGGCCTGACCCTGATCACATCTGACCCACACGACACGGCCACAGATACACTTGATTACATAGCGACTTCACAAAACTTGATTCAAATGCCCCCGCTTGTCCAAAAAAACCTACTCGCCCGGATATAGTTCAACAAAATCAATAGGTTAAGTGACGCCAAAGTTTTGATCCCGTTTTGATCGTAATCCGTCCAGCCCTGTCTCTTCAGAGATTGGCGGCACACCGCCCACACGCAGGGACAGGCAGAAGCAACGCAGCTGCCGATTCAATAAAGATTCTCATTTCTCATCTTGCCGCTCCACCCCCTGATATCACGTACAGTACGGGCCAGACCTTCACCCACTGGCTCAAACGCACCTTCTTCGCATGACATCCACTGCCCGCCCTGCTGCGCCTCCCCCGTCCCATACGGATGCAGAAATCCCCGGAGCCGTGGCAGACACCTCTCCCGGCACAACCGCTCCCATGCAAACCTGCCGTGTCGGCGGTTCCGTACGCGACGAACTGCTAGGCCTGCCCGTCGGTGACCGTGACTGGGTGGTGGTGGGCGCCACACCCGAACAGATGCTGGCCCGCGGTTTTCGGGCCGTCGGCAAGGATTTTCCGGTCTTTCTGCACCCCCAGACCCACGAGGAATATGCACTGGCCCGCACCGAGCGCAAGACGGCCCCGGGCTACAAAGGGTTCGACGTGCATTTCTCGCCGGACGTGACCCTGGAAGAAGACCTGCTGCGACGGGACCTCACCATCAACGCCATGGCCATCGACGATGACGGAAACATCATCGACCCCTTCAATGGTCGCGCCGACATCGAGGCCAGAATCTTCCGCCACATCAGCCCGGCCTTTCGCGAAGACCCGGTGCGCATCCTGCGCGTGGCCCGCTTTGCCGCACGTTTTCCGGCATTTTCCGTCGCCCCGGAAACACTGACCCTGATGCAGGCGATGAGCGCTGCCGGCGAAGTCCATGCCCTGGTGGCCGAACGCGTCTGGCAGGAAATTTCCCGTGGATTGATGAGCGCCAAACCCTCCCGCATGCTGGAGGTACTGGCCGACGCGCATGCACTGCCCATTCTGATCCCGGCGCTGCCCGCGCCTGCCACACAGCCCGCCTGGCTGGCCGCACTGGATGCCAGCGCCGAAGCAGGTGATCCACTGCCGATACGCTTCAGCATTCTGCTGGCGGGGATGAGCATCACGGCAGAAGATGGAAATACGCCGAATGCCTCCCTCCCCGGCACATCCCCAAAAACAGCGGGCACCAGGGCATCCAAATCTCCCTGTCAGCAGGCCGTCACCGAACAGGCCCGCGCCCTGCGCGCCCCAAACGATTGCATCGACGCCGCCAGCCGGCTGGCCGGAGAAATCCCCGGCCCCATTCCGCAGGCCGCCCAAAAATGGTTTGCGTCACCCGCCCGAAAGGACGCTGTCGAACTGGTTGCCCTGTTCAACCGTCATGACGCCTGGCGGCGACCGGAGCGGTTGCAACAACTTCTGATGGCGGCACGACGGCTCGCGTGTGCAGACGGTCATGCAGGCACATCATCTGCATCGCGCATCGACCTGCAGACAACACCCATACCCCAGATGGCCGACACCATCACCGCCACATGCCGCGCCATCGAACACGCGCTGCAGGTCGCCTCTGACGTGGATACGGGTGCCATTGCGCAATTGCACCAGCAGAACCCCAAAGGCATACGGCAGGCCATCGATGATGCCCGTGTCGAAGCCATCCATGATTCTGCGGCCCTGCCGTCTCGTCCTGCACGTCCAGAGGGAATTCGCGGGGACGAGTAAGTCCATGACACGCACCAGCCACCCGGCACCCAGCACCCAGCCATCCGGCACCCGACACCAGCCACCCAATACCAGCCATCCGGCACCAGACACCAGACACCAGACAACAGACAACAGACAACAGACAACACCAGAATGAGCGCTCTGGCCTGATCGTCCTTCCAGGCCACGCTCATCCCGATCAGGAATTTTTCCTCCTGCCTTTTGTCCTAAACATTCATTACCACATTCACCCTGCACCAACAAACAGACACAAACCTTCAGGGTCATCTCCGGATAATGCACGGAAACCCGGCTTTGTCAGGCATCATCGTCCCGCCTGATGCAATACGGCCGCTCCCGCAGAGAAACAATCATCGCGTACAGGTCTGATAGTCTGTCTGCCCGTTTTCTCTTTCTCGAACCTGCCGGCACCCGCGGGTGCCCATCCGACAGGACATCATCCACCATGCGCATCCCCGCATCATCCCGGTCCGTCAACCCGTCCTCCTGCCGCACTGGCACACCCCGTGCAACAGCCCCGGCGACTGGCTCTCGTGCCCGTGCACCCCACCCCCTGCTGCGGGCCACGGCTGGCGCCTTCGCCCTGGCTCTGGCCCTCACCAGCTGTGGCGGGGGTGGGGGTGGCGGCAGTGATGCCTCTGCCAGCAACGGCCCCACCATCAGTGGTTCGAACCAGACCGGCAGCTACACGCTGGGTTCGGCCGAGTACAAGCGCCTCTACGGCCCCGGCGTCTACCGGCAGGACAGCCTCGGCAACACGGCCGTGGGCATCTACAAGGGACAGGAGCAGATCGTCTCCGACCGCTTTCGCGCCACCTCCACGGGCCACCTGGAGAAGGTGCGCATCTACTGGCAGACGGGTGACGGCTACTCGTCCGGCAACAACGGCGTCATGCGCCTGCGCCTCTTCCCGGACGATGGCAGCAGCCAGCACCTGCCCAACACGTCGGGCACGCCCCTGGCCGAAGCCTCCTTCACGCCCGGTGGTGTCACCTACGGCCGCTCGCTGTTTGCCGACATCAATTTCAACGCCACGCAGCCGATGCAGGCCGGCCAGCTCTACCATCTGGTGATCGACAACACCGACGGCAGCCCGGCGCAAAACTACATCAGCAGCAACAACGCCGTCACCAACGACGACAACGCCCGCCCGGCCCGCTGGCTGGCAGTGTCGGAATGGGCCACCCTGCTGGGTACGCGTTCCCCCGGTTCCAATGCCGCCTTCTCCTGGCAGGATCTGGTGCAGACGCCCCTGCGCGGCAACCGCTACGTCCCGGTGCTGCAGATCACCACCCGCGAGGGTACGACCCAGGGCGCCTCACCCATGGAAAGTGGCGCAGTGGACCCGGACCGCATCTTCACACTGGCCTCTGGCCATCCCATCCGCGAGCGCTTCACCCCCTCTGCCAACCACCAGATCAATGCGCTGTCGGTAGCCACCGCAGCAAAGGCAGCGGGCAGCCTGCACTGGCGCATCCTGCAGGGCGACAACGAGCTGGCCAGCGGCAATATCGATGCCGCCCAGGCCAACTATCGTACCCTCGATACCGACACCGCCTTCAAGGTGGCCAAGTCCGACTGGTACGACGTAAACCTGCCCAGCCCCGTCACGCTGCAGGCCGGCCAGACCTACGACGTGGAGTTCGAGCCGCAGGGCAGCAGCCAGTGGGTGTTCTCGGTCACGCGCAATGGCTCGCGCAACGGCTTCACCTGGCCGGTGGCCTTTACCGAATCGCATGCCGAGCACCGGCAGGACGGCCAGTGGATCAACGCCAGCCCCTGGACCCGCGAATCCAGCGGCCGTTCCGATACCAACTGGCCCGTGGTGCTGCACGACGCGCAGTAAGCCGCCCCAGGCAGCACCGGCCTTGCGCCGGTGCTGCACTCATCCCGGTGCAGATCGTTCCACCAGCGTCGCCTGGAGCAACAGCACTCAATTCCAGCAGCAATCAATTGCTTACCATTGGTCAAAAAATCTTATATAAATACAAGACCGGAATACTTAGATAGATTCATAACACGAAAAAGCATCGCAGGAAACAAAGAGAACGATTTTTGTTCGGCATAATACGCGCCGCTCGATATCTGCCACATCTTTTTTCTGCCGCCCGACTCTGCCAGAGCACCCGCGAGAGCACCGCTGCGGACCGTTCTCTCTACCGGTTCCCTTCGCTCGTCCCGATCCGGCCAGCCTGTGGCAGTACCCCGATGCCGCGCGCCGCTCACCAAAAATATCCGCATTGCCTCCGCTTCGGCCGTTTCAAGAAGCGGTACCCCGCCCGGCCATCCGCCGGTACCTTGCCCCGGGCAACTGGCGCCGTGCCCGACCCACCTCTTGCCTGCCATGAAACCGCACACACCTTCGGCGCCTGCACTGCAACCTACCGCCCTCATTGCCTCCCTCTGCCTGGCACTGGCCGCCTGCACCGGCAGCGGCGGTGGCGTTGCCGACGACACTTCCGGTGGTCGCGCCAGCAGCAGCCTCACCACCAATACATCCGGCAGCAACAATGGCAGCACGGCCGCGAATACCGCGGGCAATGCCTCTGCGTCACAGGGGCCCCTGCAGCCCGGCGAGGAGGGCTACACCCTCACCTCGGCCGAATTCCAGCGCCTCTACGGCCCTGGTGTGTACCGGCAGGACGGGCTGGGCAACACGGTAGTGGGCATCAACAAGGGGCAGGAGCAGGTGGTGTCCAACCGCTTCCGTGCCACCGTCAACGGCAACCTGTCTTCCGTGCGCCTGTACTGGCAGACGGGCAATGGCTATTCGTCCGGCAACCACGGCAGCATCCGCCTGCGCCTGCTGCCCGATGACGGCAGCCCGCAGCACCTGCCCGACCTGAACGCCACACCGCTGGCCGAAAGCGTCTTCACCCCCGGCACCCCGGTGGAATACGGCCGCCCGCTGTTTGCCGATGTGTACTTCGGCGGCGCCCAGCCCATGCAGGCCGGCCAGCTCTATCACCTGGTGATGGAAAACGTCGATCCCGATCCCTGGACCAACTTCATCAGCAGCAACAACGCCATCACCAATGACGACAACGCCCGCCCGGCCCGCTGGCTGGCGGTGTCCGACTGGGCCACGCTGCTGGGCACCCGCACGCCCCAGTCCGGCGATGCGCCGGCATGGTCGGACCTGACGCAGGATGGCCTGCGCGGCAACCATTACAGCCCCATTCTGGAAATCACCACGGCCGACGGCCAGAAACAGGGGGCTTCCACCATGGAAAGCGGTGCCGTCGATCCGGACCGCATCTTCACCCTCACCGCAGACCACCCGATACGCGAGCGCTTCGTCCCCACCGCTACCCGGCAGATCAACGGCCTGTCGTTTGCCACGGCCGCCTCCGTGGCGGGCACGCTGCGCTGGCGCATTCTGCAGGACGGCACCGAGCGGGCCAGCGGCACCATCCAGGCCGACCAGCCCAATTACGAGGCCCTCGTCACCGACACCTCGTTCCGGGTGGCCAAGTCCGTCTGGTACGACGTGGCACTGCCCACCCCCATCACCCTGACGGCCGGGCAGACCTGGGACGTGGAATTCCAGCCCGAGGGCGACAGCCAGTGGGTGTTCTCGGTGTCGCGCAACGGTTCGACCAACGGCTTCAGCTGGCCGGCTGCCTTCACCGAATCGCATGCCGAGCACCAGCAGGACGGCCAATGGATCAACGCCAACCACTTCGCCCACTATTCCAGCGGGCGGGGGGACACCAACTGGCCGGTGGTGCTGCATCAGGGGCAGTGATCCGGCCCCAAGGGAGCCTCTGCAAAAGTCTGCGAGCGCTTTGGACCCAGGATCGGGATGAGCCAGAAGGCGCCATTTGACGGCAATAGCAGGGCTATTGGCGGCAAATGGCAACGCACTGGATCGCCCGAGCATGGAGGCCAAAGTGCCGCAGGACTTTTGCAGAGGCTCCCAAGGCCTTCCCGGGCACATCATGAACGTCCCCGCGCCCCCTTTGGATACGCAGGACGAGCCGGCACAGACACCACACCCCATGATGCCCGGGAACACGCGGGCCAGCATCGCCTACAATATTGCCTGACCGTGCCTGTATCGGATCCCTGCCGCAAGTCATGGACCCGTTCATGGCCCCAACCGGAGGGGCGATCAGCCCGCGCCGGACCTCTCCCGGGCAGCCCTGCTGCCCCGTGGTTCGCAACCATCCCACGTTAAAAAACTAAGGATCCCATGTCGTCTCCCCATCAGGCCCCCACCGGCGGGCCCGCGCCTGCTCCGTCCGGCGCGCCTGCCGCACGCGCAGCACAGGCCGTGCACACTGGCTCCAGCGCCAGCCCCCATACCGGCCCCAACACGCACACCGTCAACACCATGCAGGCCGGCAGCAGTGAAAGCGCTGCAGCCCCTGCCCAGGCCTCCCGCCCCGAACAGGCCTCCCACCCCGAAAAGGCTGCCGTCATCTTCTCCGGCGGACAGGATTCCACCACCTGCCTCTTTCTGGCGCTGCGCGACTTCGGCCGCGACAACGTCGAGGTCATCACCTTCCAGTACGGCCAGCGCCACGCCATCGAGCTGGAAAAGGCCCGCTGGATCGCCCAGGACCTGGGGGTGAAGCAGACGGTCATCGACACCTCGGTCATCCGGGCCATCACGCACAACGCGCTACTGGACGGCAGCGTCCCCATCGAGCAGCACGGCAGCGAGCCGCCCAACACCTTCGTGGACGGGCGCAATGCGCTGTTTCTGCTGTATGCCGCCATCTACGCCAAGGGCCAGGGCATCCACACCCTGTACACCGGCGTGTGCGAAACCGACTTCAGCGGCTATCCGGACTGCCGGGACGTGTTCATCAAGTCGATGAATGTCACGCTGAATCTGGCCATGGACTATCCGTTCGACATCCGCACGCCGCTGATGTGGCTGACCAAGAAGCAGACCTGGGCACTGGCCGACGAACTGGGCGCCTTCGACTACATTCGCGAGCATACCCACACCTGCTACCTGGGGGTGCCCGGTGGCTGCCACGAATGTCCGAGCTGCGTGCTGCGCGAACGCGGGCTGCAGGCGTATCTGGCAGAACGCACCCCCGCAAAAGCTGCTGCATCTGCAGCGACACGCACACCTGCAACCCAGCCTGAAAGCCAGAGCAAGGAAACACGCGGCGCTGCCCCCTCACCTGCCACGGCGACTTCGCCCACATCCCATGGCCTCGTGTCCCATGATGCACCGCCTTCGGGGGCCGCATCATGATCCGCATCGCAAAGGAATTCTCCTTCGACATCGCCCACATGCTGGACGGACACGACGGCAAGTGCAAAAACCTGCACGGTCACACCTACCGTCTGCAGGTGGAAGTGACGGGCGAGCTGCACGCCACAGGCCCCAAGGCCGGCATGGTGATGGACTATGGCGACCTGAAAGCCATGGTAAACCGGCACATCATCGAGCCGATGGACCACGCCTTCATCTACGACACCACCAGCGCACGCGAATGCCGCCTGGCCGCCACGCTGCGCGAGCTGGATTCCAAACAGTACGGACTGCCGCTGCGCACCACGGCCGAAAATATTGCGCAGCACATCTACCGCACGCTGCGCGGGCACGGCCTGCCGGTGAGCCTCATCCGCCTGTGGGAAACCCCCACGTCGTACGCCGAGTATTACGAATAGGGCGTGTCATGCCTCCCCCTGCCGCGCATTTCTGCAACAGGCCGGATGAACACCCCGCGTGACAGGATGTCACCATGAAAACGAAACACCTCGACCCGCTGCACGAGCGCACCTGCCGTGCGTGGGCTGAATCCCCTGCGGCAATAAACACACTTCCCCATGGAACCACATCCACAGGCAATGACACCGGCGAACCGACAACCCAAACACCCTCGGTGAGGCCGCTGCATTTCCGCAACCCGAAGCAGCAACCCAGCTACCGCATCGTCGAAATCTTCGAGTCGCTGCAGGGTGAAGGCTTCAACACGGGCATGCCCAGCATTTTCATCCGCTTCGGCAAGTGCAATCTGGCCTGCCCGTGGTGCGACACCAACTACAACCAGTACGAATCCAGATCACTGGACGAGGTGCTGGGCGTGGTGCACGGCTACACGGCGCGCAACATCATCATCACCGGGGGCGAGCCCACCATTCAGCCCGATCTGGACCCGTTGCTCGATACCCTGAAGGCCGAGGGCTATTTTCTGGCCATCGAGACCAATGGCCTTAAGCCGGTCCCTCGCCAGATCGACTACATTGCCACCAGCCCCAAGCGTCTGTACGAAAAAGCCTACCGGAAAAAACACATCGATTTTGCGCATGAGGTGCGCATCGTGGTCGATGGCGATGTGCGCGATTTCTGCGAGCAGATGGAAAACACCATTCGTGCGGAACACTATTACCTGTCACCGTGCGAAACCGATGGCCGGATGAACATGCTCGACACCATCACCCAGCTGGGTCAGCTCAATGCCCGCCCCGGCAGGCCCCACTGGCAGCTCAGCATCCAGACGCACAAGCTGGCCAATATCGAGTAGCACCCTTCATCCGCAGGGCAGACAACCGCTACCGGCGCCTGCCTATCGATCCGACCACACCGCCAGCTCATTGCCTGCCGGGTCGCGGAAGTGAAAGCGCCTACCGCCGGGAAAGCTGAAGATGGGCTGGATAATCTCACCGCCTGAAGCCTCGACCTTCGCCATCGTGCCCTCCAGCCGGTCGGTATAGATGACGGCCAGCGGCAGCGGGCGCGTGCCAGGTTGACTGCTGATCCCCGATCCCAGGCCACTGCCTTGTGTATCGCTGTAGTCGCTACCCCAATCCTGGTATTTCCAGCCAAAAACCTGCTCATAAAAAGCCTTGCTGGCCCCATGTGCAGCGGCATCGGGGGCAGGAAACTCGATGTAGTCGATGTGATTGGGTATATGGGTCATGGCAATAATCCTGTTCCTGCCAGTAGAATACACGAACATAGGGGGAGCCAGGCCTGCTCCGGCGGGCATACCCCCCTGCCATCCCGGCTCGTTACACGCCCAGACATGTGCCAGCAAGCCGAAACAAAAAACAGTCAATTCAGGGAGCTTCTCTTCCCGGAAAGACAATGTTCCAATCTTCTGGCGCTCACCCTTGCATGCACCATGCGCAATGGCTAAAACCGACCCCCATGTGACGTGGGCCTCGAGGCTTGCCGTGGCATCGACCCTTTATTTTGCGGGCAGGTCGATCTACCTGCTGGCCACCGAAGGCCCCAATCCGCTCGCAACCAGTATCACCCTCATGTGGACAAGCCTGCTGGTGCTTCTCTGGCTGAGACAGCCAGCAACGGAAAAAGATCAGTAACCGTCCTCATCACAGCGCCCCCGCACACGGGACATGAGGCGATCCAGGCAGGTCCGGAACAGAAAAACAGCCCGCGGTCAGTCACCAAACCCCAGTGTCGACACCGGCGCCTGCATGCCGCGCTCGAAGGCGATCACCTTGAAGAGCGCGCCCATTTCCGCCTCGGAAATGAGCTGCTGCACGGCCTGCGCCTGGGCAAACCAGAACTGTTCGGGCTCGCGCGGCAGCTCGGCCAGTTCATCCAGCACCCCGGCGTTCATCAGGAAAGCCGCCATACTGGTATAGCCCAGCAGTGAGAAGCCGGCCGCCGCCGCGGCACGCGCCAGCCCCGAAAAATCCACGTGGGCGGTGATGTCGTTCAGCCCCGGCCACAGGAAGGGTTCGGTATGGCTGTGATGCCGGTAATGGCACATCAGCGTACCCTGCGAACGCTGCGGGTGGTAATACTCGGGCGCGGCAAAGCCGTAATCCAGCAGCAGCACCGTGCCAGCCGTCATGCGTTCGGCCAGCGTCCGGATCCAGCCCTGCTGGGCCGGGCAGATTTCGGAGCGGTAGGGCGTGGGCCACGCGGCCGCCTGCACCTCGCCCAGCTCCGCCCGCACGGTAGCCACCGCCCCGTTGAGCGCAGCATCGGCCGGGCGGGGCACCCAGACAAAGGCGCCGTCGTCCGCCAGCCCCACGCCCATCTCGTATACCTGTTCGCCAGACGGGCCGACCCCGACCCCAGCAGCAACCGTACCTGCCGTTCTGGCTGCCGGGGCGTCCTCCACACCAGCACCTGACATATCCCGGGCAGCCTTCTCACTGGCATGACCTTTCACATCACCACGGGTACTGCCCCCCTTGCCCGCACGCCATTCGAAAATCTGCACCGGCATGGCATCCAGCAGCTCGTTGGCCACCACCACACCGGCAAAGCGTTCTGGAAAATCCGTCAGCCACTGCACCCGCGGCAGCAGGCCCGGCGCCAGACTCATCAGCGTCTGCCGCTGCTGTTCGCGCCGCTCGGCCGACAGCTCCAGAATCCGGTAGCGCAGCCCGGAAAACCCGGCGTTGTCCAGCGCATTGAGCAGCTGGGCCGCCAGCATGCCGGTACCCGCCCCCACCTCCAGCACCATCGGGCCGTCGCCCGCCAGCGCCGGATCGCGCAGCCAGGGCGCCACCTGCCGGGCCAGCGTGGCGCCGAACAGCGGCGTCAGCTCCGGCGCCGTGACGAAGTCACCCGCCGCCCCGAAAACCATGCCGGGGTTGCTGTAATAGCCCAGCCCCGGCTCGTACAGCGCCATTTCCATGTAGCGCGAAAACGGGATCCAGCCACCCACACGGCCGATCTCCGCCGTGATGTGTGCCGTCAGCTGCTCGCTGGCTTTGAGCGCCTCGGCACTGGGCTCGGGCAGGGCATGGGCAATACGGGAATGCGACAGGGTCATGACAGGAAGGCCGCAGAAAGAGAAATACCTTGTGGCGCATGCCATGGACCCGCTCGTCCGTAAAGCGCCCAGCGCGCGTCGCGGGCTCCACGGATGCCGGTCCAGCGCAGGAACGAATGCGTCCGTGACACGCTCTCCACCCATCATGCTACAGTGCCTCACCATGAAAGACACGCCCTCCGCCCCTGCTGGCATCACCGGATCTGCCAGCGCACCATCCCGCCAGTCTGCTCCCGAGCCTGCCGTCACGGCCCGGGGGGTTGCACTGGTCACCGGCGCCGGCCAGCGGCTGGGACGTGCCATTGCACTGGCGCTGGCCGCCGACGGCTGGGACATTGGCGTGCATTACCGCGAATCGGCAGACGGGGCCGCGCAGACCGTTGCCGACATCACCGCACTGGGCCGGCGTGCCGTCGCCCTGCAGGCCGGTCTGGACGACGCGTCTCAGTGCCGGCAGCTGGTGAAACGGCTGGCAGACGCCCTGGGGCCCGTCACCGGACTGGTCAACAGTGCCTCGCGCTTCGACTTCGACAGCATCCACTCCCTGACGCCGCAGAGCTTCGCGGCACACCTCGGCCCCAACCTGCTGGCACCGCTGCTGCTGTCGCAGGCTCTGCTGGCGCAACTGCCCGGCCGGGCCGTTGTCTCATCCACAGCCCCCGCCAGTCTGGCGCCCGCTGTCAAACCCGCCCTTTCTGCCGGACCGGGCAATCCGGACAGTGCCGCCAACCACGCCAGACCAGCCGTTCAAATCGCCCCGGCCGGCAGCGAAGTGCCCGATACCTCTGCCTCACCTGCATCCACACCAGCCGTCATCGTCAACCTGCTGGACCAGAAGCTCTTCAATCTCAACCCCGACTTCCTGTCCTACACACTCTCCAAGGCGGCCCTGCAGGCGGCCACCACCATGCTGGCACAGGCCATGGCGCCCCATGTACGGGTGGTAGGTGTGGCCCCAGGCCTGACGCTGCCCAGCTACCTGCAGACCGACACCGATTTTGCGCACGCCCACCGGACGCTCTCGCCGCTGGGCGCCTCCAGCACGGCCGAGGACGTGGCTGCCACCGTGGTCTTTGCCATGAAGACCCGCTCCATCACCGGCACCACGCTGCTGGTGGACGGCGGCCAGCACCTGCTCGGCCTGCCACGCGATGCCAGCCTGATCGACCAGACCTGACCTCCTGGCACGTGCATGGTGCGAAGCCCCCTCTGGACGTGCAGGACAAGGTAGCAGGACAGCAGAACCCCCAACGGCTTCAAGGCACTGCCAACACGGTCATGCAAGCCCCGGCTCATTCCTGCCAACACCCATCTCCCGTTCCCCGCTGCGTGTCCAGGCCTGTCCGTGCCCCCATCCCGTGCCTTTTTTGTAAAACACGGGGGCGGGCAGGCGCAAAAATCCCTCACCCGGCCGCCAAAGCCGCTATGATTGCGTCCTTCGGCGCCTCCGCCCGCGTGCGGGGCGATTCCGTTCGATGTCCGGCGCCCCCGGTCCTGCGGCATGGCCGCACAACGGCAGGCGCCCCACGGTTCCGGCAGCATCCCTGCCCGTCGCCATTTCCTTTCTGTCTCCGACGTCATGCAGGCAAGCAACACCCCGCCCGCCGAGAACCCCTCCCTGGCAGACCGGCCGGCCATCCAGACCATCCGCGTGAATGAAATCCGCCGCCCCGGTTCGGCCGGCGCGCCGCTGGGCAGCGATGCCGCGCCCCTCACCGAAAAGCAGGCCCTGTGGGTGGGTGACGAAAGGGAGCATCACGCGGCAGAGGGCCACACCCAGCATCACCCGGCCATGTCACCGGCCCCTGCCACCCGCCATGCCCAGCCGTCCGCCGCGGGCATGCGTCCGGCCGCAGCCACCCGCCCCGGCCTGCGCGACACCCGTCGCGAAGACCACGAGAACAACAAGCTCTCCAAACGCCTGCACCGCCTGGCCGGCCAGGCCATTGCCGATTTCGACATGATCGGCGAGGGTGACCGCGTGATGGTCTGCCTCTCGGGCGGCAAGGACAGCTTCGGCATGCTCGACATCCTGCTGGGTCTGCAGAAGCGCGCACCGGTACGGTTCTCCATCGTGGCCGTCAACCTCGACCAGCGCCAGCCCGGCTTCCCGGCCGACGTGCTGCCCACCTACCTGCAGAAACTCGGGGTCGAATATCACATCGAAACCGAAGACACCTACAGCACGGTGCAGCGCGTCATTCCCGACGGCAAGACCAAGTGTTCGCTGTGCTCGCGGCTGCGGCGCGGCATCCTGTACCGTGTGGCCGACGAACTGGGCGCCACCCGCATCGCGCTGGGCCACCACCGCGACGACATTCTGGCCACCTTCTTCCTGAACATCTTCTACGGCGGACAGCTCAAGACCATGCCGCCCAAGCTGGTGTCGGACGACGGCCGGCACGTGGTCATCCGCCCGCTGGCCTATGTGGAAGAAAAAGACCTGATCCGCTGGGCAGAAGTTCAGCAGTATCCGATCATTCCCTGTAACCTGTGCGGCAGCCAGCCCAACCTGAAGCGGGCCGAAACCCGCGAGATGCTCAGGCTCTGGGAAAAACGCTTCCCCGGCCGGCTGGAAACCATCTTTTCTTCCCTGGGCAGAGTGCGCCCCTCCCACCTGATGGATCGCACCCTGTACGACTTCAACACCCTGCGCAGCGGCGACGACGCCGAGGATTGAGGTGAACGGACCCGTCTCCTGGTTTTCCAGTACCCGCCGCCTGATCCGGATCCTCTGGACGGTCCGGCGCTTCGGGCTGGACGAACTGCTGGTCAGTGGCGCCGCCAGCACGTCCGGCTCGCCCTGGCTGCTGCGTGCCACGCGCTGGCTGCGCGTGGGCACCATCCGCGAACCGCGCGGCGTGCGCCTGCGCCTGGCCTTCGAAAGCCTGGGGCCCATCTTCGTCAAGTTCGGCCAGGTGCTGTCCACCCGGCGCGACCTGATGCCACCCGACATCGCCGACGAGCTGGCCCGCCTGCAGGACCGCGTCCCCCCCTTCCCGGCCGACCTGGCCATGGCCGAGATCGAGCGCGGCCTGGACATGGCCATCTCGGATGCCTTTGCGGAGTTCGAGCGTGAACCCGTCGCCTCGGCCTCCATTGCCCAGGTACACCGCGCCCGGCTGCACGACGGCACCGCGGTGGCCGTGAAGGTGCTGCGCCCCGGCATGCTGTCGGTCATCGAGAACGACCTGCGCCTGCTGCGCACCGGCGCCACGCTGGCCATGCGCCTGTCGGCCGATGCCCGTCGCCTGCGCCCCATGGAAGTGGTGGACGAATTCGACCACTACCTGCACGACGAGCTGGACCTGGTGCGCGAGGCCGCCAACGCCAACCAGCTCCGCCGTAATTTCGAGGGCTCCACGCTGCTGCGCATCCCGCAGATGTACTGGGACTACTGCCGCCGTAACGTGCTGGTCATGGAATGGGTCAACGGCATTCCCATCGGCCAGACCGAACGCATGCGCGCCGTCGGCATCGACCTGGAAAAGCTCTCCCGCGATGGCGTGGAGATCTTCTTCACCCAGGTTTTCCGTGACGGCTTCTTCCACGCCGACATGCACCCGGGCAACATCCTGGTCGGCACCGGCCCGGACGACTTCAACCGCTACATCGCGCTGGACTTCGGCATCGTCGGCACCCTGTCCGAGCACGACAAGCGCTATCTGGCGCAGAACTTCCTCGCCTTCTTCAGGCGTGATTACCGCCGGGTGGCCGAGCTGCACATCGAATCCGGCTGGGTGCCGCCCGATACCCGGGCCGAAGAGCTGGAAGGTGCCGTGCGCGCCTGCTGCGAACCGGTGTTCGACCGGCCACTGCGCGAGATCTCGCTGGGCGTGGTGCTGATGCGCCTCTTCCAGGCCTCGCGCCGTTTCAATGTCGAAATCCAGCCGCAGCTGGTGCTGCTGCAGAAAACCCTGCTAAACATCGAAGGACTGGGTCGCGAACTCAACCCCGATCTCGACCTGTGGGTCACCGCACAGCCCATCCTGGAAGTGTTCATCAAGCAGCAGGTGGGCTGGGCCGGCTTCGACAACAAGGTCCGGCAGGAGGCGCCCCGCTGGGCGCAGCTGGTCCCCGAACTGCCGCGGCTGCTGCACGGTGCCCTGAAGGCCCAGGCCTCCCCCGCCATCGACCCCGAGCACAGACGCCTGCTCGAACAGCTGGCCCGCGAACAGCGACGAACGTCGCGCTGGCTGCAGGTGGCCGTCCTGCTGATGACCGCCATACTGGCCCTGCTGGTCTGGTTCCATCTCAGACAATAGCCGCCTCTGCCGCCACACGACCGGTGCACCCTGCCGGGCACACACCACCACCCGTCGTTCCGCTGCCATCCCCCCTGCCGCCAGACCGCACCATCGCACTGCAGGGGCCAACCCCATTGCCGCCGGGCCCGCAGGCCCATCCGTCCCCTTCGCCTTTCGGGAGACCGCCATGCTCGTCACCCTGGTTGCCTGCTACTTCGCCGTCACGATCGCCATCGGTGTCTATGCCGCCCGGCGCGTGAAGAACTCGGCCGACTATCTGGTGGCTGGCCGCAGCCTGCCGCTCTACATGAACACGGCCACCGTGTTCGCCACCTGGTTCGGCGCAGAGCTGATCCTGGCCGTCTCCTCCACCTTCCTGAAGGACGGTCTGCGCGGCGTGGTCGGTGATCCGTTCGGCGCGGCTTTCTGCCTGATCTTCGTGGCGCTGTTCCTGGCCGCCCCCTACTACCGGCTCAAGCTGATGACGGTCAGCGATTTCTACAAAAAGCGCTACAACCGCACCGTCGAGCTGGCCTCGGCCGCTGCCATCTCCATCTCGTATCTGGGCTGGGCCTCGGCCAACCTGGTGGCACTGGGCATCGTCATCCACACCGTCTCGGGCCATGCCATCCCGCTGGAGCAGGGTATCGTGCTGGGCGCCGTCATCGTCGGCGTCTACACCCTGTTCGGCGGCATGTGGTCGGTGGCCTTCACCGACCTGTTCCAGACCGTCATCATCGTGGCCGGCCTGCTCTACATCGCCTGGATGCTGGCCGGCATGGCCGGCGGGGTCGACAAGGTGATCATCACGGCCCAGGCCTCCGACCGGCTGAAGTTCTTCCCTGACGCCAGCCTGCACGACTGGCTGGGCTTCATCGCCGCCTTCGTCACCATGGCGCTGGGCTCGGTGGCCCAGCAGGACGTGTTCCAGCGCGTCACCTCCGCCCGTACCGAGAAGATCGCCCGCACCGGCACCCTGCTGGGCGGTTCCTTCTACCTGATCATGGCCTTCGTGCCGATGTTCATCGCCGTCTCGGCACTGCTCATCGACCCCGCCATGGTCCGGCAGATGCTGGCCAGCCAGAACGACTTCCAGCAGGTGCTGCCCACGCTGATCCTGCAGCGCACGCCGCTCTTTGCCCAGGTACTGTTCTTCGGTGCCCTGCTCTCGGCCATCCTGTCCACCGCCAGCGGCACCCTGCTGGCCCCCACCGCCGTCATCACCGAGAACGTCGTGCAGCCGCTGTGGGGCCACAAGCTCTCCGACCGGAAGATGCTCATCCTGCTGCGCATCATCCTCATCGGCTTCACCTGCTGCGTCACGCTCTTTGCCCTGGAGAGCGACTCATCCATGTACCAGATGGTGCAGGACGCCTACAAGGTGACGCTGGTCACCGCCTTCACGCCGCTGGTCTTTGGCCTGTTCTGGCGCCGTGCCACCCCGCAGGGTGCACTGGTTTCGATGGTGGCCGGCGTCGTCTCCTGGCAAGTGGCCGACTACGTCGCCCCCGACGCCCTGATGCCGCCCCAGCTGGTGGGTCTGTGCTGCGCCATTCTGGGCATGCTCATCGGCTCACTGGCCCCCATCGTCATCGGCGGCCGGGGCCACCCCGAGATCGTCGACCAGGCCCGGCAGCCCGAGATTGCCGACAATCCGCCGGCGTGACGCGGGCAGGGCAGGCCGGCCGCTGCCATCACGTGGCCACGAATTGCACTGAAAAGGTAACAGGACCCCCGGCTGCCCCCCTGAAACCCCCAGAGTGCACCAATACTTCACGGCACACCCCGGCGTTTCGGCATACACTGCTAGGCTGCGTGTCATGGCGGCCTGACACGGGCGGACGGTCTCCGCCCGTCAGCATGCTGCGCGCACCACCGCGTGCCGTGGTGACATGGCGCTGCTCTGGCCTCAACCCCTCCCCGAATCACACACCGATCCAACCCAGATGAACATCGTGATCCTGGCTGCCGGCATGGGCAAACGGATGAACTCCGAC
>ERZ772874.435-NODE-435-length-22375-cov-18.005735_pt1 | contig 22375 bp, 19 predicted proteins | sample MGYA00580586_ERZ772874 | MGnify/ENA primary metagenome ERZ772874 (study PRJEB29015, sample SAMEA2737952) | human oral metagenome | biome: human oral; feature: human-associated habitat; material: dental | place: China | collected 2154 ... | reverse complement strand
TCATATCAAGGAGTGTTGCAAAGTTCTTTTCTTCTCTTGGAGCTTCATAGAAGATGTAGCCAATAAGAGCAGTATAGTAGAGTTTTTCGGCTTTCACCCAAAAATCTTCGCCTGCTTTTTCACCCTCTCCCTTGGTATTTGCAATAATTGTCTGTACCAGTTTCAATATATCTTTTTCACTTCTAAGGTAGGCGAATGGATTATACTTCATACTCTTTTTGAAGTTGATGGTATTTAAGATTTTTATCTCATAACCGTTATCTTCAAGCATCTTACCACATTCAATGACTATCGTTCCCTTAGGATCTGTAACACAATAGCTACTGTGCATTTGCATTAGGTTCGGTTTTACATAAAATCTCGTCTTTCCGGAGCCTGAACCACCTATAACCAAAACATTTTTATTTCTTGCATACTTTGGATTTGCCGGTCTGCCATTCATGGTTAATCGCTCAGTTTGAGTAAGCAAGATATTATTTTGAAACTTTTCATCCATATACGGCTCTATATCTTTTCTCGTTCCCCATCTTGCTGAGCCATACTCTTTCCCCTGTCTGAACTTTTTTGCGTTTTTACCTTTGGTATAGACAATAAATTTAATTAAAGCTGCTACTCCCACGCCCATTAAAATATCAGCCACATGAATACTTGGCAGTAAGCTCATGGTGTTAAGTTCCAATATTCCTTGAAAGATTTTATCTATCACATCGCCGCCAGTATAGGCTCGTACATGATGAGAAAAGATATTGCCTACATAGAAAAATGCAAGATAGGGAATGTTCTGTTTTAGAAACTTTGCCTTATCTTGCACTTTGAATAAGCCTTTGATGTCTTTTAGTATCTTATCTATCATAGGCTCTGCTCCTTTTGTTTATTCTTGACTTTATCCTTAGAAATAGTATTTTTAGCTAGTTCTTTAAATTTCTTTATGTTCTTGTGAATTGACTCCTTATTTTTTTCTTTTTTCTCAATATTTGATAGCACATTTTGAAAAGCTTTATTCATAACTTTTGTATCTTTTGCTTGGAAGAATACTGAATGTGTCCCAGTCTCCTTATCTTTCATCACTGAGAATTTAACACCATGTTTATTCAATTCTTTTTTTAGTTCTTTTAATTCACCATCTTTAACATTGATTTCTTCAAGCTGACCTTTCTTAACCATATCTTTGAGTTTGACTTCATTTCCCTCAGCCTTGATAAGTTTATCTAAGCCACCATGTTGTTTTGATCTCTGTTGTAACTTCTTTACTTGGCTTAAGATTTCTTGATATGTTGCCTTTAAGACATTAACTTCAATATTAACTACTCTATTAGAAATTTCTTCATTTATCATTAGTAACCTCCTTCCCTCATATCATAACTAACAAGTGCTGTATAATAGGCATCCATATTGCTTGGTGCATTATATGCTGCCGTTAAGATAAATGCTCTTACATTTCTTATTTTTGATTCGTTCTCTGATAAAGCATTTACAAGATACTCCATATGCGAAGAATCTAATTCTCTAAATCTCTCTTGAACAACATATGCTGGTAATTTCGTTTGATTTATTGTGACTGTATCTTCCGCATTTAATACCATAACATCAGCTAAAACTTTAATTATTTCATCAAAGGTTTTAGCAATAATCTTATTGCCCAGTTTCATATGTTCGTTGTATCCTGTGCTTTCTCTTAATTCTTCTAAACAAGATTTATATGATTTTATTTGTTTACGTCCTTCCTCCATTCCGTCCCCTGAATAAAACAGATCTCTTTCATAGATGGGTAGGTGGGAGGACTTCTCTGTAGAAATATCTGAAGTAATCTTTGATGAATTATTTGTAGTAATCTCTGGTAATGGTTCATGCAAGTTGCCATAATGCACTGGTAGATTTTCATCAAATGCATCGGTGCTAAATGCCTCATTGCATTGGTTGATTTTGCCCTCTTCCATTGGTGCATTTTGCCCTAATGCATTAGGCATAGCACTTTTACTTACTTGTTCTAATATTTTTCTTTCTTTCTCTTGTTTTCTTTGATTTAGTTCAAGATAAAGTTCTTCTAATTTCTTGTCATTTATTGTGTACCACTTCGTTTTATCTCTAGGATCTTTATTATAGTTTCCAACTAAAAGATAGCCCGCTTTTTCAAGCTTAGAAAAAGTTCTCTTTACTGTATCAACACTTAAATAATCAAAATCTTTTTCTTGCCATGCTCGTATGGAGTTATATGTCCAATACTTGCCATCATGATAATTGTTACCAGACTTCTTATTTATCTCAATCCAGTAATTTATTTGTTGAAGCACAAGAGCTTCATTTAAGCCTAATTCTCTGGCTAATGCTTTATTAGCCAGTATAGGTTGTTCATCAAATAAATACATACTCATATCATCGCCTCCTTTCTCTGAAATTTAGGCATAGAAAAAGACGATAGATTTATATTCCATCGTCTTAACTCTCTCTTATATTTCCTTTAATGTATCTTTCGCTACTTCAAGATATGCTGTGATCCAAAGTGCAATTTTAGGTAGCCCATAAGGACTGATCAAGAATGCCAGTAGTAATGCTGCTATTCCTGTTGCCATATCTTTTTGTATAAAGCAAGCTACTGCTCCAATAAATACTAGGAAAGATATTATACCTAAAATCATTCCACTAACTTTTATAATAAATTTTAGAAAAGCAATTAGTATCAACAAGATCAATATTATTGGAAATAAGATAATTTTCAATGCCCATCTCATAACAACCTCTCTATTTCTTTGATTTATCCTCTAAACTCTTAATACCTGTATTGTTCAACTTTTCAATTGACATCAGCTGAGTTCTGGCAAGCTTTCTAAGTTCTATCATTCTTTCTTTTTGATCCATACCTTTACCAATAAGAATTGCATTATAGCTTTCCATATTTGCAAGAACAAGTAATTCATTCAGACTTGCATAGTCTCTCATATTACCCTTTAACTCAGGATTTTCTTCACGCCACTGTTTAGCTCTCTTGTTAAACAAGGCTACATTGAGCATATCTGCTTCACTTGCATACTTGTAAGACAACTGTTCGTTGGTAAGATCTTTTAAGAGATATTCTTTGATTGCGTCTGTATGAATTTTGTAGTTAATCTTGGAAATTTCTCTATTCAAATTCCAACCTAATGATAGCTTAGAGTTTTCATCTGACTTAAGTCTTTTGTAATCCTGAATTACATACATCTTAAATTCAGCAGAAATCCATGAAGCAAATTCAAAGGCAATATCTGTATGTGCAAATGCACCACCGTATCTTCCTCCTTTTGAGATAATTCCGATTGCGTCTGTTTTTTCTACCCATTTCTTAGGGGACAGTGTAAAGGAATTATATCCAGCTTCCGATTTAATTCGGTCGAATTCGACCGAATTGAAATTCATGTTGTTTAAGCTTTCCCATAAACCAAGAAATTCAATTGTATCTTTTCTTCTCATCCAATTTTTAATTACATCACTTGGTTCATCGCTTTTATATCTAGCAATATCCGTTAGACTTATATAGTCGTTTTGAAAGTCTTCAGTATAAATTTGAATAGCAAATCCTTTTGCTTCAATCGTCTCTTTTTTCACCTTAGACATATGAGTTCCTCCTTTATGCTGATGTACTGTTTACAACATTTATTTTCATAATAACTGCTCTAAACAGCACACCAACGATTCATTTTTTTGATTTTAAACTTTGGTAGAAGCTCTAAAACCCTTGTATTTACTTGACTATTTGCCTGTGTCATTATTATGACACGAAACCCACATGTCGGGTCATAGACCTTGTTAATCTTATCCTTACCGACCATGACTAATCGAGCTAACAATTTAGAAACAGTCTGAGGTGTGAAAAATTCGCCACCACTTTTCCCTGCATTACTAGCATAGTTGGAAATCAGAAATTCATAGGCATCGCCAAAAGCATCAATATCATTGTCCTCAAAGTTGCCGAGAGGGATATCATTAATGCCTGTTAGTATATCCGACAGGCGTTTATTTTTTTCTGAGACAGTTCCACCAAGGATGTTACTTCTTGTATCCAAGTTATCAAACAGACCTTTGATATCGTCCTCTGATTTGAAACCAATCGCTGACTTTTCAATGTCTTGGAAAATGCTAGCCAAATCTGTATTTAACTCTTGGTTTTGTGAAGCATTCTTTACAACGTTTTCAAAAAGTTGGCTAGGCAGAATAAAGAAACCTTTTTCTTCAACTGTTCCAGGACGGAAATCTTCTTCTGCTTCTTCGTCCGTCAGGTTAGCATAACGAAATTCTAAATCACCTGCTTCATGCTCTGCTTTATCAAAATACGCTGACATATTTTCTGAGATAAAGCGATAAAAGAGAATTCCAAGTACATATTGTTTAAAGTCCCAGCCGTCAACTGCTCCCCGCACATTGTCAGCTATAGACCAGATTTTCCTATGTAATTCTGCTCGCTGACTAGCTTCCCTATTATGCGTTACCATACTTATCCCTTCGTTTTCATATTATTATCTATTGTAAAAATATCAAATGCTTTTTAAAGATTGATACAAGAATTTTCTTTATTAAACCAACTCCGTTCCAGTCGGGTCCTGTTTGATTTTACCAGCTTTCATGAGACCGCCCAGAGCTTTTTTAAACTGGCCTTTAGAAATGCCAAAAGTTGCCTTGATGTCATCTGGTGAAGACTTGTCGTTCAAGGTCATAAAGCCGCCGTTACTCTCCAGATAGGTCAAAATCATCTGGGCATCGTTTTCCAGCATTTCAAAGGAGCGAGGCTTGAGGGAGAGGTTAAGGGTGCGGTCTACTTCACGGAAGCCAATCACCCGTGCGTCCAAGACCTGCCCGAGACGTGGCTCTGCATAGCGCTCACTCGGATGAATAAAGCCCAGCATATTATTCTCTGGCAGGTAGACAAAAGTGCCAGAAAGCTTGAGCCGATAAACAATGGCCGGCCAGTTTTGGTTCTGCATATTATTGTAGGCAGGACGAGCCAAGCGCTGGAAATCCTCCTGATAGGCCAGCTGTCCCCAGATGCGGTCTTTTTTGTCCACATCGAGACGGATATAGAGGCGGTCGCCTTTCTTAGGCCAGAGTTCTTTTATCTCTGGCAAAATGTCCAACGACACCACGATTTGCTTATCTGGCAGACCGGTATCGACAAAGACGCCTAAATCCTTGCGGACCTCCGTTACTGTTCCCCAACCAAACTGCTCTTGTGTAGCCGTGACTTCAATAGTTGTCAGGCGAAGCTTCTGCTTCATATCGCTGTAGGCAAAGCCTTTGACAGACTGACCTAGCTCATGCAAGCCTTCTTCCTTAGAAAGAGCGTAAGTCTGACCGTCCTTTTGAACAAAGTAAAAGCGATCATTTTCATCCGTGATAATCCCCACGATGAATTTAGCAAGATTTGTATTCATATAGTCCTATTTCTACCTTGCTTCTTCTAATTACAAGGATTTTGATGTTAAAACAACTCAGTCAGCCAAGGCCAACTGAGTTTTGATTCTGATGGTTTTTAAACTTCTAAGAGTTCCTTTTCCTTAGTTGCTGTCATGTCATCGATATGCTTAACTGCATCATCAGTGACTTTTTGGATGTCCTTTTCTAAGGTTTTCAATTCGTCTTCAGTAATTTCTTTAGCTTTTTCCTGCTTCTTCGCTTCGTCCATAGCATCGCGGCGAATGTTACGGATAGCAACCTTGGCATTCTCACCGACTTTCTTCACTTCCTTAGCCAAGTTCTTACGGGTTTCTTCAGTCAGGGCTGGGATAACCAGACGAATCACAGAACCGTCGCTTGCTGGTGTAATTCCTAGGTCAGAAGCATTAATCGCACGTTCAATATCCTTGATAGAAGACTTGTCAAAAGGTGTTACTAAGAGCACACGCGCTTCTGGAATTGTAATAGAAGCGATTTGGTTGAGCGGAGTTTCTACTCCGTAGTATTCTACATGGATGCGATCCAAAAGGCTGGCATTAGCGCGGCCTGCACGGATGCTGCCATATTCACGCGCCAGACTTTGGTGCGAGTGGGTCATTCTTTCTTTTGCTTTTTCTACAATTGCATTTGCCATTTTATTTTCTCCTAATTCTTATAACTTATTTGAGACAGTTGTCCCGATCTGCTCGCCAAAGACCACTCGTTTGATATTGCCAGGTTCATTCATGTTAAAGACGACTAGGTCAATATCATTGTCCATAGAAAGAGTAGAGGCGGTCGAATCCATGATACGCAAGCCCTTGTTAATCACATCACGGTGAGTTAGTTCGTCAAACTTGACAGCAGTTTTATCTTTGTTTGGATCGGCATTGTAGACACCATCCACGCCATTTTTAGCCATGAGAATAGCGTCAGCTTCAATTTCCGCAGCACGTAGAGCAGCTGTCGTATCTGTTGAGAAGTATGGTGAACCAATACCAGCACCGAAAATAACAATCCGTCCCTTTTCCAGATGGCGGAGAGCTCGTCCGCGGATGTAAGGTTCAGCCACCTGCTGCATAGCAATCGCCGTCTGCACGCGGGTATCAACCCCAACCTGCTGCAAGGAATCTGCCATTACAAGTGCATTCATGACTGTACCCAGCATCCCTGTATAGTCAGCTTGGACCCGATCCATACCTGCTTCTGCTGCTGGTTCCCCCCGCCAGAGATTGCCACCCCCAATAACCAAGGCAATTTCAATCCCCAACTCATGGACTTCCTTAATCTCTTCAGCCATTTTTTGGACAATCGCGATGTTGATGCCCACGCCTTTTTCACCAGCCAAAGCTTCCCCGGATAGTTTAATCAAAATACGCTTATATTTAGGTTCTGCCATTTTTACACTCCTTATATTATCTGTACTATTTTACCATAATTTGAGATTTTTACATAGTCATATTTCTTAAAAAATTCTATTTTTACAATGCTACAGAATCTTGTTATAAAGAATCAGTATGAACGTCTATGCCATCTCACCCTTTACTGAAAATCAAGCTAGTCTTGTCAAAATCTGCCTGCAACTCATACTTGCCAGCCTCATTCTGACGAATATAACCTAAAATCACCAGACTATCTACAAAGATATCGCGTCGCTTCTGCATCAGTTCATCCTTACGGACATATTTAAGCAGAAAGCTTGTCATATATTTCAGGGCATATTCTGGATTCACATCGCCCAAAATGGCATATAACTGTTCCTGCTCCTTACTCAAAGGATACTGATTTTTCAGTTTATAAAAATAGTTGGCCAAGGTCAGCTTATCCCTTTGAAAGTCTGTCTGTTCCAGCAGAATAGCCGCATTGGTCTGATTAGAAAGTCGGGTTTCAAAGGATAAGTCTAGCAATTCCTGATAAAGTGGACTGTCGTCCCGAATAAAGACTTCCTGATCCAAAGCTAGATTTTCTAGATTGTCCAGAAGCGGAACCTGCTGATAATATCGCTTATTTTCCCTCCGAATGTAGCCCGCCTTAATGCATTCCTCTATGAAGCGATCTAGATTGGGAAAGTCCGCAAATTCGCGTTTAATCTCTCTCAGAATCACATCATCTTGCTGATCCAGATAATTGATTAATTTTTGAAATAGGGGCTGACGCGTCAGCCGAGTCGGATTGATAACCTTAATCATGGAGCTCTCCTCTAAAAATGAGCTTGGTTGACTGAGCCAACTGACTGGGATTGGTACCGGGTTGCCCTAAGGGAACGGCTAAGCCCAAATCACGATAGTAAGCCTGCCAAAATGAAGACACATCCTTCTTGCCATCGCCAAATTGCATGGGAATGGTCTCAAAAATCGGCAGAATCCGAGCGATATATTCCGAGCAGTAAAATCCCTCACTCTCAGGGTAAAAACTAGCATTATAGGGCTTTCCCAGATGGGACTTAGCCTCTTCAAAGACGGCAAGCGCATCTATATCAGGATAGAAAAAGGCATGGTAAACATCCTCTTCCTTCAAAAACTGAGTCAAAGGCTGACGGATGACTCCCTTGTCCTCCGTCGCATGGTACATTTCCCCATCAAAAAAGATGCCCACATGACTATAAGAGCCTGTCGCTGTCCGAATCGCTGCTGCCATATCGGATTGCCCGATTGTAAACAGCAAATCTCCATTTTGTAGATTTTGAGTTTTCATTTCTATAATCTATTAAAAAAGGAGCCGAAACTCCTTTTGAATATGAGGAAAATAAGTTTTCCCCATCTACCAACTTAAATAGTCTAGAGAGCTATTTAAGCATTAAAACTTTCAGTCAACTGCGGTACAACTTGTTTCTTACGAGAAACAGCTCCTGCCAAGAAAGCATGATTGTTCTCAAGAACGAAGTTAAAGGCTGCTTCTACCTTGTCCATGTTGCTACCGAGAGCTAGGATTTCAGAGTTGGAGTTGACGATATCTGTAATCATCAAGACAAAGTCAGAGTAGCCATTATCAGTGTTGGTCTTTTCAATAGCTGCTTCGATTTCTGCTTGACGCTCCAAGACTTCCGCAATATCTACAGTGTTGACTTGCGCCACACGGACATTATTTCCGTTCAGCTCAAAAGTTTTGGCATCAATGTCAATCAATTCTTCTGCAGACTTACTCGCCAAGTTGGTTCCAGCTTTAAGCATAGCGAGACCATACTCTTCCAAGTTAACACCAGCTAGTTCAGCCAATTCTGGTGCAATGACCTTGTCACTTGGATGAGTGGTTGGTGACTTGAGCAAGAGGGTGTCAGAAATCAAGCCTGACAATAGAAGACCTGCAATTTCCTTAGGTACAGCTACACCGTGTTCCTTGAACATACGGTAAACAATAGAGGAAGCAGAACCCACTGGTTCCAAGCGCATGTAAAGCGGGCTAGCTGTTTCAAAGTTAGCAACACGGTGGTGATCCACCACGCCGTAGACTTCAACATCAGCAATGTCTGCAACAGACTGTTGGAATTCATTGTGGTCTGTCAGGATGACCTGTTCAGCTCCTTCTGCCTTAGCAGATGTAATCACGCGCGGTGCAACCACACCAAAATAATCCAAAACAAAGGCTGTTTCTTCATTAGGCACGCCCAGAGCAACCGCTTCTGTATCCAAACCGTAAGCTTCACGCGCCAGGTAAGCAAAGGCATAAGAAGACCCGATTGCGTCTGAGTCAGGATTTTGGTGACCGAAAACTAAAATTTTAGACATGATAAACCTCTTCATTTTATAATAATTTGACTACAATTATTTTACCATATTTATCAGATTTTCTCCAAAAGAGAGTGGAAATTTTTATAAGAAAAACAGACTGAGAAAAATTCTCAATCTGTTTTGTTTAAGCATTGTGCACCCGATTCATGTACTCAGTGTAGGATTCTGTCTGCATCAGCTCCTTGGCATTCTTGACCCGCTCAGCAGTTGGCGGCTTAACACCTTCCAGTGAATATGGAATCCCCAGCTCCTTCCACTTAAACTCACCCATAGTATGATAAGGCAAAATTTCAAACTTATCCACGTTTTTCAGCGTTTTGACAAACTTACCCAACTCAATCAAATCTTCATCACGATCGGTCAGACCTGGCACCAGAACATGGCGAATCCAGACAGGTTTTCCAATATCGGACAGGTACTTAGCACAGGCCAAAATGCTCTTGTTGCTCTGGCCAGTCACAATTCTGTGCTGAGCATCATTGATTTCTTTGATATCCAGCAAGACTAAATCCGTCACCGCCATGAGCTTATTAAATTTTTCCAAATAGCGAGGGGTATTTCTAAAAGGTAGGGCACAGGTATCCAGCGTACAGTGAATGCCCAGCTCTTTCGCTTTGGTAAATAAGGCAATCAGAAAATCAATTTGCAGAAGAGCTTCTCCGCCGCTAACTGTAATACCACCTTTATTGCCCCAAAAACCTTTGAAACGAAGGGCTTCCTCCAACACATCGTCTACCGTACGCAGCCGAGATTTGTTGGTCTCCATCTCCCATGTATCTGGATTGTGGCAATACTGACAACGCATATGGCAACCCTGCAAAAAGACAATGAAACGGATACCAGGTCCGTCCACTGCTCCAAAACTCTCCGTAGAGTGCACCATTCCCGTTACTTTTCCATAATCAATAGCTTCTTCAACCATAATGACCCTCTTAAACTTGAAAACGTTTTATTCTTAACTATATTATACCACGACTTCAGTAAAAATTACTAGATTCTGCCTATTTTTTAGAAAACAAACTGTTTTTCAGTTTCATTTTCATTGTGTTACAACAGATAGAGTTCAAAACATTATCAAATCGCACTTACTCGCTCCCTTGTTCACTTCAAAAAAGCCGCCTTATAGGCGACTCTTTCGGAGATTATTATGAAAAAGAAAGGTATGGGACTGTAGCTATTGACATTTGCCAGTAGCTACACTAGAGAATCCCTTTTATCAAATAAATTTAGAGGTCTTTATTTGATGCTTCTAGTATAGTCTATCATACTTAAAAGAGTCTTAAGTAGATTTTGAGCAAACTATTTTACCAGAATAGCCAAAGTTTCATAAGCTTGTAAAGTCATGGTCGCTGCTACTGCTGGCTCCTCATAATTCGAAATCAGTACCTGACCTCTTTGATAGTCCGGCAGGATGTCCACGGTAATCGGATCAGCATAAAAGTTGTTAAGGACTAAAAGCTTTTGTCCTTGCCACTCCCGCTCAAAGGCATAGACCTGAGGACTGTCCTCATAGGCTGGCTGATAGCTGCCCTCTGCGATGATAGGTAGTTCCTTACGCAAGCCAATCAATTTCTGATAAAAGGTAAAAATTGGGCCCTTGATTTCATTTTCCACATTGATGAGCGGATAGGATTTGCCCGCCTTCAGCCATGGACTTCCTGTTGTAAAACCTGCATTGACTGAATCATCCCACTGCATAGGCGTCCGAGAATTATCACGAGATTTGGCCTTGATAATCTTGAAGGCTGCCTCTGGCGATTTGCCTTCAGCAAGCAGACTCTGGTAAGCATTGAGAGACTCGACATCCTTATAATCTTCCATGGAATCATAGTCAGGGTCCACCATCCCGATTTCCTCACCCATGTAGATATAAGGCGTTCCGCGCGACAGGTGAATACTAGCTGCCAGCATGGTCGCCCCTTCATTGCGGAAATTTTCTACATCGACAAAGCGGTTGAGAGCTCGCGGCTGGTCGTGATTGTTCCAGAAGAGGGCTGACCAGCCATCCTGATCGCTCATTTCCTTGCCCCAAGTATAGAAGAGGCGTTTTAATTCTTCAAAGCCAAAAGCCTTCAGGGTCCATTTCTGCCCAGCTTCATAGTCCACCTTGAGATGATGGAAATTAAAAGCCATAGACAGCTCCTGCCGATCCGGTGCGGTATAAAGGATGCAATTTTCAATAGTCGTGGCACTCATTTCACCAACAGTCATGACAGAATCGTCCTGACCAAAGGTCGCTTCGTTCATCATGCGCAGATAGTCATGCACGATTGGCTTATCAGTATAGGCTGGCTTGCCATCCTGCTCAGGACAGTCCGTCAGTACCTCATCTTTTCCGATGACATTGATGACATCAAAGCGGAAACCCTTGACTCCCTTGTCCCGCCAAAAATTCACCACCTTGAAGAGTTCTTGACGAACATTGGGATTGCGCCAGTTGAGGTCAGCTTGAGTGACATCATAGAGATGCAGATAGTATTTGCCAGTATCGCCGAATGGCGCCCAGGCACTGCCGCCAAACTTGGACAGCCAGTCCGTTGGCTCATCCCGCAGGATAAAGAAGTCCTGATAGTAGGAATCCCCAGCCAGCGCCTTTTGGAACCACTCATGCTCAATCGAGCAGTGGTTGAGCACCATGTCCAGCATAAAGTCAATACCATGCTGCTGACCAACCTTGACCATCTCTTCAAAATCTGCCATATCCCCAAAGATAGGGTCAACCGCAGTATAGTTCGAAATATCGTAGCCATTGTCCCGCTGCGGACTCGGATAGAAAGGATTGAGCCAGACCATGTCCACTCCCAGCTCTTTAAGATAAGGAATTTTTTCGATGATACCGCGGAAGTCTCCCACACCATTTCCTGTTGTATCCTTATAGGATTTGGGGTAGATCTGATAGACCACTTTTGTTTTATCAAGTGTCATATTTTCTCCTTTTTTGATAAAAGGGAGGGGCTAAGAGCCGCCATCCCACGAGTTAACTATTCTTAGATGCGTTTTGCTGTCATCAATTTATCGCCGCATTTGATATGACTAGGATATTCTCCACTCATATCTGCTACGAAAGCATCCTGATTGGTGATAATGACAGGTGTTTCTGTCACGAGTCCTGCAGCCTTGATGACATCCATGTCGAAGCTAATCAGTTTTTGTCCAATAGTCACATGATCACCTTGCGCAATATGGACTTCAAAGCCCTTGCCATCTAGACCGACTGTATCCATACCGATATGCATAAGCATTTCCACACCTTCGTCCGATACGATACCGACGGCATGTTTGGTTGGGAAGAGAACGGTTACTGTACCGTTCACAGGTGACACCAACTCACCTTCACTTGGATCAATCACTAAGCCCTGTCCCATCACACCTGATGAAAATACTGGGTCGGTTGCCTGACTGAGTTCTTTTACTTGACCAGCAAGAGGGCTGACAATTTCTACTGATGCTACAAGCTTTGTTTCCTGATGAGCGAATTCTGCTTCTTCTTGAGCTGCAAATTCGGCTTGCAGTTCTGGATCTTCTTCTGTCTTGGTCAAGAATCCTGTCTTGTGGAAGAAGAAAGTCAAGACCATTGGTACAGCGATTGCAACAAGCATAACCCCTGCAAATGGAATCATATATTTTGCTTGGATAGAAAGGATTCCTGGCAAACCACCAATACCGATAGCATTAGCCGTGATATTAAAGGTTACAGAGAGCAAACCTGCAATAGATGAACCAATCATTCCCGCAACAAATGGATAGATGTACTTGATATTTACCCCGAAAAGGGCTGGCTCAGTAATACCGAGATAAGCTGAAATGGTAGCTGGCAAGGAAATTTGCGCTTCCCGCTCATCATGGCGATTCATAAGGTAATAAGCAAATACAGCTGAACCTTGAGCAATATTGGATAGAGCAATCATTGGCCAAAGACCAGTACCACCGGCATCAGCTACCAGCTGGGTATCAATGGCATTGGTCATGTGGTGAAGACCAGTGATGACAAATGGAGCATAAAGGGCACCAAAGACAGCACCAAAGAGCCATTTAACAGGGCCAGTCAAACCTGCCAGAACGACTGTTGAAATCCCCTGACCGATTGTCCACCCGATAGGACCCAAAACTGTATGAGCCAAGATCAAGGCTGGAATCAATGATAAGAAGGGCACAAAAATCATAGATACCACTTCTGGAATATGTTTCCGCCAGAAAATTTCTAGATAAGACAGGGACAAACCTGCTAGAAGAGCTGGGATAACCTGAGCTTGGTAACCAATACGATTGACAGTGAAGAAGCCGAAATCCCAAACCCAATCCTTCGCAATTTCAGCTGCTGGTGTAGATGCTACTGCGTAAGCATTGAGCAGCTGCGGTGACACCAGACAGATCCCCAAGACAATCCCAAGAATTTGACTAGTTCCCATCTTACGAGAAACAGACCAAGTGATTCCTACTGGCAAGAATTGGAAAATCGCTTCACCTGGAAGCCACAAGAAATGGTTGATCCCAGCCCAGAATTGAGATACTTCTGTGATAGTTTTCCCATCTAACATAGACCAATGCACGCCTTCAAGGACATTCCGAAAGCCAAGGATCAATCCACCGACAATCAAAGCTGGAATGATTGGAGTGAAGATCTCAGCTAGGGTCGTCATAACCCGCTGAACTGGGTTTTGATTACTCTTAGCTGCTGACTTGGCTGCTTCTTTGGAAACACCTTCGATACCTGATACAGCTGTGAAATCATTATAAAAAATCGGTACGTCATTTCCAATGATGACTTGGAACTGTCCAGCATTGGTAAAGGTTCCTTTTACAACTGGGATGGCTTCAATGGCTTTGACATTGGCTTTCTTGTCGTCACCAAGAACGAAACGCATCCGGGTAGCACAGTGAGTGACCGCTGTGACATTCTCTTTGCCGCCAATTGCCTTCAGCAAATCTTTGGCTTCCTTTTCAAATTTTCCCATTTGACCTATGGCTGGAAATCATCCAGCACTCTCCTTATATTTTGATACACTAGTTTTTTAACTAGCTTACAAACTTAATTGTAATCGATAACAATCTTGTATGCAAGTTGTTTGTTGAAAAATAGCGATATTTTTGCTAAAATTTTAACAGTTGTATGATAAAAAGAATACAAGCGAGGGATTTATGAAGAAATACAAACAATTATTCAAACAGCTCGAACGGGATATTCTAGGCGAAAAATACCAGCTCGGTGACTTTCTTCCCAGTGAACATCAGCTGATGGAAATCTATCAAGTCAGTCGGGATACTGTTCGCAAGGCTTTATCGCTCCTGCAAGAAGAGGGACTGATTGAAAAAGTGCGGGGGCAGGGCTCCAAAGTCGTCAAACAGGAGCAACTAGACTTCCCTGTTTCCAACTTAACCAGTTATCAAGAATTAGTAGCACAGCATAAACTGCAGTCCAAGACCAATGTCATCAGTCTTGATAAAATCACTGTAGATAAAAAACTAGCAAAAACAACTGGCTTTCCAGAATACCGGCTGGTCTGGCGCATTGTCCGACAGAGAGTTGTCGACAATATCGCTTCTGTCTTAGATATTGATTACTTAGACAAAAGCCTTGTCCCTAACCTGACCAGAGAAATTGGTGAGTACTCCATTTATGCTTACTTGGAGCAGGAACTAAATTTGGATATCGCCTATGCAAAAAAAGAAATTACGATAGATCACGTCAACGACCAAGACCAAATTCTCATGGATATCGGTCGAGACCAGCATGTCGTATCTGTCAAATCTCTGGTCTATCTAGCCGACGGCCGTCAATTTCAATATACGGAGAGCCGGCACAAATTAGATAAATTCCGCTTCGTGGACTTTGCCAAACGGCAGAAAGAATGATTTTTATACTCAGCAAATAAAAAAATCTCCTCTGTTAGCTAGACTCTCAGCTTACAGAGGAGTTTTCCTGTTCTTTGGATAATTTGGTTTTTAAAAGGTTTTTTTATATTTAGGAGATGATATGAAAAATTAGTGAGATTTTTATACGGGGATCTATTTCTTGCTTCTTTTACGAATACTAGTTAGACTGTCGATTTTAGCTTGGAGCGGATGAATGATTTCTTATAATTTACTTTAACTTTATATGTCATTGGACTGCCCTCGTTTCTTATTTGTTGACACTAGTATAAGCCACTCAGCTTAACCATTCCTTATAGAAATCTTTAGAAAAACTTAAAGTAAACCTTCTCAACACATTCAAGCCCCGCTGCTTACTTACCGATGAATTTCAAACCAATCTCTCCTTTGGCAAGTCCCAGCAAAATCTGATTCACCTCACTAAAGCATACTTTCCTCTATTTTTGCTCTTCTATGTATGTTAATAAAACCTGAGCAAAGTCACCCGTCGATAGGGCAACTACTCCCTCTAGCTGGCTGGCAAAATCCCCTGTTACTTTTTGCTCAAAGAGAGCCCTCTCAATCGCCTGAGTAAGGAGATGAGCCGCTTCCGACCAGCCAATATAGTCAAAAAGCAGGGCACCCGACAAAAGAAGCGAACAAGGATTAGCTTTATTTTGACCCGCTATATCTGGCGCTGTCCCATGAGTAGCTTCAAAAATGGCATGGCCGGTCTCGTAATTGATATTGGCTCCTGGCGCAATACCAATGCCGCCGACTTGGGCAGCCAAGGCGTCGCTAGCATAATCACCGTTTAGATTGGTCAAGGCGACAACATCAAATTTCTCTGGGTAGAGCAGAATCTGCTGCAAAAAATTATCCGCAATAACGTCCTGAATGACCAATTTCCCAGCAGCAAGCTCGTTCGCATACTCTCTTTGAGCTAGTTCATAGCCCCATTTCCGAAAGCCACCTTCGGTAAATTTTTGGATATTTCCCTTGTGAACCAGCGTTACCCGCGTCAGCCCTTTTGCTAACGCATAGTCAATGGCCGCCCGTATCAGCCGCTCACTTCCCTGTTTAGAAATAGGCTTAATCCCAATAGCAGAGCTTTCTGGGAAGCGAATCTTGTCAACCTGCATCTCCTTCTGCAAGAAATCTATAACTTTTTTAACAGCAACCGATCCGCTCTCCCACTCGATCCCAGCATAGATGTCCTCGGTATTTTCCCGAAAAATCGTGATATCTGTTTTCTCTGGGTGTTTGAGCGGACTGGGAACACCTTTAAAATAACGAACTGGCCGCAGGCAGGCGTAGAGGTCTAATTCCTGCCTCAGAGCGACATTCAGCGAACGGATACCTTCTCCGACAGGTGTTTCTAGCGGCCCCTTGATAGCTACTAGATGGCTCTTAATCGTTGCCAGTGTGTCATCCGGCAGCCATTCTCCCTTCAAGTCTGCCGCTTTTTTACCAGCCAAAACTTCCTTCCAGACAATCCGTCTCTGTCCACCATAGGCTTTTTCTACGGCCTTGTCAAAGACCAGCTGGGCATTCTCCCAGATATCTATCCCAACTCCATCCCCTTCAATGTAGGGAATAAGGGGCGTATCTGGTACCAACAGCTTCCCCTTCTCAAACGAAATCTTATCTGCCATCTTATCTCCTTCCAATTGGGAGGTACTCCAAATCCTGAGCACCAATATAGTTGGAACGCGGACGAATCAGTTTATTATTCTTGCGTTGTTCCTGAACATGAGCAATCCAGCCAGACACCCGACTCATGGCAAAAATAAGAGTGTAGATGCTACTATCAATGCCCAACACATGGTAAACCGTAGCCGAATAAAAATCAACGTTGGGAATCAGATGTTTGGTATGTTTCATGTAATCTTCGATTTCTTCTGAAAGCTGGTACCAGACCTCATTTTCTGTTCCCTTGGTCAACTTCTCTGCCATTTCTCTCAGATACTTCTCCCGAGGATCCTGAGTTTTATAAACTCGGTGACCAAAGCCCATGATTTTCTCATGGGAAGCCAGTTTTCGCTCTAGATAAGCCTGTGTATCTCCCTCTTCTCTGATTTCCTTTAGCATATCAAAAACGCATTCATTGGCACCGCCGTGAAGCGAGCCTTTTAGCGCTCCGACCGCCGCCGTCACGCAGGAATAAATATCAGTCAGAGTAGAAGCACAGACCCGTGCTGCAAAAGTGGAAGCATTGAGTTCGTGATCAGCATGAAGCACCAGCGCACGGTTAAAGGCCTCAACTTCAAGCTCACTTGCTTCCTCTCCTTTGAGCATATAGAGGAAATTAGCCGCAAAGCCTAGATCCTCTCGTGGCTCAATCGGAGTATGACCCGTCCTCAATCTAGCAAAGGCTGCGATTATAGTCGGCATCTTGGCCATAAGCTGAATGCTTTGTTCATAGGTTGCTTCAAGGGACGTTTCCTCCGCATGGACATTGTAAACCCCCAGAAGACTAACCGTTGAACGTAAAACACTCATCGGATGCAAATGCTTTCGTGACTGGATGAGAAGGCATTGTTCCACTGCGTCGCTAATGGCGTAATTTGCTCGCAAATCATCCACAAAACGCTTGAGTTCAATCTGAGTTGGCAAATGCAAATTCCACAGCAGATAAATCACCTCTTCAAAGCTTGCATTATGCTCCATCAATTCTGAAATATTATAACCTGCATAGGACAGGGAGTCATCCACAATCTGGCTGATTCTCGTATCACAGGCGATTGTATCTTTTAAACCATCTGTCTGACTCATATTTACACCCCTTGTAACTTCTTTCTAACGACCATCGGCAAAATGCCGCCATTTCTGTAGTAACGAATATCCGCATCAGCATCAAAACGTAAGCGTACCTTAAATGAGAGCTCTTTTTCAGCATTTCTAGCCACAACCTTAACTATTTGACCTACTTGAGGATCCTGAGGCAGTTCAATGTTGAACGTCTCTTTCCCAGTCAAACCAAGACTTTCAGCGTTCTCACCCTCCAGATACTGAAGCGGAAGAATTCCCATCATAACCAAATTAGACCGGTGGATTCTTTCAAAACTTTCTGCTAGAACCACCTTGACACCTAAAAGATTAGCTCCCTTGGCTGCCCAGTCGCGACTAGAGCCCATGCCATAGTCTTTACCTGCTAGGACAATAGTATCAATTTTATCGTCCTTATAGCGCATGGCTGCCTCATAAATTGACATCAATTCACCCTTATAATTTGTATAGCCGCCAATTTTTCCGTCTGCCAACTCGTTTTTAATCCGAATATTCGCAAAAGTCCCCCGCATCATGACCTCGTGATTGCCTCGGCGGCTGCCATAGGAATTAAACTCTTGATAGTCCACTCCGTGTTCAACCAAATATGAAGCCGCCGGACTATTTCTTGCGATATTTCCTGCTGGGGAGATATGGTCTGTCGTCACCGTATCCCCAAATTTCGCCAGAACAGCCAGATTTTCCAAAGGCTGAATAGCTAAATCATCACCTAAGCCATCAAAATAAGGTGGATTTTGAATATAGGTAGAAGCCTGATTCCAATTATAAATTTTGGATTTAGTCGTCGGAATCTGATTCCATTTTTCGTTGTCATCAAACACATGAGCATATTCTTTTTCAAAAAGCTGGCGCGTCACATATTTTTGTACATAATCTGCAACTAAGTCGTGATCTGGCATAATATCCGCCAAGTAAACAGGCTGTCCCTTTTGGTCATAGCCCAATGGCTCTCTGGTTAGATCAATATTGGTATTTCCAGCTAAGGCATAAGCAACCACTAGAGGTGGGCTGGCTAGGAAATTTGCCTTGACTAGAGGATTGATCCGCCCTTCAAAATTCCGATTTCCTGAAAGAACAGCACTAGCTAACAAGTCGCTGTCCGTAATCACTTGAGCTACTTCGGGTAGAAGATTTCCTGAATTTCCAATACAAGTAGTACAGCCATAGCCGACAACGTTGAATCCAAGCTGGTCTAAATAAGCTTGCAAGCCACTCTTCCTGAGATAGCCTGTAACTACCTTGCTGCCGGGAGCCAAGGAAGTCTTGACCGCCTTTGAAACGCGCAGGCCTTTTTCCACCGCATTTTTGGCCAAAAGTCCTGCTGCCATGAGTACATAAGGGTTGGAGGTATTGGTACAGCTAGTAATGGCTGCGATGGCCACATGACCCGTCTTAATCGTCTCCTCATGGTTAGAAAACTGGACTACTGCAGACTTTTCTAGCTCATTCTCATCTAAGCCAAAGCCTCGAACACCAGCTTCTCTGACCAGACTAGCTTGAAATTCTTCTTTAGCAGCTGTCAACTCAATCAAATCCTGGGGCCGCTTAGGTCCTGAGATACTCGGCACAATGCTGGACAAATCAATCTCAACTACCTTCGTATACATCGGCTCCACCGTTTCTTTATAGAAGAGATGATTTTTTTGAGCATAGAGACGAGTCAGCTCGATATGATCTTCTGATCGATTGGTCAGGCGCATGTAATTGAGGGTTTCCTCATCTATCGGAAAATAGCCACAGGTAGCTCCGTATTCTGGTGCCATATTGGCCACCGTTGCACGGTCAGCCAGACTCAGATTGGCCAAACCAGACCCAAAGAACTCGACAAATTTACCAACAACATTTTCCTGCCGCAAGATTTGCGTGACCTTTAAAGCCAAATCCGTCGCTGTCGCAATCTTCGGCAATTTACCCAGCAAGCGAACACCGATGACTTCAGGCACTGGGAAATAGGAAGCCTCACCCAGCATGGCTGCCTCAGCCTCAATCCCGCCGACACCCCAGCCCAGAACACCAATTCCATTAATCATGGTCGTATGGCTGTCAGTCCCAAACATGCTGTCTGGATAGAGCTGACCATCCTTTTCGATGATGACATCACTGAGGAATTCAATATTGACCTGATGGATAATACCTGTGGCAGGAGGAACCGCCCGATAATTATCAAAAGAGTTTTCTGCCCATTTAAGAAATTCATAGCGTTCATTATTGCGAATAAATTCTTTGTTGATATTTTCTTCTAGAGCCGTTTCACAACCATAAAAGTCAACCTGAACACTGTGGTCAATAACCAAATCCACCGGAATTTCCGGATTAATCAAATCAGCGTTTCCGCCCTGACCTACGATAGCATCCCGCATACTAGCCAGATCAACTACAACTGGAACACCCGTAAAATCCTGTAAAATCACACGACTAGGCTTAAAAGGAACTTCTCCTTTAGGAGATGCTGCACAATAGTTCGCCAAAGAAGATATGTGATTTTTTGTAACATCCATTCCATCTTCCTTACGAAGAACACTTTCAAGTAATATACGAATCGAGTAAGGAATTTTCTCTAAATCTCCTCCTAATTCTTTACTCGCTTGTTTTAAATCAGTATAGTAATATTCACGGCCCTTATGATGCAATTTTGTCTTGTATTCGGTCATGTCAGCACCTCTTACCTATCTTTAATTGTTTTATATTATACATCTTTTCGTAAGTTTATGCAAGAACTTTTTGATTTTTATGTTATAAGACATAACATGAAAATTAAAGATAGTTTTGTTTTTAAAATAGTTTAACCAACTAATCTAAATTAAAACTTATGCCTATTCTCGTTTTTTCTTTTACTTTTAGTAACAGACAGCGACCTGAAGGCCGTTCAAAATATTGCTTTGATACCCCTTGTAAGCAAGATCAATAAATCCTACAGTACCTTTTGCAAGCTTGATTTAGCTAGTCGCTAGTTTACTGAAAAGAAAAAGCCGATAGTTTAAAACTATCAGCTTATAGAATGATTCAGATTAACGAACTGTACGGATACGCATTGTATTGGTACGAACAGCCTCACCAAGTGGCACACCAGCAACAATAACGATATCGTCACCAGATTCAACCAAACCTTGTTCCACTGCAATCTTTTCGGCAAGTTCGAACATATCATCAGTGTTTGATGGGCGATCAGTTGTTACTGGAATAACTCCCCAGTTCAGCATCAAACCACGCTGAGTCAATTCATCGAAAGTGATTGCCAAGATATCAGCATCTGGACGGTATTTAGAAATTAAACGAGCAGTGTGACCTGTCTTAGTAAGAGTAACCACCAACTTGATATTCATAGAGTTTGTCGCATCCTTAACAGCTGAAGCCATAACCTCAGTCTTAGAATTACGTGGCAAGTTAACAGATGACAAGCGACCGTATTCTTTTAAAAGAGTTTGAGCATTTTTGTCAATAGTTGCCATCGTAGTAACTGACTCAAGTGGATATTTACCATTTGCAGACTCACCTGAAAGCATTGTAGCATCGGTTCCATCGATAACAGCGTTAAACACGTCTGATACTTCTGAACGCGTTGCACGTGGTTTTTCAGTCATGGTTTCAAGCATGTTTGTTGCTGTGATAGAGACTTTACCAGCTGCATTTACTTTTGTGATGATCATTTTTTGGTAAACTGGAACCATTTCGAATGGTACTTCGATACCCATGTCACCACGAGCAATCATGATACCGTCAGCAGCTTCAATGATTTCATCCAAGTTGTCGATACCTTGTTGGTTTTCGATTTTAGCGAACAATTGAACGTGACCGTTACCAGTTTCTTCACAGATTGCACGAACTTCGTTTACGTCTTTTGCAGTACGGACGAATGAAATCGCGATGAAGTTAATACCTTGTTCAAGACCAAAGCGGATGTCAGCGTTGTCACGCTCAGCAAGTGCTGGGAAAGGAATCTTAGTATTCGGGATGTTTACACCTTTTTGCTTAGCAATGATGCCGTCATTTTCAACTTCTACTTCAAATTCACGAGTTGAGTCATCCTTACCAATTACGCGAAGACCAAGTTTTCCGTCATCAACAAGCACTTGTTTTCCAATCTCAACGTCATCATAGATGTCAAGCGCACCAGCAACATTCAAAGCAATGACTTCACGAGTAGATTTGATGCCTTGTTTGGTAGCAACACGGATTTTTTCACCAGTCTTGTATGAATACTCTTTTGCATCGCCTTCAAACAGCTCTGTACGGATTTCAGGTCCTTTGGTGTCAAGAAGGAAACCAACTTTTTTACCTGCAATTTTTTCAGCAAGTTTAACAGTTGCCATACGCTCACCTTGTTCTTGGTGGTCACCGTGTGAGAAGTTGAAACGGAAAGTATTTGCACCAGCTTCAATCAATTTTGCAATATTTTGAGCTGAAGCTTCAACATCAAGTTTTTCTCCCCAGTATCCGTCATCACCGAATTTTTTACCACCACGGATTTCTACCGCAGGACCCAAAGTTGCAACGATTTTTACACGTTTATTCATGATTTTTGTGACTCCTTTATATAATTCGACCTTTTATAGTCATGTTACCAAATTAATGAAAGTTGATTAGGACAAGCTCTTGTTCAAAGCAGA
>ERZ772874.431-NODE-431-length-22459-cov-20.695412_pt1 | contig 22459 bp, 17 predicted proteins | sample MGYA00580586_ERZ772874 | MGnify/ENA primary metagenome ERZ772874 (study PRJEB29015, sample SAMEA2737952) | human oral metagenome | biome: human oral; feature: human-associated habitat; material: dental | place: China | collected 2154 ... | reverse complement strand
CGTAGGAAAGCCTTTTCAATTATTTTCAATAAAACAGATAAATTCCCCCCGTATGCACCGGTAAAATGAGGTAGCATAAGCCTAAATTATGAATCGGAAGCTTGCTCGCCCATGATGCCTCTCCCACGGCAGCGGCAAAACGGCAGTCCAATCGAAGCTGTCTCGTACCATGGATGCCGTCATGTGGGACAATGGCCACGCGGGAGGAGCGTCGCGGTATGTTGGCACATCAAAGCCACATCCGCTAGGTTGCACCCGAGGATTGGAGGCCCATGAACTGCCCAGAATGCGGAGAGCCGCTGCCAGATAAGGCGTTCATCTGTCCGCACTGCGGAACGCCACTGTTGGACAGGATTATCTGCAGTGACGACATGGACGAGGATAGCGAGGCATCAGCTCCCGATGTCGACGATGCAGGTGTGGACGTCGACGAGCTGGACGATATTGGCATGGATGTCGACGAGGCGGTGAGCTCTGGTGACGACGCGGATAACGACGACACGACAAACGACCTTGGCGATGACAGCACACGCAATGAGGTGACCGCAGACAGCCTCATCTTTGACAGGCTCTCCGACCTGTCGAGTACGTCTCCCGAGGAGACGGTGATCTCGTGGCGCACCTCAGGTGGACCTCGTTCAAACGAGAGCTGGACGAACGACCTCAAGATCGATGACTTCACAATCGACGATGGTAGCGACAGTGGCGAGGGCACGTCCTTTGCAAGCGAAGACTTACGCGGCAGAGCCGCAGATGACGAGATCACGACCGATGGCATCACAACCGATGGCAACCAGCGTGTCAACGCATACGCAGCCGACGAGAAAGACGTCGACGGCGGGATGGACGTTCAGCCTGGGATCCCATCGTTGCCTGACGACTCTGTCTTGAGCGAGTCCGAGGCGACGGTCGTACGCCCAGCGACTGGGCAGAGGGACAAGGCCGACGAGTACGAGGGCAACTCGTATGTCGAGGAGGACGTTGGCACGCAACCAGCCGCAGACGACGCTGCCCCAGAGCCTCGGGAGGACAAACCTGCAGAGGATGGCTCGTCGGACGACACCAGGGTAGTGGGCGGGCCTGCGGACCACGAGACGGAGGGCCGCGACAACGACGAGCTCGACAACCTCGACGATCTCGACGAGCTTGATAACCTCGATGATCTCGACGAGCTCGATGACGCCGAGGATGGCAACTTCGACTACCACGACGACTTTGATTTCGAGGGTGACTATACCGATGAGACTGATGGCGAGGAACCCGACAGCGAGGATGACTATGAGGATGACGAATACGACGAGGAGTACGAGCGCGAGAAGCAGTACTTTGCCGACCAGACAGCCATAGCGAGCGGAGGCAGCGGGGTTGCCGCGCCCCTTCCCATCCCCATCATGCAGCGCAGCGAGGGCAGGGAGGTCCCACGCGAGTACATCGAGGCAGCCAATGCCAAGAGGGAGGAGGTCGGCGCGGGTGCCGACAGCGAGTGGTATGCCCCCGGCAACGTGAGCGCCACCATGCAGGCGGCCAACTCACATGACCGCAACATGCACCGAACGCTCGTTGTCGCCATTGTCATCATCTTCATAGTCATCGTCAGTGTCGTTGCACTGTGGATCACGTACGACCAGGAGATGTGGGGCGGAAAGCGCGTACCCGATGTCCTGACCGAAAGCGTCGATACGGCGAGAAACGCACTCGAGGCGGATGGCTTCAAGGTCGAGATCCTCCAAGAGGGGACGGATGACGGCGTGGGCACGATACTTTCGATGTCACCTGACCCCGGCACGCGACTCAATCCGGGCAAAACCGTACGGATAACCGAGGGGGTCCTGAGAACCTTGCCTAACGAGAAGGGTAAGTCTTTGGATGACGCGACAAGCGAGCTCCAGGGTCTGGGCCTCAACGTAACGACAAGCGAGCAACTCTCAGACGAGACGCCCGGCACCGTGCTCGAGACCGACCCAAAGATGGGGCAAACGTATCGCACGGGTGACACGGTCGAGCTCAAGATCGCCAAGAACTACACAGTACCGGAAGTCACGGGCAAAACCGAAGATAGCGCAAAGAGCATTATCACGGATGCGGGTTTCGTGCCAAACGTTACCTACGAGGAGTCGAGCGCGAAGGTGGGTACGGTCATCTCGACCGATCCCATCGCGGGCTCCGTCGCCAAGAGCGGTTCGACCGTCAACATCACCGTGGCAAAGGCAACGGCAAAGACCTACAATGCCACATACTTCGATCTGGTCGTACCCAGCGACTACGTTGACTCTGTGACCATACAGACCTCAACCGTCAACAACGGCTCCCAGGCGACGCCGGGCACAACACCCAGCGCTACGAGTGGTACGACAGAGGTGATGCAGGTCTACTACAAGAACGAGCTGGCGGCAGTCATCTACTCGTCCTCGACGAACATTGGAGTGACGCCAAGCGGAAGCGAGCGCCTCGTGCAGAGTATCAATGACTCGAGCGGACACCCCATCAAGGTCTACGAGATGCGCACCAGTACCTCCACGACCACGATCTCGCAAAACGTGACGTCATTCCTCAATGCGGCAAACGTCTCTGGCTGGGTAAAGGCGCACTAGGAAAGGGGGCAGGGGCGAAGCGTGGACACAACTCGCACGTCTCTGAGTGTGCCCACGCCTGCCGAGCGCCCACGTTAGCTTTAGCGACCGCCAAAGAACAGGAGCGCTCCCGCACGGGGGCGCTCCTGCATCTATACGCTGTGAAAACATTTGCTGTGAAGAGACCTGGTGGCACCGCACCAGACACGAGGCCACGAAGCACCGGTCCGTCCGTGAGCCTTGCTCGCCTCTGTCTGCCTACAGCGACTCCTCGGTACAACGCTTCATGTCGGCACGAATGAGTTCGCGAATGTATGCTTGTCTGTTCTTGCGCCCGCAGAGCCATTCCCAGAGATCCATGTCAACCGGATAGAAGCGCAGCGCCATCTGCTTTACGCTCTTCTTGCGGTACCTTGCGTTTGCTCTCTTTTGAGCCTCGCTCGTTGCCATGAGTACGCGCTTCCTTCTATCGACGTGCCAGCACTCCGCCTTGGTTCTTAAGAAACACGACCATAGCAGCCCGTATACCCCATCATCGAACCGAAGGGAATATACATCTGCCTGCTCCACGAAGTCAACAACTCAATGCCAAGAGGGTCTCGTGCCCCACGACGCCACCCACATCCTTACGTTCACGTGCCTCCTGCCACCTAACGTGGCATCTCGTGTCGTGACTGCCTCCGTCTTGCGACGACACCAGCGACGAGCACGACCGCGCCCGCGAACGCAAGGACGGGTACGAGGGCAGCCAGCCGATCATCTCCCGTCTGGGGTAAGGCGCTGTCTTGTACCCTGTCCCTGGAAAAGGCTGGTTGAATGTCTCCGCCCCTGATCCGAGAGGACTCCTCGACAGCCGTCACAGGAGTGACTGGATTGTTGGATATAGTGGCGTTAGAACCATAGCTGGGCGTCTCGGTCACGTCGGCCCACACGGCATAGAAGTCGGTGTCTCGCGTAATTGTAATGTACTCCCCGGGTCCATGGTTCGCTCCGCTGCCGTCGGGCCTGGTGTTCCACCCCACGATTGTGTGCCCTGGCCACGTGAATATGTCATAGGTGATGAATTTCGTGTCTTCACCATACGTGACCGTGACTCGCTTCGTCTCGTCCTCCCCATGGTTTGCGTGAAGGGTCACGGTATAGGATATGGGAGTCCACTGCGCGTAGAGCGTCAGATCCGACGTCACTACGATCGTGTCTCCGTCGCCGTAGGCCGTACCTGTGCCGTCCGTACTCGTGTTCCAACCCCTGAAGCTGTGGCCCACGCGGACAAACGAATTGAGCACGAGTGCCTGTGGCCTGCCCTCCTCGTACGTCTGGGGGGCCATGGATCCCTCGCCCCCGTTGGCGTCAAAGCTGATCGTATGGGTTGCTGCCTCGGGAGACAACGTCCCCCAGATGGCATAGTAGCTCTGTGTAGATGAGTCGGGAAACTTCAGTACCTCTCCAGGCCCTGCCACAACCGGCCCAAGGCGAGACGTCGCCCAGCCCTTGAACACGTAGCCCTCGCGCACAGGGACTGTCACGGCGATCGGGTCGCCGCTATAGCCCTCCATCGTCTGATGCACGGAGCTGTCAGATGCACTGTAGTTGGTATAGAACGTAACCGTGCTCCTGTGGCGGTAGACTGCGGTGACCGTGACGTCCGCGCCAAAGGTCATACCAAAGTCGATGTCAGTGTTACCGTTGTTCTCGTTGTGGCCCGAAAGCTTGATACCAAGTGGATTATTGCCACTCTTAAACTCATCTGTAAACTTGAACCTATTGTCGGTTGTCACGTCCGTAAAGCCAAGCTGCACCACGTTCTGGCCCTGTGCATCAGCCGCCTTCAGGGACTGAAGATACCCATAGGAGTCTGCCGGACGCAGGATCACGGCAGCGGCGCCGTCAAGTGAGGCGGAGTCGCTTGCCGGCCACGTGGACTTGTCGTTCTCGGGAGGACGGTTCGCCTCATAGTCGGACCACGAGCTCATGATCTTGACGTGACCGGTGTCCTGGGTCGTAACCGCCAAGGTGCTTGCCGCGACGGCCCTGACGGGCAGCGCCACGAGGCTCAGGACAAAGGCGATGACGGCGCCCAGGATGGCCCTCGCGTGATTACGGGCGTATGCATGCATTGCAAGACCTCCGCATCAGACCATGAAACCGTTTGTTTACAGTTGAGTCTAGGGCTTATTGCCCCGGAAGGCAACTCATGTGGTAGTCCCCGCTCGCAGGACGCTGCGTTACTCTTCATGGGCAGGCCAATGATGCACCTCCAAGCTGTTGCGCCGAACTCCACCTGCAGCCCTGTCGAAGACGGCGGACGACTTTCCGAGCGCGCCCCTCACCGCGACCTGTGCGCCTCCTGCTGCCACGACACCTTCGCGGGCGTGGACGTCGCAGCAGTGCCCGGGCGGGCAGCTCGCCCGGGTGTCTCATCGTGGCGTCACCCCGGGCGTCGGATCTGCGGGGCTCGGCCGCGCCACTCGGTGGCGTCGAGTGCGCTATGCGCGTGCCACTCGGTGACGTCGAGTGGCACGCGGACATACAGCGTCGATCAGAGGTCATCGGAGAGGGAACGGCACTAGGCGGCACGGTGGACATGGACAGCTAACCTACCCGTAAATAGTGACGCTGCGTTACACCATCCTCTGCGTAGCGCGACGTGTGCCCCTTTATGCCCGGTGTCTGGGTCATCGGTTGTCATAGGCATATCAAGGGACGGGGGCTCACCATGAAGGTTGACGAGGCGGGGCGGATCATTCGTGCACTGGAGAGATTAGCGCACCGGATGCTCGAGCGCTTTCCGGTCGTTATCGCGCTCGCGGCAGCAGGGACGCTCATCTCGATACTTCAGGCCTACGACGTCTTTGGAATGAGCGCAGGTTCAGATGACCTCTTCATGGTATTGTGGTATAGAGGTCCCCTGCGCACAAACATCGCAACGTCGGCACTCGTAGCCCAGAGCTTCATCAGCGGGTCTCGACTTGCAGCACTTGCCTGCATCACGGCCACGCTCGCTGCCGAGCGGCTGTTACGTGACGCGCACGAGAACGACGCCACGGAGAAGAAGACGCATGCCCACCTAGGACCACGTCCCATCCTGGTGCAGGCCGCCACGGGGGCGGCGGTATGGGCGCTCTATGCTGCCATCGACCTGCCAGTCAGGGCAGATGAGCGTCTGAGCACCCTCTTTGGTCTGGTCGTGTTGGCTGTCGTACTCATCAGCGTCTTCGGTCTGCCCTGGCTGCTCTACACGTCTGACAATGAGGATGTGCTCCTTGCTTTCCTCGTTAAGGGGGTGGCCTTCTCCGTCTTTGTGGCGGGCATCGTGCACCTTGGCCTATCCATCGTCATGCTCGCAATTAACTCTCTGATCACGCACGTGAGCAGCAATGCGGATCAGGCCGTGGCATCACTCGTGTGGACGTTCGTGCTTCCCTGCGTCTTCTGCTCGCAGGTCCCCCGCCACACCGAGCGGCTCGACGTCCCACACGTCTACCGCATCGTCGTCGGAAGGGCCCTCTTCTGCATCTACCTGCTCCTGCTCGCCGTACTCTACCTCTACATCGCGCGCATTGCCCTCACACGCACCCTGCCCTCAGGCCAGCTCAACTGGTTTGGTTGCCTCGCGCTGCTCGGCACACTCTTCTTCTGGGCAGGCATCCGCATGATTGGCAGTGGCCTGGTGCGCTGGTATCTGCGCTGGGGCTGGGTCCTTGCCATCCCCATCCTCATCGTGCAGCTTATGGCCATCTATCTGCGCGTCTCGGCCTACGGTCTCACGACGTCGCGCTATGCCTCGATTCTCTGCGTCATCGTCGGCGCGGTGGGGCTCGCCCTTGCCGCGCGCGCAAGGCACCCCCGAGAGCTCTTTGGGGTGTGCTGCGTCGTCGCGCTCATCGCCTGCGTCACTCCCGCAAACATCATCGATCTGCCGTACCAGGAGCAGGCAGGACGGCTGCGCGCTGCGCTCGCAAGTGGCGGCATGTCGCAGGCGGCGGACGTCACCCATGAGAGCTTGGGCGCCCTCTCCACGGGGGAACAAGAGCGCATCGCGAGCAGCTGGAGCTACCTGTCATCGCGCACGGAAGCGCTCACCAACTCCGAGCTTGTGGACCAGCTCAGGAGCGACAGTCGGGCGAGCGGGGCTCTCGACTACCTCAGTTCTAACACCCCCTCGGGCTCGAACGGCACCTTGGATAGCTCCTTGGGCAGCAAAAACAAGTCTAGCTCAACACGCGAAACGTATGCTGTGAGCCATGGCGCCAACATAGGTGTTGCGGGCTACTCGCGTCTCTACCCGCTCGACGCGAGGGAGCTTGCGGATGACCTCACGCTCGACTTCTGGTCTGCCGACGGAACTGCCTTACACGTTGACTGCTCTGAGCTTATCGCACGACTCAGGGAGCACTACGCCTCACGGCCAAGGGGCGAATACTCGACGCATGTCGACGACGTCGACCCGAGCGAGATGCGCATTGTCACCAAGGATGGGGGCTGCCTTGCCCTCACGAGTGTCTCGTTCCAAGTCAGCGGCGACAGACCCTGTGACGCCTATGTCGCAGGATACGTCCTCATACCCTAAAGTGACACGAAACGCATCCGTTTGGTCAGCTGAGAAACTATTCTGCTAGCAACAAGACGGCCCGCCGTTCGCGGAAGGGCCGCTCCGAGCACGGCCCGGGACACGCTCCGACGCCGACGCAACACCCGCAGGTTGGGAGTCGCGAGGCCCGCACCGCCAGCTGGCCCTGTCGAGACCCCTCACAGCGGCCACAGGCGGAGTCAGCGATCACAGGTGGAGTTCGGCGGACAGATTGGCGCTCGGGTGAGCGGAACCTAGTGGCCGGCGTTCCCTTTAGCCTCACCACGCCGAAGTCGCGCCTCCGCCACAGCGGCGCGTGCCTCAGCAGCTGCGGCGCGCGCCTCGGCGGCCTGGGCCTTGAGCTCAAGAACGTCTATCTCGTCTAGGGACTCGTCCATAGCGGGCGCCCGCGCGTGACTCGCGTCCGTCCCAGCCAGCGGCCAGGCCTGCGATAACGTGCGCTCGCCAAAGAGGCCGAAGCTCGCCCTTGGTGTCATCCTGAAGGCCTCACACCCAGGGTCTTTTGCCAAGACGGTGCTGCCCTTGAGCCTACCGGGACCCATGCACTCCAGACGCGTGCGCAGAAAGCCCGTGCGCTCCTGACAGAAGACACAGTTCTCGCAGACGCGCTCCCATCTTTCCACGCCAGCCCCCTCCGTCTGCGCGAACCTTCTGCGGCGGCAGAATAGCCCTCCGACGATTGTCTTCTGCCTCACGTCCCGGACTACTCCAGCGAGACTGTCGTCACCTTACCCGCATCGTCTGTCACAAGCAGGCTCGACCCCTTGAGCTCCGCCTTGGCGATGGAGCCAGAACCACCCACAGGGTTTCCATCCTCGTCAACCACCGGCGATGATCCGCTGCCAACCGTATAGGCGAGCACGTCCCACGTGCCCTCGAGACTCTCGGGAATGATGATCGTGCCGTTATAGAGGACGAGTTGCGCAGGCTTACCAGGGATCTGCATGTATGCGTCACCTGAAGCTGAGTTCTCCCTACGGCCGACCAGCGCATACGTACCGTCATCCTGCTTTGATATCGAGAAGACCGTCCCTTGGTAGGTGACGCTCCCCTCCGCCGAGGTCTGGGTCTGCTGCGGTGGTTGACCCACCTGCTCACTCACCTTGTTAGCCGACTCGATGCAGCCGCGCAACAGCACAAAGCTGATGCCCAAGACGATGAGCGCGGCCACGACGATGAACCAGCGCTCCTTAAGCTGGTCTACAAGCGTGTGCGGGTCAGGTTCCTTTGCGTGCGACCTGCTGGCCACCCGCGGACGTCGTGCCCCCCGCAGGCGCATCTCGGCGCCAAGCCCCGTGCGCGACCAGCTCGCAGTGGAGTCAGGCGAGATCTTGCCGATGTTATCCCTGGTCTCGACCGTGGCACCCTGGCTCGCATCGATGCGGGCGAAGGCTCCCGTCTGAGCTGGGTCGACACCAATGGGCCTCGGTGCCTCCTGCTCGTCGAGGGGACCCACGACCGGCAGGCTCGAGGCAAGGCGAGACCGACTGCCTCTGCCTCTACCCCTGCGTTGAGCGCGGTGAGGCGTGCCGATAGGCCTTAGTGATCCCTGCCCCTCGTGGGAGCCAACAGACGGCAGGCGCGAGGCGAGTGGCGACTGGCCGCTCGACGAGCTTCTCGTGAAGCCTGTGGCATGCGAGTGAGGCGTTGATCCACCAGAGACCGCGCGCCTTCCCTGGGGGACCGCAGATCCCCGTGGAGACACTGGGTTATTGTCCTGGGCCATGTCAGACCTCCTCACCTGATAGTACCGGCCAGCCGCATCGGCAGGCACTCGCTCCGCTCTTTCCCACTCTCTATATAATACGGCGTTCCTCTATGGCGCGTCCAAGCGTCACCTCATCGGCGTACTCAAGGTCTCCGCCAACGGGCAGGCCACTCGCGAGTCGCGAGACCCTGACGCCTAGGGGCGCTATAGTGCGCGCAAGGTAGGCGGCCGTAGTCTCTCCCTCGACATCCGGGTTGGTGGCGAGGATGACCTCCCGCACCGTACCATCAGCCAAACGCGAGATCAGCTCACGCACGTGCAGCTGGTCTGGCCCCACCTTGTCCATGGGCGAGATGACGCCACCAAGCACATGGTATAGGCCATGATAGCTTTCGCTGCGCTCAATCGCCGAGACATCACGCGGCTCCGACACGACGCAGAGGCAACCCCGGTCGCGAGAGGAATCTGCACAGATGTCACAGGTCTTGCGCACCGCATACGAAAAACAGACCGGACAGAAGTGAACCTCCTGCTTGACCCGTGTGATGGCAGCCGAAAGACGACGCGCGGCCTCTGCGTCAGACTCAAGGATCCAGTATGCGATGCGCTGTGCAGACTTGGGACCGATCCCCGGTAGTCTGCCAAGCTCATCGAGCAGACGCTGCAGCGCACGTCCGTCGCTCGGGTTGGGCTCCGCAGGCTGCATGACCCGTAGCGACTCTGCGGCCTGTGGCGGCGATGCGACCTGTGGCGGCTTGCCCATCTGCGCAGGTGTTCCCATCTAGAGCACCCTAGAACAGCCCCGGGATGTTCATGCCACCCGTGACGGCTCCGAGCTGCTGGTTGGCGGCTTCCTGCGCACTCGAGAGACACTCGTTGACTGCCGCGACGATCGTGTCCTGAATAATCTCGATGTCCTCGGGATCGAGCGCGTCGGGATCGATGGTGATCGAGGTGATCTGCATGTCGGCCGTACCGATCACCTTGACCATGCCACCGCCGGCAGAGGCAGAGACCTCGATGTCCGCAAGCCTATCCTGGGCGTCGGCGAGCTGCTTTTGCATCTTCTGCGCCTGCCTCATCATCTGCTGCATGTCCATGGTAATCCTCCTTATGCCCACCCGCGCAGACGGACGCAGGGGGAATGTCCTCATTGAGAAGAAAGCTTACCTCATCTTGCGGACATTACGGCAGGGGCCTCGACTCAATTTTGCTCTACGGCACTGTCCTGCAGCTTCTCCACACTCGCCTCCACGCCGTCACCAAAGACCTCGGTGAGCATCGCAAGAAGCTCATTCATATCCTGAGGCATGCCATCGGCGCGCTTGGGGACAGACTTGGACCCTTTGGGTTTGGACCGAAGCTTGGGCTCGGTCTTTGATTTGGGCTTAGGATCGGGCTTGGGCTTTTGTTTGGGCTCGGTCTTTGCTGTGGTCTTAGCCTTGGGTTTGGGATCGGGCTTGGGTTTGGACTCGGCAGTGTTTGCCGCCTCCGCCTCAAAGACAACGGCGGTCCTAGGCTCAACTTGCTGAGACGTCTGGTGCACAGGCTCAGGCCCAGGGACGGCTCGTGAGGCCACCTGAGGCTCTGCGGCCAGGGAAGCTTCGCCGACAGGGGCCATTGGCTCGTCCTCGTACGCAGGTGGCTCGTCCCAAGGCATGTCGTAGTAACTCTCCAGGGGAACTTCCTCAACGGGCGGCTCTGCCTGGGGAGCTGTCGCAGGTACCGCCGCGTGCGACATGGCGGGCTGCGGGGCAGGCGCAGGTCCTCGCTGCGGGACGACGGAAGACACGGCCTGAGAAGTCGCTTGCCCCTGTGATGCGGACAAGGGCTGCGGCGTCACCATCGTACCGCGGGCTGGAGTAGGTGCAGGCGCCTTGGCCCGAGAGCGAGCAATGTCAGCCCCGACGAGGCTCGACTCCGCATAGACCAGCGCCCTCTCACCAAAGGCCTGGCGCACCGCCGCCTCCACGGTGGCACGAACATCCTTGCGGTCGAGCATCTTGGTCACGAACGACGAGCCCTTGGGCAGGTTGATCAGAAGCCGATGTCCGTCATCCTCGAGCGCAGTCGACGCCGCGAGGAGGGATCCGCGTGGTGGGTCCGTTCGCACAAGTCCGTCCACAACCTGACGCCACCTGCGCTGCAGCTCCCCCCCGTCGGTGATGGCAGGCGTTGCGGGGGTGACGGCAGACGTTGCGGGGGTGACGGCAGGCGCCGCGGGGGTGACGGCAGGCGTTGCTGGAGCTGTCTCCTTCCTTGATTGGACGGCAACGTCTGGGGGTTGCGACTGCTGCGCGGCACCTGCGCCCGTTGTTTGATCAGACTGTGAGGCACCCTCTGATGAACGCTTCTGGGGCGCTGGCTGCGCAGGCGAGGCGAGAGGCACCTCCTCCGAAGTCAGCAGCTCCTGTGGCGCTTGTCGTGCGACCGATGCGGGAACCTGCTGGGGCTCCTGCGACGTTGACCGTGTCTGTTGCTCTAAAGTCAGGGGCTGGGGAGCCTGTGGTTCCGGCCGCTCCGCATGGACAGGCGCAGGGGCAACTTGGGGGACGGACATGGTCTGTCTCGCTGATGCCTGCGGCATAGGGTCGGGAGGTGTCGGCGCAGGAGCGGTGGGCGCCAGCGCAGGAGCGGTAAGACTCGACGCGGGAGTGGTTGACATCGGCACGGACGCGTTCCCTGCAGCGAGCGCCTCCACGGTCTTCTCGAGCTGGGCGACGCGCTCGGCAAGTGAGTCTAACGTCAGGTCTGACTTGGGTCGGGCAATGCGCGTAAGGGCCACCTCAAGAGCCAGACGCTGGTTGGTGGCAACGCGCATCTCGCTCGAAACCTCGCTCATGACCGCCAGGGCACGCGCCACGCGATCGGGCGCTCCAAAGGCCAGCGCCTCGTCCTTGAGCTGTCGAAGCTCGTCTCCCGCCACAGGTAGTGTGGACGCACCCTCTCCCACCACGCTCGCAACGTAAACGTCACGCAGGTGCGCCGAGAGCTCGCGCGCAAGCTGGAGCAGATCTCTGCCCGACTCGACGAGCTCTCCTATCCTAGCAAAGACGGTCGGCACGTCACGCCTCGCGAGGGCGCCTGTCAGCTCGGTGAGCATTGAGCTCGAGACCTCGCCCAAGAGGTCGCGGGCGGCATCGAGCGAGACGCTGCCGCCGCCAAAGGTAGAGAGCTGCTCCAAGGCCGAGAGCGCGTCTCGCATGCCGCCTCGAGCATGGCGGACCACGAGCTCGAGCGCCGCCTCGTCATATGAGAAACCCTCGGCATCGCACACACGCTTGAGCTGGCCCAAGATGTCACTCGCTCCGATCGCATGGAAGTCAAAGCGCTGCACGCGCGAGAGAATGGTCTCGGGCACCTTTTGCGGGTCGGTGGTGCAGAGAACGAAGACGATGTGCTCGGGCGGCTCCTCCAGCGTCTTGAGCAGCGCATTGAACGCCGCCGTCGTCAGCATGTGAACCTCGTCGATGATGTAGACCTTGTAGCTGCCGCGCACGGGCGCGAAGCTCACACGGCCGATGATCTCCTCGCGAACATTGTCGACCCCCGTGCGCGACGCCGCGTCAAGCTCGTAGACGTCAGGATGCTCACCTGCGGCGATGAGCTGACAGTTCTCGCATGTGCCGTCCGGGAGCTGCCCTGCGCCGCGCTCGCACATGAGGGCCTTGGCGAGGATGCGTGCCATGGTCGTCTTGCCCGTGCCACGTGGACCACAAAAGAGGTAGGCATGGCTGGTCCTGCCCTCAAGGACGGCATGCTCCAGCGTGGAGACGACATGCTGCTGGCCAACGACGTCCTCGAACGTCTTGGGACGATACTTCCTGTACAGCGACTCCATGGCACCTCCGACTCGCGTTGCTTTGACTCGCCTTGCGTCAGACGAACCTCAAGTATAGCCGTGGAACCCGCCCGTGCCCGGGTTGGACGAGCCCTCTGAAGACGATGACCGACGCGCGCCCAAAGGCGTGGCACGCCCTGCGGGTGCCATCTATCCTCTCGCTCCCCAGAACTCCTGCTATGCGACGTGCTCGGTCGCGGCCTGGCAAAGACGGACGCGGTCTCTTCTGCGAACCTCCAAGCCCACCCACGTCGAACGTGCTTCGCTACTTCATCCACCTCTCAAGCTTCCAAAGCAAAATTCCCACATATTCGGGCTTTTTTGTGTCATTGCTGATGTCCTCGTGCATCTTGGCACACCAATTGCGCTTTGATTGAGGACCGTGGGCACGGCAGTGGCCTTCGATCTTTTTCTGGAGACTTACAAGGGCACGTCTTCGATTCTCCCTGAGACTGAACGTCCTGCTGTTCAGGTTCAGAAGCTTGTCGAGATCCCGGTTGATGTCAGAATCCTCGGACCAGACTGTCCCGTCACTCCTATATCTGACCTGCGCGATCGACCCGGGGTTCAGGGGATCGACCTTGAGCGGGACATCTTTGTTTCTGCCAGCGTTTCTTGCTGCGTCACAGGTACGGTCGGGCTGTCCCGAATCACTTCCGCCATCGCATACGGCAAGCATGTTCCGGTAGTCCAAGGACTTTGTATCGGCATCATAATCAGCTCTAACACCGCTGCCAGAGAGCTGACGCCGATATGTGTCGCTCGGGTGTCTCACCAGATAGTGCTCGATGCGCGCATCTTGTACCGAAATCCGACGCATACAGTAGGCGCATATCTCTCCTTGCTCGGCAACGAGGGAACCCACGATATCCCGACGGGTTCTAGGCGGCAGGTTGTCATAGTTGCACACGACATCTGGGGTTTGCCTCAAAACACGCCTCGCGTCACTCAACGCCCTAGGTTCACTGCGTTTCTTGATAAAGATCATCGCACTCGCCTACAGCTCAGACAGATAGAGCGAGGTTTTCAGCTCGGTAAGCCGAGGGTCGTTCTGTCCAATCTGCTCTCCGAGACGCTCGATTTGCTCGTGAGCCTTCTCGAATTGCTCGTTGTCGAGAGCCTCCTCGATCTCTTGGAACAGGAGCTGTACCTTTTCAGGGCGTTCAGGAGCATCCATCACCTCACGAAAAATCGAGGACACATCGCGGCCATAGGTCTGGTTCCCGGGAATCACTACGACTCCCCCCTCTGTGAAACTCCGCAGCTTCTCTCTTTTGACAGACGCTATCACCGCAGGTGAGTGCGTTGTCACGATGAACTGCACCCTCGGGAAGATGCCCGTCAGGTCACCTAGTATCCTCGCTTGCCACTTTGGGTGGAGGTGCAGATCGACCTCATCTATGAGCACCACGCCGTGTGTCTTCTCGATGGCGTCGCTGCCGTAATGGGGATTCAGCTGGGCCATCCTGTACGCTATGTCAGCTACCATGCCGAGCGTGGTCCGATACCCGTCACTCAGCTGGTGGAGAGAGAGCGAGATCGCTGTATCGCCATATATTTCGATGCAGAGGTCATTACTTTGGACATCAAAGAAGACGTGCACGTTATCTGCCTGGATGATGCGTCCCAGACATTCCTCAGTGGCACGGCGCACTGCCTGCAGCTCGGGAACGGGCTCGCCCTTTTGAAGCTGCTGGTAGGTCATCTTTCGCAACCATCGCATGAGACTACCGTCATCCGCTCGCGGCGAAAGGGATGAGGCGTATGCGGCCTCTCTGAGCGACGTACGCGGCTCTTCGTTTTTTGACTGAGCCCACAGACGGCCCGTTCCGTAGTAGGAGATGATCGGAAGGGGCAATACCCCGTCCTCGGCCCACTCACTCAGATCACCGAGGGCGGCCCCGGAAGAGAGGCACTCGTTGACCCGTTTTGACAGCTCGCTCATCTCCCGGGCGTTCCCCCAAGTGGTTTTTCCCCCATCCCGTCTCAACTCCCTTTGCCAGGAAAGGCTCCGACCATAGGCGCTACCCTCCGCGCGGATAATGACGGGAAACTGCGGTCGACGCTCAATGGTGCTGCCGACCGCACGGGATGCCACCCGTGCGTCAGCGTCGCGAATGCTGCGCTGGCTGACCCGGGGTATGTACATGAAGAACGTCCCCAAGGCAATCGCCGCAGCGTCAACCACGGCGGACTTTCCATACCCATTGTCACCGACGAGCACCGTAAGCTGCCTGTCAAACTCGATATGCAGCTCCTCGAATTTTCTGAAGTTACGCAGCTCCAACTTACTCAAGTACATGAGCGCTCCTCACGTCCCGTGACCCTCGTTGCATTCTATCAGAGGCTGGAGCAGGACGTCCGCACATGCACCCAAGGCCGAGGTCATGGGTCGGCCACGCTCGGGGACAGCTTTCGGACGCTGGCGGACGTCGCAGCGCAAGACCGCACGCACCACTTCGACTGCCCACCCATGTTCGTGTGCAGGACCAAGGGCGCGACGAATCCGCAAGGCCTACGGTGAGGCGTGGTCGAGGGGGCTGAGGCGCCCGTCACCTGGGTTGAGAGCACGCGGCGCAACTACAGCGCAGCGTGCTCTCGTTTTTGCCAACGCCTCCATCGACAGGTTTCTGTAGTCCGCAGTCGAGCGTCTCCCGCGCGCATCTTTACATTGACGGAGTCGGGCAGGCGTGCTGACGTGCTCCGAGCTTCCCCGTACCCGCTCGCCCCCATTGATTCGCTTGCCTCTTATAAGATAGAATACACTGTATTCACAAGAAGGGGTCGCCTATGTCCACCATGACGATGCGTGTCAGCGATGAAGACGCTGCCGTAGTGCGTAAGTACGCCAAGTTCGAGGGAAAGACCATATCCGACTTCATCCGCGATGCCGTCTTCGAGAGAATCGAGGACCAAGAGGATCTGACAGCCCTGCGCATTGCCATCGCTGAGGATGACGGCGTACGCCATACCCACGAGCAGGTGCTCTCAGAGCTGGAGCTGTAGGTGGCCTACCACGTCGAGTACACGGATGTCGCACTCAAACAGCTGAAGAGGATGGATCGCTTCGACGCCCGACTCATTGTGTCCTGGATTGGCAAGAACTTGGAGGGCTGCAAGGACCCGCGTGTCCGTGGCAAGGGGCTGACCGCCAATCGCTCAGGGGAATGGCGCTACCGCATCGGAAACTACCGCGTCCTCTGCGTCATCCGGGACGACAGACTTGTGGTCGAGGTGTTCTCAGTTGGCCATCGCAGCGACATCTACAAGTGAGGTCATACGCACGCATAAAGGGCGCGTACGATTCGGCTGCTTGGGTTTCTGAGGACGACACGATGGGAGCTGACCGAAGCCCGGCGGCACGATCTCGCTCATTTCCATGAGAGAGCTGTCGGTTGCCTGCACTGACAAGGTTGAGACGTGCCAAAAGTAGATGACGCCCCGCCTAGCATCCAGTGGCTGCAAAGCCAAGTTCTATCAGAGGCTGGAGCAGGACGTCCGCGCCTGTGCCCAAGGATGAGGTTGTGGGTTGGTCACGCTCGGTGTGCTTGGAAGGCACAAGTCCCTCTGGCTCAGAACAGCCACTCTATGGCCTCGACGATGCCGTCGTGATCACAGTCGGCGACCACGACGTCGCAGGCCATGCGGATGCGCTCGTTGGCGTTGCCCATGGCAACAGCGGTGCCCGCAGCCTTAAGGACGTCCATGTCGTTGTCGGCGTCGCCAATGGCGACGACCTCTCCCATCCCGATATCGAGTAGCTCGCATATCTTCTGGAGGCCCGTGGCCTTGTTGACGCCTACGGGCGTGCACTCAACCGAGGTGGCCTCGGCACGCTTGAGCGAGAGCGAGGAACCTGCCGAAAGCCTACCGAACGTACGCTCACGCGACGCGGAGTCGAGGTGGAAGAGGTCGATCTTCACGACCGTACAGGGATGGTCCTGCACGTAGCGGGCAATGTCATCCACACGCTCGCACCTGCGGTCAAACATGGGCTGGTAGATGCCCACACCGAACTCGTCCGACCGCTCGACGTAGCCATGCTCGACGACCGATCCCGTCGTGGTGCTCATATGGACCATGACCCCCTCCCTCCTGCCAATCCCGATACAGGAGAGGACCAAAGTGTCGGGAATAGGGAGGGCGTCAATCGGTCTTTTCGCCTCCAAGTCGTACACGAGCGCACCACCGTCGAGCGATGCGTATCTGAGCCAAGAAAGCTCATCCCTATAGTCCGCAATCTCGGCAAGACCGCGCCCAGTTGACAAGGTAATGACGACGCCCCTGTGCGCAAGCCCGCACAATGCAGTGATTGTCCGGGGCGAGATGCGCTTCTGGCTGTTAAGGAGTGTACCGTCCATGTCAAGTGCCAGGAGCTTTGGTCTTGAGGGCATCGGTCGAGTCCTTCCTGTCGGGATCGCGTCTCTGCTGGGATCAGGACATATCGGAAGAGTGGGTGCCAGAGAGGCCGAGGTATTTATACATCTGGCGTGGAGGCCATGGGGCCGTCGACATCGTGGGACCCGTGACCCCGCCCGGTCACGCGCGAGGCCTGGGGAACGCAGGAGTGTACACAAATCGGCAAAAATGGCCTCTCGGAGCTGTTTTGGGTCATTTGTGTACACTGTTGCGCTGTTGTAGACAGATGTGGAGACGCAGGAGTGTACACAAATCGGCGAAAATGGCCTCTCGGAGCTGTTTTGGGTCATTTGTGTACACTGTTGCGACTCGCGAGGGCCGCGCGAGTGGCGCCGCCGCTAGGCTGGCGTCTTTGCCGAGACAGCAACCCTCACAAACCCCGAGGAGCCCGCTATGGAGACTGGACAACAAGTACCGGGACCCATCGGCGCAAGGTTCGGTCGCTTTCGGCTCGTCGGGCGCCTCTGGTGCGTCGAGAGATGCGCCAGGCTCACTAAGCGGGCCGTGCCGGACGACCTCCACGACCTTCTCGCGCAGGACGTACCCAACCCACATGAGAGCGAGGCGCACTATCGTCGAGACGTTGCTGAGCACGTTGAACTTGATGAGCTCCCAGAACCCCCGATGGCGCTCGGTCCAATCCCTGAGGGCTATGCCAGCTCCCCTTCCTTGCGAGGCGCCTCTCGCCAACAGCGTTTAGGATCCGGTTGAGCACAAACTCCCAGGTAAGTGGTAGGGAAAACCATAACAGCCAGACCAGAGCGAAGAGGCCCACGCTGCCCGTCTGGAAGCCGACGAGAGCCGCTGGCAGCACCCCCGCAAGACTCCAGCCCCTGAGCTCTCGCACGATCGCATCAACCAGCCCCATCGAGACGAACTGCCCCGCGTTCTTTGCCAACGCGCGCATCGGCATGTTGTAGATGAACTCGATGTTGAGGTCGGGCGTCCCGCTCTTTCGCGAGCGTCGTCTGAGCGAGCGCAGGAGGGCGCCGATCGCCCAGAAGAGCGGGCTGCGGCTTTTCCCCACGTCGCGGAAGCAGACGTTGCGGTCTATCCTGAATCTCTCGTCTGGTACGTCACGCCCAAGCAGCGCCGCAAAGTGCGCATCGTCAACCTGACGCACCCTGCCCGTCTCGTAAGGCGTAAGGTCAAGACCCTCATACGGGGCCTGCGCATGCGTGCCCGCGACGTTCACGCGAGCCGAGAGGCGAATGTCCTCGCTCGATGTCCCGACCTCGATCGCGTAGAGGCCCCCCTCGACCTCCCATGAGCCGGTTTGCACGTTGAAGTATCGAAAGGCCCTCTCGTCCAGATCGATCGTCACACGACGTGTCTCTCCCGGCTCGAGCAGAACCTTCGCGAACCCCTTGAGCTCACGCAGCGGTCTGAACACCTTGCTTCGGAGCTTGCCCACATAGAGCTGGGCGACCTCGGCGCCACTGACGTCCCCGACGTTGCTGACGTCAAACGAGACGCTCGTGCTCGTGACCTCGTTCATCTCGCTCAGCTCTATGTCCTTGAAGGCAAAGCTCGTGTACGAGAGGCCGTGCCCAAACGGATACGCGACCGGCACGGAGGCCTTCTGGTAGTATCGGTAGCCCACGTAGATGCCCTCTCGGTACGTCGCCACGGGGCCATCGCTCGGAAAGTTGTCGTAGGTTGGGGTATCCGCAAGGCGCTTGGCCCAGGTCTCGGCCAGCTTGCCCGAGGGGTTGACCCTACCCGTGAGCACGTCGACTGCGGCAGAGGCACCCGCTTGTCCGCCTAAGGCCAAATAGAGGATGGAGCGGGCATCGACAGCCCAGTCGGTCTCGACGACACTTCCCGCGAAGAGCAGCACAACCACGTTGCCGTTCGCCTCGCTCAGCGCATGGAGCAACTTGACCTGGTTATGGTTGAGGCGCATGTCCGCACGATCAAGCCCCTCGCTCTCGGCGAGCTCGTCGAGGCCAAGGCACACGAGGACGACCTCTGCGTTTTGCGCAAGCGCCACCGCCGCGTTGCGCAGGCGCGCGTCCGTCGCATCGTCTGCGGAGTCGGTGCGGTCAAACCCCCGCTCGAAGCCCAGGACCTTAAGCTCGCTCGTGCCGATCGCGTCTACGATGGTATCAAGCCTCGTGCAGTTCACGAGAGACGAGCCGGCGCCCTGGTAGCGCGGGTTCTGCGCAAAATCACCTATGAGCGCCACCTTCGTGCGCGGGAGCAGTGGCAGCAGGGGGCGCCCTGCGTCAGCTGGCTGGCCCTTGTCTGCCGAGGCGGGCTCATTCTTGAGGAGTACGATGCCCTCGGCCGCTATACGCCTCGCGAGCTCATGGTGCGCGTCCACGTCGAACTGCCTGCCAGCGGCCGCCTCGACGGCAGGTGCCGTAGAGAGTGCGAGCTCGATCGCCTCGTCGACGCGCGCGTCCACATCGGCCTCGGCCAGCTCTCCTGCCCGCACCGCCTTCACGAGCTGGCGCACCGAGTCGAGCCCGGGTGCGGGCATCTCGAAGGTGGAGCCGGCGGCGACACCGGCAACATGGTCGTTGGAACCTCCCCAGTCGGTGACGATGGCCCCCTCAAACCCCCACTCACCGCGCAGGATGTCCTTGAGCAGGTGGGGGTTCTCGTTGGCATAGCTGCCGTTGACCTTGTTGTAGCTGGTCATGATCGTCTGGGGTCGCGCCTCGCGCACCACAGTCTCGAAGGCAGATAGGTAGATCTCGCGCAGCGTCCGCTCGTCGAGCACCGAGTCTGACGCCTGGCGACGAGTTTCTTGGCTGTTGGCGGCGAAGTGCTTGGGGCAGGCGGACACGCCACTCGACTGGATGCCTCGCACATACCCTGCACCCATCTTGCCTGCAAGCAGCGGATCCTCCGAGAGGTACTCGAAGTTGCGCCCGCAGAGGGGGCTTCGCTTGATGCAGAGCCCGGGACCCAACACGACGTTCACGCCTTGGTCGACGGCCTCCTCGCCAAGCGCGCGACCCAGCTCTTCGGCAAGCGCGGGATCCCAGCTGTTAGCGACCGTCACCGCCGTGGGAAAGCAGGTCGCCGGTATGGAGCCGCCAATGCCCAGATGATTGGCCGCATTGGGGTCCTGATGGCGCATGCCGTGCGGGCCGTCCGAAAATTGAAGCTCAGGGATACCCAGGTCTGGGTAGGCGCGCGTACCGAACCCCGTCGCCCCCGAGAGCAGCGCGCACTTCTGCTCCAGGTCCATCTGGTCGATGATGTTGTGATGCCTGAGTCCCATGTAGGCACTTCCTCCCAGTCGGTCATGTTGTAAGGATAGGTAAGGATAGGGTTTTGCCTTGCGACTCAGCACGGCAAGACCCACATGATACCTGCGTACAGTCTCCATCACGCCCCCTGAAAGGACAGGGACTCCCACCTGTAGATACCGCCCGTCGAGATCAGGTAAAACGACACGTCGATGCTGTCACCGCAGATCTTGGACGAGTCTATCACGACCGTCAGGTTGGACTTGTCGCCCACGGTCCTGAGAGCCTCGAGCACCGTCGTGCTTGCATCGGCGATGATGGTTTCTCTGCCACCGATGAGCTCAGCCGCCTTAGTTGCGATGCCTCGCCTGGCTTCGACGCTGTGACGCTGCCTCTCAAACGAGAAACACACGATCCAGACGGTCGGCCACAGTCGCATGCGACGGTACCTGGGGACGGCAGCAAGGACGAGTTGGCCGAACGTCGACTCAGCCTCCTGCGGCGCGGGCGGGCGACTCGCGGACGGGTGGCTCGCAGGTGGGCGGCGACCTGGCGCGCTGGGACGATCTATAGTGGCGGATCTTGCACGTCTTTGGGTATGGGAGCGTAGACACCGCGCAAAGTCAAGCCTATTCTAGGGGGTGCTGTCTGGGAATGCACGATACGCCGGAGGTTTGCCATGAGGATCAGGGGAATGACGATCGATGACTACGAGGGGGTGCGTGAGCTGTGGATGTCCTGCTCCGGCATGGGACTTAATAACCTCGACGACTCAAGGGACGGGATTGAAAGATTCCTTGCGAGAAACCCCGATACATGCTTTGTAGCTGAGGATGGAAGGGTGATCGGGGCGATACTGGTTGGCTATGACGGTCGCCGGGGATACGTATACCACACCTCGGTCGACCCCGAACTGCGTCATCGAAACATAGGTACGCAGCTGGTCGAAGCCTCGCTCAGTGCACTGCGCGCGCTCAAAATCAACAAGGTTGCCTTAGTCGCCTTTGGCAGAAATGAGGGTGGGAACCTGTTCTGGGAACGACAGGGATTTAGCGTAAGGGACGACCTGGTGTATCGCGACAGAGCGCTCACGCACATGGTACGGACCGACACGTGACCTATACAGCAGACGGTGGCCCCGGCATGTTGCGAGGTAGCCCTGCGGTAGGGCCGCACATGCGGTGAGTCCAGGGCGGCGGTGGGGTCGCACGTGCGGTGGGGTCGTGCATGGCTCTCGTGTAGAGCACGCAGCTCGCGGCGGGGTTCACCGCGTCGGGGTAGCACGTGCGGTGGGGTCGCACCATTGGGCCTGCGTCCGCATGCCCTCAGCGAACTTGATGTCCCCGCTGGGCAGGCGGGCGTCCAGCGTCAGGCTGCCGCCGAGGACGGCAATGTAGCGACGCAGGGAATCGATACCCGTAGCGCCCATATCGCCGCTCTCCATGTGCGACACGCGGTTCTGTGATACGCCGATGGCCTTCGCCACCTGCACCTGTGTCCTGCCGAAGGCCTTGCAAGCCTCGTGCAGGCTATATGCGTCGATCCATAGGCCACGTCTTCTGTCGCGCGGGTCCACCCAGACGGTCGTCCGCTTCCCCGAGACGCAGCAGTACTTGTCCGGTATGTTGAACGGGATGTAGTCCTCCGCCGTGTACGTCACCCCGCCGTACGTCCAGCGCCAGCCGCAGCCGCTGCTCCTATAGGGAGAAGGGGGATAGGAGCGGCTTTCCTCCTGGCTGGTGGCGATCGACTCCCCCTCCACCGGGATCCAATGGAGCCTGCGCCAGGCGATGTGGGCCGAGAGGCCCAAGGAGAGGGTGACATGGAGGGCGCAGACGAGCACCATCCGAAGCGAGGAGACACGAGGGGGCGCTCCGCCGATAGACCCCACGCATCCCACGAACAGCAGGGCGAGCGAGAACCACCCATACAGGGCGAACAGCACGTTGTCCATCAGGCGGCCTCCCCGAGTCGCGCCAGCGGGGCCGGAGCGGGCGGCGGCCCGCCGAGCCCGTCCGGACATGAGGGAGTGGCTTTCGCGCGCATTGTCGCACCTGGCTTCCCGCCTCCCCTCCGGGGAGGCGCATCGTGGGGACGGGACTGCGGGGGAGGGACCGGCGGGCCTCG
>ERZ772874.423-NODE-423-length-22694-cov-10.546623_pt1 | contig 22694 bp, 19 predicted proteins | sample MGYA00580586_ERZ772874 | MGnify/ENA primary metagenome ERZ772874 (study PRJEB29015, sample SAMEA2737952) | human oral metagenome | biome: human oral; feature: human-associated habitat; material: dental | place: China | collected 2154 ... | reverse complement strand
CGGGCACGCGATTGAGCACGATGGCGACGCGCAGGCCGCGCCCCGCCGCCTCCTCCAGGTGAGTCCAGGCGACCGCGTCGGCGTAGCGCGCGGCGCTCGTGACGAATACCCACAGGTCCGCGCCGTCAAGAAGCTCGGAGGCCAGGCGGCGGTTTCCCTCCTCCACGGAATCAATGTCCGGGGCGTCGAGAATGCCGATCGACGGCCACATCACGTCGTCCACGGCGATCGTGACGGCATCAAGGCTCGAGCCGTCACCGCCCTCGTGCTTGGCCAGTCGCGGCAGAACCCGATCGGACATGAACCACGAGCGCGACTGGGGCGAACACACGAGCACGGGACGCCTCGTCGTAGGGCGAACGGCACCCGACCTGCTGACGTTACGATCAAGCAGCGAATTCACGAGGGTCGACTTGCCGGCCCCCGTCGAACCTCCCACGACGACGAGGAGCGGCGCGTCGGCCTCCTCCAGGCGCGGCAACACGACGTCCTGCAGGCGTCGAAGCGCACGCCCGGCGTCGGCGCGCCCCTCCTCGGGCATAGCGTCGAGCGCCCGCTCAAGCGCGCCAGCGAGGCGGCGAGCTGCATCAACCGCGGTGGTGGGCACTCAGTCGATCACCCTCTCAACCGAGGGGGCCGCGTCCGCCTCCGGGAGCACCCAGGAAGCCGCGTCCGCGTCCACCTGTTCGCCCGTGCGAATGTCCTTGACCGTGTCCGACTCTCCCTCCTCGCCGGGGAACCAGACGAAGGGGATGCCGCGCTTGTCGGCGAACTTGATCTGCTTGCCGAACTTCGCCGCGCTGGGGGAAACGTCCGTCGAAATCCCCCGGGCACGCAGCGCGGCCGCGACTTCTTCAGAGCGCTCGCGCTTCTCCTCGGCGATGACGGCGACGAGGACGGCGGTGGGAACCTTGCGCGAGGCGCGCACCATCGGCGCCGAGATCATGCGCGAAACCAGACGCGAGACGCCGATCGACAGCCCGACACCCGGGTAGGTGTGCTTGCCGTCCTTCGCCAGCGAGTCGTAGCGCCCGCCCGAGCAGATGGAGCCCAGGTCCTCATGTCCCTCAATCTCTGACTCGTAGACGCTGCCCGTGTAGTAGTCCAATCCGCGCGCGATCTTCAGATCAGCGACGACGGCGCCCGGCATCCGCTTGTTCGCGGTCTCCAGCAGCCCGGTCAGCTCGCCCAGCCCCTCCTCCAGAAGCGCCCCGCTGACGCCGAGGGCCCCGAGGCGCTCGCGCACCTCGCCCGGATCCGCCGTGCGAATCTGCGCCATGCGCAGCAGCACGGAGGCCTGATCCGCGTCGATGCCGGACTCGGCGAGCTCCCCGGCCACGCCCTCGGCTCCGATCTTGTCGATCTTGTCGAGACCACGCAGCGCCGCCTCGACGTCGCTCACGCCGAGCGACTCGCACACGCCCTGGACGACCTTGCGGTTGTTAACGAGCACGCGTACCCGCGGGATCGGGAGGTTGTTGAGGGCCTGCGCCATGACGAGGGGCAGTTCGACCTCGAAGTGGAAGGGCAGCTCGCCGTTGCCGACCACGTCGATATCGGCCTGCGTGAACTCGCGGAAACGCCCCTCCTGGGGCCGCTCCCCGCGCCACACCTTCTGGATCTGGTAGCGCTTGAAAGGAAAGTCCAGCTCGTTTGCGTTCTCCACGACGTACCGCGCAAAGGGAACGGTCAGGTCGAAGTGCAGGCCCATGCTCTTGTCCTTTGGGGCGCGTCCGCCGGAAGCAGCCGCCTTGAGAGCCTGGAGGCGGTCCAGGACGTAAATCTCCTTGGAGGTCTCGCCCTTGGCCTCGAGCTGGGCCAGCGTCTCGACCGCGCGAGTCTCAATGCCCGCGAATCCGTGCAGCTCAAAGACGCGGCGCAGCTCGTCGAGGACGTGCATCTCGATGATGCGTCCCTCGGGGAGCCATTCGGGGAAACCTGACAGAGAGGTGCGGGCCATGAAGTAATCCTTTGAGACAGTCGTGCGGCGCTAGCCGATGCGGCGGGCGCGGATCAAGTACTGGTTTGAGCGTATCTCATCCGCGAGCGTTGTTGCGGGACCGTGGCCGGGAACGAGGATCGTGCTGGGGTCCAGCGCGTTGGAAATGGTGCGCAGCGAGTGACGCATTTGGGTTTCGTCACCGCCGGGCAGGTCGGTGCGCCCCACGCTGTCCTTAAAGAGGACGTCCGCGCTGAGCGCCCACGGCACCGCCTCCTCGCTGGAGTAGAAGGACTCATTGTTGACCCGAATATCCAGCGGGCTGTGCCCGATGAACACCGCCGAGCCCTCGGTGTGCCCAGGCGCGGGCACCATCCGCATCCACGCCCCCGGGACCAGCTCGCAGGACTGTGCTGGCATCTCGCGCAGGTCTGCTGGCTTGACCCACTCGCCGACGAAGTCGGGTGGGGCCATCGGAAGGAAGGAGGCCGGGTCGTCCATGCGGTACATGTCGGGTCCAGGAAGATACACGGGGGCGCTGGCCCCCTCGCTCCCCCACTCGGAGACCGCAGCTGCGTCCCAGACGTGGTCGGGGTGACCGTGCGTGAGCAGGACGGCGCCAACGCTGACGCCCTCGAGTTCGAGGACCTCGCGGATCAGATGCTGGATGCCAGCGGAAGGGTCAACAACAAGGGCTGTGCCCGCCCCGGAAGGGACGAGCACAAGCCCATTCGCCGCGTAGAAAGGCGACGGGATCACGTGAAGGCGCATGTCACTCCATGGACGAGGAGATCTGCGCGAGCCACGCGCGCTTGGTTTCGAGGGTATCGCGCACGCTGGAGGCTACCTTGGCGTTTCCCTTGGCCTCGGCGTCGGCGAGGGAACGCTCGAGCTGAGCGATCTGCTCCTCGAGCTGGCCCACCATTCCCGCAGCGCGGGCGCGCGTCTCGGGGTTGGTGCGGCGCCATTCCTTCTCCTCGGCCTCGCGGACGGCCGCTTCGACGGCGCGCAGGCGCCCCTCGACGCGATGCAGGTCGGCGGAGGGCACGCGGCCAACCTCTTCCCAGCGGTCCTGGATCTGGCGCAGCTGCGCCTTGGCGCGATCGATGTCGGTCACGGGCAGGATCGCCTCGGCGTCGACGAGGATCGCTTCCTTGGCGACCAGGTTCTCGCGGTACTCGGCGTCGGTCGCTTCGTCCTTCGCGCGACGAGCGTCGAAGAACACCTGCTGCGCGGCGCGGAAGCGCGCCCACAGCGCGTCGTCTTCTTTGCGGGATGCGCGGGGGGCGGCCTTCCAACGGTTCATGAGCTCGCGGTAGGCGCCAGACGTGCGCGACCAGTCCACCGAGGAGGACAGGGCCTCGGCCTCCGCGATCAACGCTTCCTTGACGCGCTTGGCCTCGGACTGGGCCTGATCGAGCTGCGAGAAGAACTGGCGGCGGTGACGGTCGAACTGGGTGCGCGCGGAGGAGAAGCGCTTCCACAGCTCGTCCTCCACGGACTTCTCCAGGCGCGGCCCGCGGCGCTGCAGCGCCTTCCACTCCTCCAGCAGGTCGCGCAGGTTCTGGCCGGACTGCTTCCAGTGCGTCTTGGCGGGGTCCTGAGCAACGATGGCTTCGGCGCGCTCGACGACGGCCGTGCGGTGGGCCAGCGCCTGTGCCTTGGCGGCCTTGCGCTCCTCGCGAGCGATTGCCTTGCGCTCCTCGGCGGCCTTCTCGACGCGGGCGACGCGCTCACGCAGCGCGGTGATATCGCCGACGACGTTCGGGGAGACAACCTGCTCGCGCAGCGTGGCGAGAGTCTGGTCGATGTCGCGGGGGCTCAGGGAGGCGAGACGATCCTCGAAAAGCTTGATCGTCGCTTCGAGATCCGCGTAGCGACGCTCGTACAGAGAATAGGGCGAGGCGGGGATGCCCTCCGGGAAGCCGCCAATGACTCGCTCCTCGTCACCGTCCTTGACGTAGACGGTGCCGTCCGCCCCGATGCGAGCAAAGGGGTGCTCGGGCACCTCCGACGCTGCGATCGTCGAGGCCGTGGCCTCCTCGGAGGCAGCCGTGACGGCTTCGGGAGTGGTTTCGTTGGTCGGAATCGACGTCTCGGTCACGATGTTCCTTCTAGGACGAGGGCTGACGCCCGGCGCGGTCGCGTGCCGATGTGACACACACAGCTAGTGTGTCACATCTAACGGGACAATGGGCATCGACCAACGAAAAACGGGACGGATGTAACACCTTATTTCCGCGGACGCGAACGCGCTCCACGGCCTCGTCTATGAGTCAGCGCCGATCCGAACCGCCTCGAAGACACCGTCAACGCGGCGAAGCGCTGACAAGACGGCGTTGAGGTGTCCCAGGTCAGCCAGCTCGAAGGAGAAGTGACCGGAGGCGACCTGATCGCCGTCCGTCTTGAGGGCGGCGGCCAAAATATTGACGCGATAATCCGAGAGCACCCTCGTCAGATCGGACAGCAGGCCGCCTCGGTCGAGCGCGCGCACCTCGATCTGGACGCGGAACGGGGTCGACAAGCCCTCGGCGTTCCACGAGACGTCAACGAAACGCTCGGGCTGCAGCTCGCCCAGACGCACCGCGTTGGCGCAGGTTGAGCGGTGGATGGACACGCCCTGTCCCCGGGTGATGAAGCCGACGATCGAGTCCCCGGGCACGGGCGTGCAGCACTTCGCCAGCTTCACCCAGATCTCGTTCGGGCTCAGCCCCGACACGGTGATCGCATTATCGCCCGAGGCTTCCTGCCGCAGCTTGGCCGAGCCTGGGGTGACCCCCTCGGAGAGCGTCTCCTCGGTCCCGTCTCCTCCGCCGAGGTTATCCAGCAGGCGGTTGACGACGTTTTGGGCCGACACGTGACCCTCGCCCACCGCCGCGTACAGTCCCGACACGTCCGGGTATCCGAAGGAGGTGGCGACCGACAGGAGCGATTCGTGGTTCATGAGCCGCTGCAGCGGCAGGTTCTGCTTGCGCAGGGCGCGGGCGAGAGCCTCCTTGCCCGATTCGATGGCTTCCTCGCGGCGCTCCTTGGAGAACCACGCCTTGATCTTCGAGCGTGCGCGCGGCGAGGCGACGAAGGCGAGCCAGTCGCGCGAGGGACCGGCCTTGTCGGACTTCGATGTCACGACCTCGACGGTCTCGCCGGATTCGAGGCGCGTGTCGAGCGCGACGAGGCGTCCGTTGACCTTCGCGCCGACCGTGTGGTGACCGACCTCCGTGTGCACCGCGTAGGCGAAGTCGACGGGGGTCGCGCGCGCGGGCAGGACGATGACCTCGCCCTTGGGGGTGAACACGTAGACCTCGTCGCCCGCGATCTCATAGCGCAGCGAGTCGAGGAACTCCTCCGGGTCTCCCGTCTCGCGCTCCATCTCGACCAGGGCGCGCAGCCAGTTAGCCTGCTCGTCTGAGCTCATGCGGTCCGAGTCGCCGCTCGACGCGGTCGGGTTCTGCTTGTACTTCCAGTGCGCGGCGACGCCGTGCTCGGCGCGCTCGTGCATGTCGTAGGTGCGGATCTGGATCTCCACCGGCTTGCCACCCGGGCCGATCACCGTCGTGTGCAGCGACTGGTAGAGGTTGAACTTCGGCATCGCGATGTAGTCTTTGAAGCGCCCCGGGATCGGATTCCACCGCCCGTGCAGCGCGCCAAGTACGCCGTAGCATTCCTTGATCGACTCCACCAGGACGCGCACCGCGACCAGGTCGAAGACCTCGTCGAACGCTTTGCCTCGCACGATCATCTTCTGGTAGATTGAGTAGTGGCTCTTGGGACGCCCAGTGACCGTTCCCTTGGTCCCCGATCGGCGCAGATCCTCTTCGATCTGGTCGATGACGTCGCGAAGGTACTCCTCGCGCTGGGGGGCCCGCTCGGCGACCAGGCGGTCGATCTCCTCGTAAATCTCGGGGTACAGCGTCTTGAAGGAGAGCTCCTCAAGCTCCCACTTGACCATATTCATGCCGAGGCGGTGAGCCAGGGGCGCGTAGATCTCCAGCGTCTCTTGCGCCTTCTTAGCCGCCGACTTGGCGGGAACGAAACGCCAGGTGCGGGCGTTGTGGAGGCGGTCGCCCAGCTTGATCAGCAACACGCGGATGTCGCGGCTCATGGCGACGATCATCTTGCGCAGCGTGTCGGACTGCGCGGACGCCCCGTAGTGCACCTTGTCGAGCTTGGTGACGCCGTCGACGAGGTTCGCGATGGGTTCGCCGAAGTCGGCGGCCAGCTGCTCGAGGGTGTAGTCCGTGTCCTCGACCGTGTCGTGCAGCAGCGCGGCGACCAGCGTCGGGGTCGTCATGCCCATTTCGGCGAGGATCGTCGCAACCGCGACCGGATGGGTGATATAAGGTTCACCGGACTTGCGCATTTGCCCGCGGTGACACTCCTCGGCCGTGCGATAGGCGCGCTCCACCACGCTGATGTCCGCCTTCGGATGATTGGCGCGCAGGGCCCGAACGAGCGGCTCAATCTCGGGAATCGTCGCCCGCCCGCGAGAACCGAACCAGAGCAGACCGGAGCGCACCCGGGAGACGGCAGCAGGCAGTGCGGCCCCTGAAGTCGTGTCGTCGCTGTTCATGTCCACATCATAGCGACGTAGAGGCGGGTCCGGGGATCAACGTGATCCCCGGACCCGCATCGTCGCCATTGGCGGTGCTCACACGTGCAGCGCGGTCTCCACGGTGACCCCGTCGAGCCTGGCGCGCCCGTTGAGTCCGTTGAGTTCCATCAGCACGGCCAGGGCCTCGACCGAGGCGCCGCACTGGACCAGCAGATCGACGGCGGCTCGGGCGGTACCGCCCGTCGCCAGGACGTCGTCGATGATGAGGACGCGCTGCCCCTCGTGGACCGTCTGGGGACGGATCTCCATCCGGGCGCTGCCGTACTCGAGGGAGTAGTCGACGCCGATGACCTCTCCGGGAAGCTTGCCCGCCTTGCGGATCGTCAGCATGCCCAGCCCCAGCTCGGCGGCGACGGGGGCTCCCAGGATGAATCCGCGCGACTCAAGCCCGGCCACCACGTCGATGCGACCGGCGTAGCGCTCGCCGATCAGCTCAACGAGTTCCTTGAAAGCCGGGCCGTTGGCGAACAGGCCGGTGATGTCGCGGAACAGGACTCCCGGCTCGGGGAAGTCCGGGATCTCCACCAGATTGTCCCGAACCAGGGTGGCGATGCGATCGCCGAGTTCACCGATCATCGATGGTTCTTCTTCCTGTGAGGCTGATTCTCGTTGCCCAGTCGCTTGCCGGGCCTAATCGGGGCCACCTTGATGGCCTTCGCGGGCGCAGGCTCGTCGGCGTGGCGGCTCTCGCGCTCGTGCTCGACAGCCGCGTTGTGCTCGCGGGTCTTGTTCGAGAGCTCCTGGAAAGTCACGAGGAGCGGAGACGCGATGAAGATCGACGAGTAGGTGCCCGCGATCATGCCGATGAACAACGCCAGCGAGATATCCACCAGGGTACCCGGTCCGAGCGCCGCCGTGCCGATGATAAGGATCGAGCCGACCGGCAGGAGGGCCACGACCGAGGTGTTGATCGAGCGGACCATCGTCTGATTAACGGCGAGGTTAACGTACTCGGCGAAGGTGTAGTGCTTCTGCTCGTAGACGTCGACGGTAAGCTCGCGCACCTTGTCGAAGACGACGACGGTGTCATAGAGCGAGTAGCCGAGGATCGTCAGGAAGCCGATGACGGTCGCTGGCGAGACCTCCACCTGCGCGACCGCGAACACGCCGACGGTCACCGCGATGTCGTGCACCAGCGCCAGGAGCGCCGACGCGGCCATCCTCCAGGAGCGGAAGTACACGGTCATCAGAACGGCGACGAGCGCCATGAAGATCACGAGGGACTGGGCAGCCTTGGAGGTGACCGACGAACCCCACGAGGGTCCAATCGAAGAGGACTGGACCTCGGCCGGGTCCACGCCGTAGGCGTTGGCCAGCGCCTCGCGCATCTGCGCGGTCTTCGCAGAGTCCAGCGAGGAAGTCTGGATGCGAACGGAGTCCGAGCCGACGCGGGTGACCTTCGGGGCACCCTCGACCAGGCCGGTCTCGCTCACGGCACGCGCGGCGAAGGACTCGCTCTGGTCGCTGACGTGAGCCACGTCGAACTGCGAACCGCCGGTGAACTCGATCGAGCGGTTCAGCCCCATGATTGCCACCAACGCGAAGCCGATGACGAGCACCGCAGCCGCCAGGGAGACGAAGCGCTTGCGGTTAGGCACGACGCGGTAGGACTTCTCACCCGAGTACAGGGCGTTGCCCCACTGAGCAAAACTCATCATGTCAGTTCTCCTCTTCCTGGGTCGCCTCGGAGGGGGCGTTCACCTCGGACGCGGTCGGAGCCTCGGCTGGCTCCTCCTTGGCCTTCTGCGCTGCCAGGCGGGCGGCGCGGCGGCGTTCCGCGATCGACAGACCCTCGCCGGACTCGTCCTCCTTGCGCGCTCCGGACTCGCCGCGCACGACCACGCGCCCGCGGCCGGCGTACACGAGGGAGTTCTTCGCTCCCAGGTGCTCCGGATCCAGGCCCGACAACTTGTGTCCCTCACCGAAGAAGCGCGTGCGGATCAGCAGCTCCATCATCGGGTGGGTGAAGAGGAAGATCACGGCGATGTCGATGACGGTCGTGACACCGAGGGTGAAGGCGAACCCCTGGACGCCGCCCACCGCGAGCAGGTAGAGCACGATGGCGGCCACGAGGTTGACTCCGTCGGACACCAGAATCGTGCGCTTGGCGCGGTCCCATCCCTCTTCGACGGCGGCGTTCAGCGGGCGACCGTCGCGTACCTCGTCGCGCACGCGCTCGAAGTAGACGATGAAGGAGTCCGTGGTGACGCCGATCGCCATGATCAGGCCGGCCACGCCGGCGAGCGACAGGCGGTAGCCCATCGTCCACGACAGCAAAGCGATCACGAGGTAGGTGACGACCGAGGCGATCACGAGGGAGCCCGCGGAGATGATCGCCAGGCCGCGGTACTGCCAGACGAGGTACAGGATGACCAGCAGGAAGCCGATCAGCGCGGCCCACAGGCCGACGGTCAGGTGATCGGTGCCGATCGTCGCGGAAATCTGCTGCTCCGATTCGACCTCGAAGTTCAGCGGCAGGGAGCCGAAGCTCAGCTGGTTGGCCAGCGCCCGGGAGGACTGCGCCGTGAAGTTGCCGGTGATCTCAGCCTGGCCGTTCGGGATGATCGAGTTCATCGACGGGGCCGTGATGACGGTTCCATCCAGGACGACGGCGAAGGAGTTGCGGTCGGGACGCCCCTGGTAGAAGGAGGATCCCTGGGGGTCGGAGCCCTGGAATCCGAACAGGATCGTGGAGGCTTCCTTGAACTTCTCGGTGCCGGCATCGTTGAACTGCAGCGACACGGACCACTGGCCGGTCGTCTGGCCGCTGCTGTTTCGCACGAGTCCCGCCGTCGCGCTCTTCAGGTCGGAACCGGGAACGGTCACGGGGCCGAGAATGTACTTGATCTGTCCGGAGTCGTCACAGGCGGCGTAGGGCTTGTCGGCCGCGCCTTCGACGCGCTTGACGTCGGCGGAGGCCGAACAGTCCAGGGTCAGGAAGTCGAACATGACCTGCTCGGTGATCCAGGCGAGATCCGAGGAGTTGGCGGGATCCTGAGCGGGGCTATCCGACAGGACTCCGTCCCCATTCGTGTCGGCGATGCCCATCGCCGTCGCCTCGTCGAGGGCGGTCGAACGCACGCCGGACTCTCCAGACTGCGCGCCCGACTGGGTTCCCGGCTGCTCCCCCGACTGCGAGCCCGACTGCGAGCCCGACTGGGCTCCCGAGGACGCCTGGGTGGGGTTCTGGTTCGAAACGGTGCCTGCCGCGGGGCCGATGCGCAGCACCGGGCGGAAGTTCATCTGCGAGGAGGAACGGATCAGATCCAGCTGTTCCTGGGAGGGCGTTCCGGGGATCGACACCATGATGTTGGAGTTGCCGAGCGAGGAGATCTCGGACTCGGAAACGCCCGAGGCGTCGATTCGGTTCCGGATGATGGCAATCGCCTGAGTGATGTCGTCCTCAGTGATCTCGCGCTGTCCCTCGGCCGTCACGGTCGGGGTCAAGATCAGCTGAGTTCCACCCTTCAGGTCCAGGGCGAGATCGGGGTACGGTGATACGCCCTTGACGAAGTGCCCGATCGCCAGCGCCGCGCACGCCGCCACGATGGCGACGATGAGCGTCACGAGCGCGCGCACAGGGCGTCGCTTCTGAGATGCCACGGTTCTACTTTCCGTTCAGCCTTGTCTTACTTCTGTTGCTCGTCCGAGTGCTCGTGGGAGAACCCACCGTTCGTATCGTCGAGCCCAAGGATGGCCTCATCCTGGTCCGCCGACTCACCCACGGTATCCCCTTCCGAGGACTCTTCTTCGACCGTACTGGCGAGGGGAGGCTGCCCACCGATCTCGGCGATCATCTCCCGCTCCCAGTACATTTCGTGACCATCGGTCGTTTCCAGTACGACGATGTCGCCGTCGAGATCGACGAAGCGGCCCCAGAATCCGACGCGGGTGCGGACCCACTTACCGGGGGTCACAGCCGCAAGCTGGTCGCGCTTGTCCTGTTCCATCTTCTCCATCTGCTTCTTGCGAGAGCGCGAGGTCCACACCATGAACGCGACGGCGACAAGGGTCAGGATGAGCAAGGTTAGGTTGTTCATAAAAGGCTGGTTCACTTTCGATGACGGTCGGGCGCTTCTAGCGCACCTTGCCAGTCTAATGCCGCGGGAGGGTTTTAGCCTAAGTGATATTGGTACGGCGCGGCGCGTCTCGCCTAGCGCGGGGCTTTGTCACCGAGCGTCGCCCCCGCCTTCACCGACGAGGCGGGAGCGCCTAGTCGAAGAGCGCGCCATCCGGGGCGGGCGGGGTGAGCCCGAGGTGCCCCCAGGCTTTCGGGGTCGCCATGCGTCCGCGGTTGGTGCGCACCAGGAATCCCTCGCGCACGAGGTAGGGTTCGGCGACTGTCTCGACGGTTTCCGCCTCCTCGCCGATGGTGACGGACAGGGTGGTCAGGCCCACCGGCCCGCCGGCGAATCGCCGACAGACGGCCTCGAGGACCGCGCGGTCGAGCCGGTCCAGGCCGGAGGGGTCGACCTCGAAGAGCTCGAGGGCGCCGCGCGCGGCGTCCAGGGTCAGCGTCCCGTCTCCGTGGACCTGGGCGTAGTCGACGACGCGGCGCAGGAGACGGTTAGCGATGCGGGGGGTGCCGCGCGAGCGAGAGGCGATCTCGTGGGCGGCGCGCGTGTCGATGGGCGAGCCAAGGAGAGACGCCGAGCGGGTCACGACGGATTCCAGCTCGTCGGTCTCGTAGAACTCCAGGTGCGCGGTGAATCCGAAGCGATCGCGCAGCGGCGCGGGAAGCAGGCCCGACCTGGTGGTCGCTCCGACGACCGTGAACGGTGGGAGCGTGAGCGGGATCGACGTGGCGCCCGGCCCCTTGCCGACGACCACGTCGACGCGGAAGTCTTCCATCGCCAGGTAGAGCATCTCCTCGGCGGTACGGGCGAGCCGGTGAATCTCGTCGATGAAGAGGATGTCGCCCTCTTGCAGGCCGGAGAGGATGGCGGCCAGGTCGCCCGCGTGCTGGATAGCGGGGCCGGATGTCAGGCGCAGCGAGGTGCCCATCTCGGCGGCGATGATCATCGCGAGGGTCGTCTTGCCGAGGCCTGGAGGGCCCGCGAGCAGGACGTGATCGGGGCAAGCGGAGCGCATTCGGGCGGCGTCGAGGACCAGCTGGAGCTGGCCTCGCACGACCCGCTGCCCGACGAACTCGGAGAGCTTCTTGGGCCGCAGGGCCGCCTCTGCGGCGCGTTCGAGCTCGCCTGCGTCCGGGGCGACGATCCGCATGGTCTCGATGTCGGGGCTCTGCTCAGCCACGGCCGCCTCCCAGGCTCACGAGGGCGGCGCGCAGCATGTCGGAGGCTCCCAGCCCGCTACCGGCGAGCGCGCCGATCGCCTTGGTGGCCTGTGCCTCGGACCAACCGAGGCCGACGAGGGCGGCGCTGACCTCCGCCGCGACCGCGTCCTCGGAAGGAAGCGGGGCGGGGGCGGCCTCTCCCCCGGCAAGCGCCGCGGGAGTGCCGAGCTTGTCGCCGATCTCGAGGGTCATACGCTGGGCGGACTTCTTGCCGACTCCCGGGATGCGCTGTAGCGTGGCCAGGTCCTGGTCGCGCACTGCCCGGCGCAGGTCGTCGGGTCGCAGGACGGCCAGCGCCGCCAGGGCGATCTTGGGACCGATGCCCGAGACGGACATGAGCTTGGCGAATACGTCACGCTCGTCGGCCGACTCAAATCCGTAGAGGGTCATCGAATCCTCGCGCACGATCATCGAGGTGTAGACGGTGATCTCGGTGTCTCGAGGGACGCCCTGCGCGTATGCGGGCGTCACGTGGACGCGAAAGCCGATGCCCCCGACCACGACGTCGACGTGGTCGAGTCCGACGCTTGCGACAGTGCCGCACAGAATCGAGATCACTAGGTTCCTTTCCTCGCCGGTCACCCGGCATGTACGCGGGCGAACATATGTACGATTCTAGCCGCGCCTGCGCCTCGGATCGACGGCGCCCGTGCGGCGTTGCGCGGCCTGCGCCTCTGCCCACGCCCGCTGCGCGGGCGTCATCGACCCGCGCGAGGTGAGCCGACCCGAGATAGACACCGCGACCGAGGAGTCCTGCGGGGCACCGAGCAGTCCCGTACCTCGCCAGGCGTGCGTGATGGCGATCGCGAGGGCGTCGGCCGCGTCCGCGGGCTTGGGGGCCTTGGCGAGGCCGAGGATGCGCGCGACCATTGTCTGGACCTGGGCCTTGCCGGCGTTGCCGTTGCCCGAGACCGCTGATTTGACCTCGGAGGGGGTGTGGACCGCCATGGGCAGGCCGGCCCGCCCGACGCACGTCATCGCCGCCCCCATGACCTGCATGGTGGCCGTCACGGACTGGAGGTTGTCCTGGGCGAAGACCCGCTCGATGGCGACGACCTCGGGCCGGTACTGCTTGATGACGCTATCGATCGCATCGGCGATCGTGCGCAGGCGAAAGTGCGTCGCCAGGTCCTTGTCGGTGCGCGCAACGCCCACGTAGACGAGACTGGCGCGGCGCGAGGGGTCGACGTCGACGACGCCGAGTCCGCAGCGCGTCAGCCCCGGGTCGATGCCCATGACGCGCATCAGGCGCGCGCAACCATGTCGACGAACATTGCGTGAATGCGGTCGTCGCCGCCCACCTCGGGGTGGAATGAGGTCGCCATGACGGCGCCTCGGCGCACGGCCACGATCGGGCCGTCGGCAGCGTTCCCTGCGCGTGCGATGACCTCGACCCCCTCGCCGACCGACTCGACCCACGGAGCGCGGATGAAGACGGCGTGGAAGGGGGCTCCCTCGAGGCCCTCCACGTCCAGGTCCTCCTCGTAAGAGTCGACCTGCCGACCGAAGGCGTTGCGGCGAACAACCATGTCTAGCGCGCCGAAGGAGCGCTGGTCCTCGCGCCCGTCCAGGATCGACGAGGCCAGCATGATCATGCCCGCGCAGGTTCCGTACACGGGCAGGCCGGAGGCGATGCGCGCGCTGAGCGCGTCGAAGAGGCCGAAGGAGACCAGCAGCTTCGACATGGTCGTCGACTCCCCGCCCGGGATGACCAGGCCGTCGACCACTTGAAGCTCGGATTCCCTGCGCACAAGCAGCGCGCGGGCGCCGGAGTTTTCCAGCGCCCGCACGTGCTCTGCGACGTCACCCTGCAGGGCGAGAACGCCGATGTTTACCATCCGCGCTCCGCGAGGCGGTGATCGACCGGCAGGTCGTCGACGTTGATGCCGACCATGGCCTCGCCCAGGCCGCGTGAGACCTCGGCGATGACGGAGGGGTCGTCGTAGAAGGTCGTGGCTTTGACGATCGCGGCGGCGCGCTTGGCGGGGTCGCCGGACTTGAAGATACCCGAGCCCACGAAGACGCCCTCGGCGCCCAGCTGCATCATCATGGCGGCGTCCGCGGGGGTGGCGATGCCGCCGGCAGTGAAGAGCACGACGGGCAGGCGCCCCTCGCGGGCGACCTCGGCGACGAGCTCGTAGGGGGCCTGCAGTTCCTTCGCCGCGACGTAGAGCTCGTCCTCGGGCAGGGAGGTCAGGTTGCGGATCTCGTCGCGGATCTTGCGCATGTGCGTGGTCGCGTTGGACACGTCGCCGGTGCCGGCCTCGCCCTTGGAGCGGATCATCGCCGCGCCCTCGTTGATGCGGCGCAGCGCCTCACCGAGGCTGGTGGCGCCGCACACGAAGGGGACCGTGAAGTTCCACTTGTCGATGTGGTGCGTGTAGTCCGCGGGAGTGAGGACCTCGGACTCGTCGATGTAGTCGACGCCGAGGGACTGCAGGACCTGGGCCTCGACGAAGTGGCCGATGCGGGCCTTGGCCATGACGGGGATCGACACAGCGTCGATGATGCCTTCGATCAGATCCGGGTCGGACATGCGGGCCACGCCACCCTGGGCGCGGATGTCTGCGGGGACGCGCTCGAGGGCCATGACGGCCACGGCGCCCGCGTCCTCGGCGATCTTCGCCTGCTCGGGGGTGACGACGTCCATGATGACGCCGCCCTTGAGCATCTGAGCCATGCCACGCTTGACCCGGGGGGTGCCGACCTCGCGCTTAGCGGTCGAATCGCTCATGTTCACTCCTGATCTTCCAGCTGGGCACGAACCTCGTCCGACAGGGACATGTTCGTGTAGATGTTTTGCACATCGTCGGAATCCTCGAGGGCGTCAATAAGCTTGTTGACCTTGAGGGCGCCCTCAACGTCGAGCTCGACCTCGGTGGAGGCGACGAACTGGACTTCGGCCGAATCGTAGTCGATGCCGGCTTCCTGCAGGGCGGTGCGTACGGCGACGACGTCCTTGGGGTCGGACTCGATGACGAAGAGCTCGCCGGCGTCCTCGACCTCTTCGGCCCCGGCGTCGAGGACGGCCATCATGATGGATTCCTCGTCGACGCCGTCGGCGGCGGGCACCTCGACGACGCCGCGACGGGAGAAGAGGTAGGAGACCGAACCGGGGTCGGCCAGGGAGCCGCCGTGGCGGGTGAAGCCCAGGCGCACGTCGGAGGCGGCGCGGTTGCGGTTATCCGTCAGACACTCGACGAGGAAGGCGACGCCGCCCGGGCCGTAGCCCTCGTACATGATGGTCTCGTAGTTCGCGCCGCCGGCCTCGGCACCGGAGCCGCGCTTGACGGCGCGGTCGATGTTGTCGGCGGGGACGGAGTTCTTCTTGGCCTTCTGGATGGCGTCGTACAGCGTCGGGTTGCCAGCGGGGTCGCCGCCGCCCGTGCGAGCTGCGACCTCGATGTTCTTGATGAGGCGCGCGAAGAGCTTGCCGCGCTTGGCGTCGATAGCGGCCTTCTTGTGCTTGGTGGTCGCCCACTTAGAGTGTCCCGACATCACTTCTCCCTATTGGGTGGATAGATACTCACGCATTCTATCGCGTTGAGGGCGTCCTTCCCCAGGTGTGCGGCGTCCTCGTGGACAAACGTAAACTCCGTCACAGGCTCGTTGACGAGGCGGGGGCGGCGCGCGGGGCGGTGTCCTAGCGGGTGGGCGGGGTGAAGAAGACGCGCATGGCGCAGGCACCGGGCGCGAGGCCCTCCCACGGGCCGTCGAAGGTGAGGACCATCGCGGTTGCGGTTTGCACTCCACTCGCTGCTGCCTGCCGGTCTTCTTCGCGGGCGAGGATGTATCCGGCGTAGGAGATAACGGGCTCGTGGCCGACGATCAGGCCGGCGTCGCCGGTGAAGGTTCGGGCCAGCTCGATGATGTCTTCTTCTCCCCCGTCGTAGATGGCGCTCTCGTGCCGGGCATCGGCGGCGTCGACGCGGGCGAGGATCGCGGCGAAGGTCTCGCGTGCGCGCTGGGCGTCGGAGGCGACGGCGACGTCGAAGGGGCCGATCTCGCGGGCGAGAGTCGCACCCAGGCGCGCCGCCTGGTCGCGTCCGGCGTCGGTGAGGGGGCGGGAGCGGTCGGGGAAGCTGTAGGCGGCCTGCGCGTGGCGAACGAGTACGAGGGTTGGCATACTTCCAAGGGTAACCGCACCGGGAGGACAACATGGCTCTGGGAGTCGAAAGCGCCTCGGGCATCTGCTCGGCGCGCGAATGCACGAACGCAGCGATCTACCGGATCGACTGGCGCAATCCCGCGATCCACCGCGCCCGCACGAAAACGTGGCTGGCGTGTGAGGAGCACCGCTCCTACCTGGAGGGCTACTTCAAGTACCGCTCGTTCCCCTACACCGTCTCGCCCTTCGTGGCACCCAAACCTCACGAAACGGTCAACGAGGACTCTCAGAACCACTGATCGAGGAGCTTGCCCGATCACTGTTGACGCGGTCCTGGGTTCTTGGTCCACGAGAGGATGTCCGCGAAGGCTGGCGGGCTTTGGTCGGTTCCGAGGGCCTTGCCGAGCAGCGTCTGGAGGTGCCTGCGGTGGATCGCGTCCATTCCCCCGTTCGCATACTCGTAGAGTTCGCGCAGCCTCTCTACGGGTTCGTCGTTGACGGCTGCAGACAGCAGGAGGGCAATACGCCCGTAGGTGGATTCCGACACGGACGGGCGCACTCCGAGGACGGTGACCATCGCCCGCCAATTGCGCGCCTCGAGGAGCTCTCTGAGTACATCTTCGGCGCCCTCGTCGCTGCCGTGCGCATCGTAGGCGGTTCCCGGATCAGCGAGTTGTGCAAGCGCCAGAACGCTCATCATGCCGACTGCCTCAGACTCCGGGAGCGTTGCCGCCAGCACCTGGAGGACCCGTGTTCTCATGTCGGGGTCGCCTAGGTCTTTGTCCCATTCTTCCGACTCTTGCTTGTCACCCTCGCTGATCTGGCCCTCGTTGCGCGACGCATCGGGGTTGTCCCTCATGTACTCGCGCAGGAAGCTCGCTCCCCGACCGCTCACGTGCGCCTCACGCCAGTCGCGCGCAAGCAGCTGAGCTCGGTGATGGGTCCGCAGATCGGTTGTGACGGCCTGTATGCCCTCGTCAGCGATGCGCTCCACGAGGGCAGCGAGCGCGGCGACAGGGGGAAGGTCCACGTACAGCTCGGCAAGGGCGGCCAGTGCCTCCCTCACCGGAGCCGACGGCGAGCTCCACTGCGCTTCGAGGAAAGCCACCCCCTGCGCTAGATCGCTACACTCGAGCCAGCCCTGAATCCTGGAAGTCGCCGACTCAGCGTCGACGGTGGCCCAACGGGGAAGACCCGTGTCCGATATTCCCGCATCGGTGATCACTCGGGCGATCATGCGGCGCACCGGGCCCAGGAGCACCGGAGCGTCAGTGGAGTCTGCTTCCCGGGCCGCCGCGACGACATCCCCCGCTTCTCCGCCGTCGTCACGCCAGGTGGCCCTGGCCACCAGCAAGCGGGCACGCACAGCTGGGGAGAAGCCATCAAAGCCTTCGACGAAGGTCTCCAACGCTTCATTCCGCTTCCCCACCTCCGACAAACGATTCGCTAGGTTATTCAACGACATTGCCAGGTCGGGGGCGTAGGCCTGCGGGGAAGCCTCAGCAAGCGCCCGGCGCAAACGCACCGCCTCGCGGGCCGCCACCAACGCCTCATTCCGCTCCCCCACCTCCGACAAAAAGCTCGCCAGGTTATTCAACGACGCAGCCAGGTCGGGGGTGTAGGCCGCCGGGGAAGCCTCAGCCAGCCCACGATACAGCTCCACCGCCTCGCGGGCCGCCTCCAACGCCTCATTCCGCTCCCCCACCTCCGACAAACAATTCGCCAGGTTAGTCAACGACCCAGCCAGGTCGGGGGTGTAGGCCTGCGGAGAAGCCTCAGCCAGCGCTCGGCGCAAACGCACCGCCTCGCGGGCCGCCTCCAACGCCCTATCCTGCTCCCCCACCGCCGACAAAAAGGCCGCTAGGTTATTCAACGACGTTGCCAGGTCGGGGGTGTAAGCCTGCGGGAAGGCCTCAGCCAGCCCACGATACAGCTCCACCGCCTCACGAGCCGCCACCAACGCCCCATTCCGCTCCCCCACCTCCGACAAAAAGCTCGCCAGGTTATTCAACGACATTGCCAGGTCGGGGGTGTAAGCCTGCGGGGAAACCTCAGCCAGCGCTCGGCGCAAACGCACCGCCTCGCGGGCCGCCACCAACGCCTCATTCCGCTCCCCCACCTCCGACAAAAAGCTCGCCAGGTTATTCAACGACGCAGCCAGGTCGGGGGTGTAGGCCGCCGGGGAAGCCTCAGCCAGCCCACGATACAGCTCCACCGCCTCGCGGGCCGCCACCAACGCCTCATTCCGCTCCCCCACCTCCGACAAAAAGCTCGCCAGGTTATTCAACGACGCAGCCAGGTCGGGGGTGTAGGCCGCCGGGGAAGCCTCAGCCAGCCCACGATACAGCTCCACCGCCTCGCGGGCCGCCACCAACGCCTCATTCCGCTCCCCCACCTCCGACAAAAAGCTCGCCAGGTTATTCAACGACGCAGCCAGGTCGGGGGTGTAGGCCGCCGGGGAAGCCTCAGCCAGCCCACGATACAGCTCCACCGCCTCACGGGCCGCCTCCAACGCTGCTGCCCGATCCCCAACGTCGGACAGGCGAATGGAGAGGTTATTGGCCCAGTGTGCCTGTTGCTCCGGACTCCGCTCAGCGGAAGTCGCAAGGCGCCTGGTCGCCGCCAAGGCAGCTCCCGCCAACGCCGGGTGCCCGACAGGAATCGCATCATCAATCTCACCGAGTGGCAGGGTCGCACCTGATTCGATGAACGCTTCGAGAGCGGGTGCCAGCGGTCCTCCCTGAGTGAGCGCGACGTCCAGCGCCTCCTTCCACAGGAATGGCCTCTCACGGAGAGCACGCCGGGCCAGGCGAAGTGCCACCTCTCTATCGAGAGAGGAGGCCCGTGTGAGGGTCACGCAGGCGTTGCGCGCCTGTTGGCTCATCTCGAGCGCACGCGCAACGACCGAGTCCTCAGCATCGGGGTCGTCTAAGCCAGGTATCTCAGCCGGATCCGGAGGAAGCACCCGGTCCAGCAGGTCCGGATCTTTTCCGAATACCTCCAGGATGAGATGTTCCGCAACCGGGTCGGGTCGCAGGCTCACAGGCTCTACACCGTCACCGCGCAAGAGGTTAGTGACGAGAAGCTCCGCGAAACGACTGCGAAGCAGATGCTCGTGTGACCACTCTGGTAGGCGACTGAGGACCTCGTCGACCCGATCCCGGCTCGGGGCGAGCAGGCTGAGTGTGGCAGCAGCACGATGCAGATGGTCACGGCTGATCCCTCCCAGCTTCGGTTCCTTGCGCCACCGCGCAAACTCGATCGACAAGACCCTGTCGTAGAGTTCTTCCCGGGTCGGCATGTGCCGCTCAGGCCCGTGATTCTCGCCGTACACGGCGAGCGAGGCCCTCAGGATCACGTCAAGAGCGGTGTCCCCCAGGCCGTCGGGGACCTCAATGTCTGTGGGAGCATCTCCGTTGAGAGTGTCAGAGAAACGCTGAACCGCCCTGCGATACATGCGTCCGAAGAACCATGGATCCGCCTCCACTTGTTGCTTGCCCCGAATGGATAGTGACAGTGTGTTACTGAGTAGTTTTCCGTCTTGCTCCACCTCCTCGCGGAATTCCTCCCACCACGCGTCGGCGCCGCGCGCTGTCAACACGATCCGTGTCGGCGATTGCCTGGCCCGCAGCGCACTAACCACCCGTGCGACGAGCCCTCGCTGGGCTTCCTCGGCGTAGTCCACCACCACCAACAGCTCAGTGGTCACCTCCACGAGAGCAGCCAGCTCCTCATCCTTCACCTCGATCGTCGACGGCAAGAACCCCGCATACCATCCGATCGTGGACAGATCATGGCACAGCTGCGCAGCCATACGTGTCTTACCCGAGCCACCCGCCCCCGTCACCACAGCGACAGAGATATCGACGTCCTGTCCGCTCCTCCCAGTTCGGGTATTACTAGGCGTCATCGTTGCCCATGCGCGAAGCTGACGAATCTCGTCGCATTGCTGGTAGGGCACGACGGCGTGCCGCGCCTTGATGAGTTGCAGGGGCGTGAAGTCGGCGAGCAACGGAGTATGTGCTGGCGCCAGTACCTTCTCGATGCGACCTCCGGGAGGCAGCTTCCGATCAGGGTTTCGACTACGCAGCCCCCAATGTCCACTAATACATCCCAGTCCCAGTCCCGGATATAGGCGGCACCGCGGGAGAGCGCAACGCCCCACCCAGCCCCAGGTTCTATCACCTGTTCGACGTCGATCGCCAGCCACGAACCCCCGGGATCATCGGCGGAATCGACCACTAGATCTCTCAGGTCTTCCCCACCAGGCATCATCGGCTCGCGGCTGAACCCTTCCTCGATGAGGACGTCGCACCCCATGGCCCACTGACGTTCCATCGGCACCACGACGATCGCGTGCCGCCGCCCGCCCTCAGTCGTTACCGTCAAGATCAGCGGGTAGATCCCAGCATCGAGCGCAGCGCAGCAAAAGGCCACACACAGATCAATACACGTCGCTTGCCTCAAGCCAAGCACTTCATTCACGGGCCGAATCCGCTGCGCGCCCGGCTCGCTATCCGTCGGCTCCCCAGCGTATCGAAGCCCCAGCTCGGCGAACTCCTCGAAAATCTTCCTCGCATGAGGGCCCACTCGCGTCTGTCCGTGAGCGACGAGGTCAGGCTCTGGACCGGGGAAACCGCTCCATTCCGCGGAGCTAAGCAAGCGCTGCACCCACCCGACGTGGACCATATCCGCCAGCCCCGTCGGGTGGTTGATTGAATCCCACAGATTACGCTCGTTCACGATGCCGCCCCCACACGCGTCTCCAACACAAGACGATCAACGTTGGGCACACCCGTCGCCTGCACCGTCACCGAATGCACCCCCTCGTTCAGTTTCGGCAGCCGGGCCAACCACCACCCGTCGTCGCAGCGATCCGCCTGGAACCTCTTGCCGCCGACGTTGCCGCCGACATGCTCCGCGTCGAGCACGCTGCCATCCTTGTCCACCACGCTTATTCTGACCTCTGTTTGAGTGCCTGCCGGTACGACATCATCGAGGTCGACCTGCAGGTATGCAGTGCCCTCGTGACGGCACGCGCCCCTGGCCGCGGGGGGCAAACGATCCCGCGCGTACTCCGACACGTCGTCGAATACGATGCTCTCTTCCACAAGGTCCTGGTGTTTACCTCTCAGCCGCCGCCGGTGGGATACGTTGTCTTCGTCTTCGAGGACATCGGGAATCGTCGAAAACACCGGAACCGTACCGTCGCCGCCTTCCCAGCTCTCCGGGATGAGGTGCGGATTACCCTTCGCTACTACCAGTCGATCCGTCCGAGCATCGATGCTGGCGCGGCCCAGAGTCGCGTGTCCCTGCGAGTAGTACGCGGTGAAGGGGTTCCTCCCGTTTTCCGCGACTTTGTTCACCAAGGCTTCATGCAAACGTCGGTTCTCCCGGTAGGCCTTGCGTGCTTTATCGGAAAAACCATCAACGGTCTTCGTGATAGCAGGCGGCAGGTCATAGGGATACATGCTTTCGGCGTTTCCCTCGAGAACCTGGTAGTGGGGCAAAAGATCGTAGACCGAGTCCCACGTGCGCAGCGCCTCGTTGAGCGCCGACGGCGCCGCAAACGGACCGAGGGACATCCCGTTGACCAGGACATCGAGTGCCTTCGCAGCACCGCGAAACGGCGTACCCAGGGTAATGATCTGGTCGACATCGATGCCCTCGCTGAGGAAGGCCCACCACCACGCGGCAACCAGGCCGCCCATCGAATGGGCGACGAGCACGACGCGCCGTCCCTGCGCCCGCGCGCGCACTACACGGTCCAAATCATTGGCGATACGCTCCACCGACCGGCGGAAATCGTATGGAAAAGCGACCACGGTAGCGTCGGGGTCGACCAGTTTCTCATCCGCGGTTACGACGCGTCCAGGGGATAGTCCCAGTCCCTTGCTGATACCGTTCAGCAAGCCGTCGTAGCCGGTAATGAGTTGCTTACATACCACCGCAAAAGGACCAATGAGTCCGACAGGTCGCAGCTCGTTGCTGATATTGAGCACGCTCGGATCGCGCAGCCGAGTAACCACCTGTGAAGCGCTGACCTTGTACACAACGTCCCCGGACGAATCGGCGAGTTCGCTTCCCCCGATACCGGGAATAACAACGACCAGTGGCAGGGAACGGGACATCGGCGTACCTCCTTGTTGTGGTATCTCACATGACACTGCCCACGAGCTGAGGGTACTCCACATCACAGTTTCTCAGCAACAAGGGAATAAACCTGTATCACTTGTCATACGTTCCCCTTCACCGTCTCACCCTTCGTGGCGACCGCCGCCGAGGAATCAGGCGCCGAGGCCGCTCAGGCCCACTGATCGAGGGGCCGGTCGTTCCAGGTCAGGGCGTGCAGGCGCTTGGCCAGCTCGGAGGCCGAGGCCGGGGCGAAGTCGGCCTCCCACTCGAAGGTGGTCGTGCCCGCGTTCGACATGAAGTGCTTCGAGACGAGCTCCTCGTCGATGTCGGCGGACAGCCAGGTGGCCAGCAGGCGCGTGAGCGCGCCGTGGATGACGAAGACGGCGACGGCGTCCTCCCCCGCCTGCTCGCGCGCGGAAAGGCCCACGCTGCGCACGGTCTCCAGGGAACGAGCCAGGGCCTCGCGCCCGCTCTCACCGCCCGGCATGCGGTTGTCGAGATCGCCGGCACACCACGACAGGGTGGTGCGCACGTAGAGGGACTGCGAGCCCGGGTCGGCGGCCATCTCCAGGTCGCCCGAGCGCAGCTCGCGGATCCCCGGGCA
>ERZ772874.421-NODE-421-length-22815-cov-4.082777_pt1 | contig 22815 bp, 18 predicted proteins | sample MGYA00580586_ERZ772874 | MGnify/ENA primary metagenome ERZ772874 (study PRJEB29015, sample SAMEA2737952) | human oral metagenome | biome: human oral; feature: human-associated habitat; material: dental | place: China | collected 2154 ... | reverse complement strand
TCGTTAGCTGGTGCATAGCTCTCACTGCTCACTACCTCGGGTTGTGGGGTAGGAGTGTAGATAGGCTCTTCGTGAGCTGGTGTATAGCTTTCACTGCTCGCTACCTCGGGTTGTGGGGTAGGAGTGTAGATAGGCTCTTCGGGAGCGGGTGTATAGCTCTCACTGCTCACTACTTCGGGCTCTGCTGAAGGAGTGATGGCAAATGTCTCTGGTTCTTGCTCGCAAGCTTCGCCGTTTGCACCTTCGGCCTCTGAGGCAGGGGTGATGGCGAACGTCTCGGGCTCTTGTGCAGAGGCTTCACCGCAAACGCACTCGTGTTCAGAAGCTGGAGTGATGGCAAATGTCTCAGGCTCTTGCTCGCAGGCTTCGCTGCTCGCTCCCTCGGGCTGACCGTTGGGCGTGATGGTAAAGACTGGGAGCTCTGCTTCGGTCTCTTCCGTAGTTTCGCCTAGTGGGCTTCTATTGGGAATGATCTCGAAGGTTGGGGGCTCTACGGGCTTGGTAGCCTGCATCATCTCGTGTGAGCGTACGGCAGTGTTGATCTCGAAGGTCGGTAGAGCTTCCTCTCCGTTGCCCCCGATCGTCTGCTCGGGCTCTCGGTCGGTGTCTGCGAGTGGCTCTTCGCATACCTCCGTAGCGGGATCGGGCTGGGGCTCCTCGGGCGTGTGAAGAGCGGGCTCCTGAGGTGCTACCGTAACCTCTCGAGAGGTATCGGGGATACCTGCTTCGGGGTTGTGGGGGATCCTCTCCTCAGGTGCTACTGCTACCTCCACGGGTGGGGCTGGGGAGGCCTCTACGGGAGCAGCAGGGATACTTGCCTGGGGCTCCTCGGCAGGAGTGCTGGGGGCTTTGCTTGGTGTGGGCTCGACCTTTGGCTCCTCTCCCTCTCTGGGGAGGCGGATCTTGATCGGACGGGTTACACGGATCTCCTCCAGATCCTTTACCTCACGTATCTCGAGCCCCTGCTGAATCCTCTCCGCAGGGATCTCTATGGGTGAGAACATGCAGAAGGGCTTGTTAAGGCTCTCTGCGAAGCTCTGATGAGGGGTGAAGGCATAGCCGACCAGCTCCGTGGAGTCTTCGGAGCGAATAGCCTCGAAGACCCCTATGCGAGGCCAGGTCACTGACCCGCCTGCCTCTAGCAGGTCAAGCCAGAGATGTGGGATGCGGTCGATCCACTTGTCGATGAACTCTATCTTCAGCTTCGTCGTATGACTAAGCGCTTCTCTTAGGAAGATGAGAGAGAGCGACCGTTCGCCCCCTGGTATGGACGGCGTCGAGTAGATCGTGAGAGTGAGACGAGGAGGGATCAGGAAGTACCGCCCGTCGGGTAATAGGGCGATGAACTCCCGTTCCTGCTGGGTACTAAAGACTCCGATGTGGGGGAAAGCGATCCCCACACCCGTAAGTAGTCGTTGCTCGATCTGTGAATAAAGTGTCCCCCAGAGCTGATGGGAAGTCGTGGGCTGTAGAGAGGACGATACAGCTAGACGTATAGACCAGAGTTCCTCTTGTAGCATAGCAATGTGTGTTAATGGATGCGCCCGTAGAGGTCAAATGTATCTGCTGAAAGTATCTCCACGGGATAGAAGTTACCGACCACTAGGTCGGGGTGCTCATTACGGGCGATGAGCACCTCTCCGTCTACCTCGGGAGAGTCGTATTCTGTACGGCCGACGAAGTACTCCTCCTCGGCACGATCTATTAGTGTGCGTAGGGTCTTTCCGACCTTGGCGGTATTGAGTTCCCCTGCGATCTGCTCCTGCGTCTGCATGAGACGATCCATGCGGTCTTGCTTGACAGCTAGGGGGATGTGGTCTTCATATTGTTCGTAGGCATAGGTGCCACTCTCATGAGAGTAGACGAAGGCCCCCATGCGCTCAAAGCGTATATCCTGGACAAACTGTATGAGCTCCTCGAAGTCCTCCTCTGCCTCCTGAGGGTGCCCCGTCATTAGGGTAGTCCTAAGGTGGATATCGGGGACACTCTGACGGATGTCGTGCAGGAGCTCATAGGTCTCTGCCTTGGTCACTCGGCGACGCATAGCTCGTAGCATGCGGTCACTGATATGTTGTAGGGCGATGTCGAGATAGTTGCAGATGTTATCTCGCTCCCTCATCACCCTAAGGATCTCTCTAGGGAAATCCGCAGGATAGGCATAGTGCAGACGTAGCCACTCGAGACCCCGCACGTCCGATAGACGCTCTAGGAGCTCTGCTAGGCTATTGCGCCGATAGATGTCTAGCCCGTAGAAGGTCAGGTCCTGGGCGATGAGCTGTATCTCCTTCACCCCAGATGCTACGAGAGCCTCAGCCTCGGCTACGAGTTCGCCCATGGGGCGGGACTTGTGCTTCCCTGTGATGATGGGTATAGCACAGTAGGAGCAGCTACGATTGCAGCCCTCCGAGATCTTCATGTAGGCATAGTGGGCAGGTGTCGTAATGCTCCTATTGCCACCTAGCGGGTCATGATGGTAGGCTTTGCCGAGGTCGGTGAGGAGGTTTTTCCAGTTAAACTTCCCATAGTATCCGTCTACCTCGGGGATCTCTTTCTTCAGTTCGTCCATGAAACGTTCCGTTAGACAGCCCATGACATAGACCTGCCCGATGCGCCCGGACTTCTTGGCCTCGACCATCTGGAGTATCATGTTTATCGATTCCTCCTGTGCGTCGCCAATGAAGCCACAGGTGTTTAGGACAACGATCTCACCATTGACCGCAGAGGAGTTATGACTTACTCTGTAGCCATTGGCTAGGAACTGGCGTATGAGCTGCTCAGAGTCTACTAGGTTCTTGGAGCAGCCGAGCGTGATGACGTCTACTTGATTCTTTCTCATTCTCCGAATAGGGAGTCCACAAATTCTTTCTTACGGAAGAGCTGAAGGTCTTCGATGCCTTCACCTAATCCTATGTACTTGACTGGGATCTTAAACTGATCCGATATACCGATGACGACACCGCCCTTAGCAGTGCCATCGAGCTTGGTGATGGCTAGCGCATTGACCTCCGTGGCTGCTGTAAACTGCTTGGCCTGCTCGAAGGCATTCTGCCCCGTGCTCCCGTCTAACACCAGCAGGACTTCCTGTGGTGCCTCAGGGACGACCTTCTGCATGACACGGCGGATCTTGGATAGCTCATTCATCAGACCTACCTTGTTATGTAGGCGGCCGGCAGTGTCGATGATGACGACATCGGAGCCCGCCTTTACTGCTGCACTTAGCGTGTCAAAGGCGACAGAGGCTGGATCGGCAGACATATGCTGCTTGATGATAGGTACACCGACACGTCCTGCCCAGATGTCCAGCTGCTCGATCGCTGCTGCTCGGAAGGTGTCTCCCGCACCAAGCATCACCTGGTAGCCGTTCTTCTTGAACTGATAGGCTAGCTTACCTATGGTGGTTGTTTTGCCTACACCATTGACCCCGACGACCATAATGACGTAGGGGCGACGCTCCGAGGGAGGGAGGGCAAATTCCTCGCCATCCTTGGCGCCGTTCTCGGTGAGGAGTGCGGCGATCTCGCTCCGCAGGATGCCCGTGAGCTCCGAGGTAGAGACGTACTTGTCTCTAGCGACACGCTCCTGGATGCGGCGGATGATTTTCAGTGTAGTCTCTACGCCTACGTCGCTGGTGACTAGTACGTCCTCCAGCTCATCGAGTACGTCGTCATCGATCGTAGTGCGCCCTGCTACAGCACGTGCAATACGCGAGAAGACCGTCTCCTTGGTCTTAGAGAGGCCCTCGTCGAGGTCCTCCTTTTTCTTCTTTGAGAATAGTCCGAATAGTCCCATAATCCTTGCTTGATAGACGTGAGTAAGGGTGCTTTCACACCTCTGTGGGGGTAGCGAGCCTACCTGCTCGGAGGTAGTGGGCATACCTCACAGCAGGTATCGGGGATACCTCCTGAGGGGTAGCGAGGGTACCTCTACGAGGGGTGCGGGCAGGCTGCTTCATAGGGTCGCTCTAGGCCTCGCAGCTGGTGCAGGTGACGAGGTTGGTGATCATGTCCTTAGAGACACTGTTACTTCGCTGGTAATACAGACCTTTGATACCGAGCTTCCATGCCTCGATGATTAGGCGGTTCACCTCCTTGATGGGCATCTCTGGTGGGATGTTGAGATTGAGGCTCTGTGACTGGTCAATGAACTTCTGTCGGATGGAGGCCTGTACGATGATGTCCTTTTGGGATATCTCGCGGAAGGTCTTGAAGACCTCCTTCTCCTCTGGTGTGAGGAAGTCCAGATGCTGTACCGAGCCTGCGTTCATCATGATCTCACGCCAGACCTCATATGTATCCTTACCCTTCGACTCTAGGAGCTGACGGAGATAGATATTCTTGCGGATGAAGTTGCCCTTAGCCAGACCGACCTTATAGTAGTTACTTGAGTAGGGTTCTATACCAGGACTGACCTGACCAAGTATGGAGGACGAGGAGGTGGTAGGAGCGATAGCCAGACGAGTGGTGTTGCGGTACTTGACCCCAGGATAGCCTCCTTCCTCGAAGATGGGGGCGGGGCCAAGGAGCTCGGCTAGACGGCGACTCTCCTCCGTAGTCTTCTCCTGTATCGAGCGGAAGATCTCGGTGGTCAGTGCGTTGGCTCTTAGGGAGCCGAAGGGGATCATCTTGCTCTGTAGGTAGGAGTGCCATCCGAGGACACCGATGCCGATGGCACGGTGGCGCTTGGCAAAGTTTGCTGCGTACTTCAGGAACTTCTTTCCATCAGTCTTAGCGATATACTCCGAGAGGATCCCGTCGAGGAACATCACCGCTAGCTCGGGGAGGTTGCTATCCTTCCATTCGTCGTAGAGGGCGAGGTTCAGCGAGCAGAGACAGCAGATAAAGGTCTCCTTGTCTGCGTCGGGGAGTGCGATCTCGCTACAGAGGTTACTGTGGGTAATGTTACAGCCTAGATACTGGTAGATCTCGGGCTTGTTGATGTTGTTCGTGTCACTGAACCAGATATAGGGTAGCCCCTTCTGCACACGAGACTCCAGCACACGAGCCCAGATACGTCTCTTCTCTGCGTCCCCCTCGATCATCTCTACCATCCAGTAGTCGGGTACACAGACAGCGTAGAAGATGTTCTGTAGGTCACTACCTATATCCTTAATGCGAAGGAACTCCTCGATATCGGGGTGGTCAATGTCTAGGTAGGCGGCAAAAGATCCCCTACGTGAGCCCTGTGTCACTACGGTCATTACCGTGTCAAAGAGCTTCATGAAAGACACAGCACCTGAGGACTTCCCATTATTGGTAATGGAAGCACCTCTCCCTCGAAGGTTGCCAAAGTATGCGGAGGTACCTGCGCCGAGCTTGGTGTGCATCATCACCTCACCTAGCTTGGTCGTGATGTCGGAGATACTATCGCCGATGTAGCAGCCTTGGCAGGAGATCGGCAGGCCACGTGACGTGCCTGCGTTCGTCCAGATAGGAGAGGAGAGGGATAACCATCCCTTGTAGATAGCATCCTTGAAAGCCTCCTTGACCTCCTCTGTACCTACCTGCTCACCTAGGTGATGACATACGGAGGAGGTTATCCGATCGATAGCGTCATGGATGGTCTCACCATTGAGTAGATACCCACGGTCGAGGACGGCTTTAGACTCCTCGTTGTACCACCAGGGCTCTTGTCTAGAATAGGTCATTGGCTGTAATGGGTTTGTCGTGCTTAGTGTAGGCAGTTGGGCGTTTAGCGAAGAAGTCATCTAAGTCGTTAGCGTAGACATATTCATCGAACCACTGCATGGGAAGATACGCCTCTGTCGGTATGTTATATACCTTGGGATAGCCCATCTGGGTAAGAGCGTTATCTACACGATGCTTCATGAAGGCAAGCATGTCAGCCTGCGAGTAAAACTCCAGTTCACCTGGCTCGTAGATCCAGGCTAGGAGCTCCTCCTCATAGGCTAGGTAGTGCCTTACCATCCTCTCCACCTCTTGGCTGGGAAGTCGTCGGTCAGGATACTCCTGGAAGATCTGATTGATGATATAGACTCCTGCATCGGCGTGGCACTGCTCATCCACGCTACTCCATGAGACCATGTTGGCGGTATTCTTGAGGATACCACGGAAGTGGGAGAAGGCCACCATGTTGGCAAACTGAGAGAAGAGCGAGGAGTTCTCTATGACGATAGTGAAGAAGAAGAGCTTATGGATGAAGTCCTGCTCTCCCCCTAGATGTTCATCTGTGAGATCGAGCTTACGTCGGAAGACGGGGATCTCTAGGAGCTTCTTAAATTCCCCTTCTAACCCTACGACCTCCAGCAGGCGAGCATAGGCAGAGGAGTGTCGGCACTCCGACTCACTGAATGTCGCTCCTAGGTCATTGAACTCGGGCTTGGGTAGAAACTCGTAGAGCTTGCCCCAGAAGGTCTTTACCGTCACCTCTACCTGAGCGATAGCCAGCAGACTGCGCTTGATGACCTCCCGCTCACTATCACTAAGGAGCGTCTTGAAGTCCTGGATGTCGTCACTGAAGTCTACCTCGGAGTGCACCCAGAAGGTACGGTTCATGTTGTCTATGAACCGCTGTACCTCGGGATACTCAAAGGGCTTGTACTCCGTACGTTTGTCGAAGATCATGTTGTCTCGTTACTTGTATTTGGTTAATAGTCTCACTTTAGTCCATGCGCTCCCGATAGTCCTCGTAGGTATAGGTGCGCAGTGTCTCGATGGTGCCATCGGTGCGCAGGAGGGCGATACGGGGGTGCGTGATGCCATTGAACATCGTTGTCTTGACGGTCGTATAGTGGAGCATATCCTCGAAGATGATCTCCTGCCCGACCTCTAGTGGCTCATCAAACTCCCAGTAGCCTACGAAGTCACCACTCAGACAGCTACACCCGCCGATGCGGTAGCTGTATGCCTCGGGGCGGTGCTCACTTGTGCTCCTAGCCCCTCGGATAGCAGGCTGGTAAGGCATCTCCAGGCAGTCGGGCATGTGGCAGGTGAAGGATACGTCTACGATAGCCGTACGTATCCCGTGATGCTCCACGATGTCTACGATGCTACTGGTGAGGAAGCCTGCCTGCCAAGCGAAGGCACTTCCTGGCTCTAGTATCAGGTGCAGATGTGGGTGACGCTCCCTGAAGGCACGCAGGACAGCGATCAGATGCTCTACGTCATAGCCCTGACGAGTCATCAGGTGTCCCCCACCCATGTTGAGCCACTTGATCTGAGGGAGGATGTGGGCAAAGTTGCGCTCGATGATCCCGAGTGTCTGCTCTAGGTCTTCGGCTGACCCCTCACAGAGGGAATGGAAGTGCAGTCCCTCGATCCCCTCAGGTAGTGTGGTCAGCTCACTAGCGGGGACTCCGAAGCGTGAGCCCGGGGCACAGGGGTTATATAGATCCGTCTCTACGGCTGAGTATTCGGGGTTAATCCGTAGCCCGAAGGACGTACTCCCATCCCGAGGCATCAAGGGACGCATACGTTCGATCTGCGAGAGGGAGTTGAAGGTGATGTGGGAGCTGTAGCGCAGCAGTGCAGGGAACTCCTCCTCCGTGTAGGCGGGGGAGAAGGTGTGGGCTCGTGCCCCCATCTCCTCATAGGCTAGCTGCGCCTCCCATATGGAGCTGGCCGTACTCGTGGGTACATACTCTCGGATGATCGGGAAGGTACGCCACAGGGCATACGCCTTGAAGGCAAGAGTGATCTCCACCCCAGCCCGCTCCGCTACATTGCGAATGAGTGCTAGGTTGTCTCGCAGACGCTTTTCCTCTAGTATATATGCGGGGGAGGGATACCCCGATCTCGTTGTTGCCAAAGCTCAGTATATATAGTTTGTCCCAGTTAAAGGTACAAAGATAATCAAACTATGCCTCCTTCCTCTCCCCGCACCCTCTCCTTCGGAGCCTCCTCTACCTCTGCACCTTCGTCCCCTCTCGGTGGGCAAAGGACAGAGGGAAGCTCCTAGATACGAGTCCTCAAGGTCTCCTAAGAGGTAGCCTTACAACCTCTCTTAAGGTTACGGGCATACCTTGTGAGAGGTTACGGGGCTACTTCGTCAGGGGTTGTGGGGCAACCTTATTCGGGCAATTTAGGGTCAGCTCCCGAAGGATAGCCCAAGAGCCTTTGGGGATGAGCTAGACTTGTCGCCGAAGGGAAGCGAAAGAGCCATACAGGCAGGAGGCTAGTAATCTTTTCGGCAGGGAGCGAGGAGACAGCAGAGAAGGGGTAAGGCGACCCTTGGTGAGCGTGTAAGGAGGCCTTTGGATAGAGCGTAAGGAAGCCGTGGGGGATAAGAATGGGACAACTTTGGGTGAGAGACGAGACAACTTCGGGAAGGGAAGGGGCGAGGGCGAAGTTCCCTTTCTCCCTCTAGCGTGATAGTGGATGCGGGACTAGAAAAGGCAAGCTCCTGCCCGAGCGTCATGGACGCTGGAGCAGGAGCCGATGGGGAGGGAAAGAGCGTGTGGAGGAAGGGTAGTGAGGGCTAGCCCTTGCGGTAAGGCGAGACGATCTTGAAGCCTTGCCCTCGGAGCACGACTTGGCGATCCCTTACTTCCTCGACGTAGACCGTGTACTCACCTTCACGCTTGAGTGGGTGTCCCTGGTAGAGGGCTTCGGCGTCAAGCCAAGAGATCTGCACCTTGCGGGCTTCGCCGACTACGGGGCTGACGATCTCGGGGGAGAGCGTGAGGGCACGGTTGATACGTGCCCCAGGCGTCAAGCCACTTTTCGTGCGAAGGACAGGGATGGTACTCTCGCTAAAGCGGACATACTGCCCCTCACGCCGTGCTACAATTCGACAGGGAAAGAGCTGGCTGAGCTGACGGGAATTGGTCATGTAGACCCCTAGGCGGTCAGCCGTACCGACACAGCGTACTTTGACGAAGATCTCCTTCGTCGTCTTGCGGTCTTCGCTGGTGGCGATGAGCTTGATATCCCCTTCATACTTGGCCTTGATCTTGACGAGACCCGAGGAGGCTTCCCACTGGATGTCTGCCGCCTTCTCTGGGTCTTCAATCTTGAGGGTGGCACGTGCACCTCCACCAGAGAGGCTGAGGGTCTGCACATTATCTCCAGGGTGTAGGGTCACGACGTCTTCGTTGGAAGCGAAGGGTGGGGGGACGACCTTCACCCGCACACGACGTACTTCATCGTGTGAGCGGATGGTGAGCGAAGTCTCTCCATAGAGTATCCCAGAGACCCGAAGGGTATCCCGGCTAATGCTGGAGGAGGCGATACGGGCATCCTCGATGGTGGCGGAGTACTTCCCATCGCCACCCTTGAGGAGGATCATCCGTGTCTCAGACTGAGTAACCTGTAGCTCCTTGGCATCATCCTCGCCGAGACGTAGAGGGGTGACGGGGCGGTCACTCTCCTTGTGACAAGAGGCAAAGAAGAGGAGCAGGCTAAGTAGGGTTATGATCTTTTTCATCTCAGGATTTTACTTGACGGTGACGAGGTACTCCAGCTCCCAAGTGTGGTCGGGAGCCTCTACGATCTGTACACGGAGCGTATGTTCGCCCGTGGAGGGGAAGACGAGGATGCGTCCTTCGGGTTCGGTGAGGACGTCATCGATGTAATAGAGGCACTTGGCCTGAGGGTTACTTAGCTCCATATAGTGGAGTGGTAGGCGCAGAGGACACGAGCCATCCTCACCGATCCAGTAGAGGAAGGGAATTTGCCCACCTGGGAACTCCCCTAGAGCCTGCGTCTCGAGGGTAAGAGGAAGTGAGTACTCGGAGTACACACCATCGGCTAGAGCTCTTAGGCGTACCGTATAGTCGTGTCCGGGCTCTAGTCCCTCGAGGAGGTAGGTGGTCTTGTCGGTAGAGAGCGTCTTAGTGCTAAGGACGTTCTTCCCCTTCTTTTGTACGACCTCTAGTTCATAGGTGGCGTTCTTTAGCTCGCTGGCGGGCCAAGAGAGGCTACACTCCCGCTGGAGATAAGGCTGGGAAAGGCGAGTGGGGGTAGCGGGGACGTTGGGCTTGGGCTTGGAGGGCTGATCCTCGCCTTCTGCCCCCTTGACGAGGGTCATGGTGATGTCGTCAAACTCGAGGAGGTAGTTGGCGATGTCGCTCTCATTGTGTGGGAATACCAGCTCGAAGGTCATCTTCTCAGCGTTCTCTGGGGCTTCGACGATCATGTACTTCTCTCTCCAAGTCTTCATCTCACTATCTCTAAGGTCCATGCCGATGAGCTGATTGAAGAAACCATCCTTGGCGTACTCCTTCCCCGCTTCTCGTGCATCTACCCAAGACTTCCCTGCGGGAGCAAGTTCCTTCCCCCCGAGCTTCAGCGCCTTGCCTGCCTTAGGGAACCACGTGATCTTGACGACAGCTAGCTTGGCAGCTAGGCGATTAGCTCCTTCGCTGGACTTGGGGAGGTTGCCTCGGTACCAATAGGAGACGAGGTACTTAGCCTTCTGTCGGACAAGTAGGGGATCGGGATAGGTGTATATCTGATGATCGACACTGAAGTAGCCCGAGATCCTCATCGCAGCCTTCCCGCTATGTGCACCACTGAAGGTGCGGGCAAACTGGTTGCTGGAGGTGGAGCTCTGTGAGGGATAGAGCCACCAGCCCGTAGGACGAGCTTTCTCAAATGCCTGTAGCGCCTTTAGGTAGGCAACGTAGGCATCGACAAAGGCTTTGAACCTCTTGATTTGCTCGTCTGAGTATTCGATGCCATGCTGGTCACCATAGTCAAGGATCTTCTCATAGATCCCTCCCTCCTTTGCGTCTTCGTCCTCGTAGAAGACGTCGTCAGGCGTCCTCGGGATGCATTCCTCGGGGTAGTCACTTGGACGGGTAGGCTTGGGGGGAAGGGCAGTGGCATGGGCTGTATTGGCCTGCTTGCAGACGGCTGTTTCAGGGGGGGCGGGATCCCAAAAGAAAACCCCGCTTGCATCTTGAGCTGCAAGCGGGGTTGTTTTGGCGGAGACGGAGGGATTCGAACCCTCGATGCAGGTTTTGCCCGCATGCTCCCTTAGCAGGGGAGTGCCTTCGACCTCTCGGCCACGTCTCCGGAAGGGCGCGATGATAGCCGTTTAGCAGCGCCCGGTCAATTCAACGGAATTGTTCATTCTTTATCAAGGCCGAATGTGCGGTGCAGAATGCGGACGGCCAATTCCAAATATTTTTCTTCAATGACCACAGAAATCTTGATTTCCGAGGTTGAAATCATCTGGATGTTGATGCCTTCCGCGCCTAGCGCACTGAACATCTGGCTGGCAATACCCGGGTGGGAATGCATGCCGACGCCAATAATGGAAACCTTGCAGGTTTTGTTGTCGCCGGTCACGCCGCGTGCACCAAGTCCGGCTGCGCTCTGTTCGAGAATTGCCTTGGCTTTGGCGTAGTCGCTGCGATTGACGGTGAATGAGAAATCCGTCAGCCCTTCTTGACTGACATTTTGGATGATCATGTCAACGTCGATGTTAGCGTCGGCGATCGGTCCAAGAATCTGGTACGCGACGCTGGGCTTGTCGGGCACGCCAAAAATGGTCAGTTTGGCGCCATCACGGTTGGAGGCAATGCCAGAAATAATCGGTTGTTCCATTGTTTTTTCTTCCTCAACAGTAATCAGGGTCCCCTCACCTTCGTCCTCGAAGCTGGAAAGCACACGCAGCTTAACCTTGTATTTTCCAGCGAACTCGACAGCGCGGATTTGCAGTACTTTTGAGCCAAGACTGGCCATTTCCAGCATTTCTTCGAAGGTGATGGCATCGAGTTTGCGCGCTTCCGGGACGATACGCGGATCGGTTGTATAGACGCCATCCACGTCGGTATAAATCTGGCATTCGTCGGCATGCAGTGCAGCTGCCAACGCCACCGCCGAAGTATCGGAACCGCCACGGCCGAGCGTCGTGATATTGCCTTCGGCATCCGCTCCCTGGAAACCAGCCACAACGACGACATAACCCGCGTCCAGATCCTTACGGATTAACGCGTCGTCGATCTTCAGAATACGCGCCTTGGTAAATACGCTATCCGTCAATACCTTGACTTGCGGACCGGTATAACTCTTGGCTTTCAGCCCCAGTTCCTGCAACGCCATGGAGAGCAGACCGATCGTCACCTGCTCGCCGGTTGAGGCAATCACATCCAGTTCACGCGGATCGGGCGAGGCGGAGATTTCTTTAGCCAGTGCAATCAGGCGATTCGTCTCCCCGGACATGGCCGACGGGACGACGATGACATCATGGCCCCGCTTCTTCCAGCGAGCAATGCGCTTTGCCACATTCTTGATACGTTCGGTCGTTGCTACCGAAGTGCCGCCAAATTTCTGGACGATTAATGCCATTCCTGATCCATTCCCTATCAATAAACGCAAGGGATTCTACCCGAATTCCATCACGGGGCAGATGCCCAAAACTGATTTTTTACGATGCCTGCGTTTTACATTAACTATTACGCGACTTCATGTTCACGCACATTCAGGGCGTCATGATGACCTTGACGCCAAGTGCTTCGATCCTGTCTGCAACACCCTGCATGATCGCCGGAGGCACCGCAGAGATGCGAAACGATTCAGGCTGCAAGGAAGGGCGAGCCGGCCCATAAAGCAGAACACCCTGAATATGCGGCCGCAGCAGGTCAATGCACGCCAAATAGGCGTCCTGTTCCAGCGCCGACGGCGCTTCGCCGTCCAGCGCGAACCAGCACGTCTGAATCCAGATGGGCACAAGTTGCGCACACTGACGTACCGTTGCGCACAGCCGTGCTGATGAAAAACGGCCGACGCCGTTGATACGGCGCACGCCCGCAGCCGTCGCCCGATCCAGTTTGAACCAAACTTCACCGCCCAGCCGGGCGATACGGGCAAGACCTAATTGCACGTTTTCACGATGCATCAAACTGCCGTTGGTAATCAAGCGTACCTTGAGTACGCCGAGCAGGGATAGATCCTGTAATACACGTTCCAGCCGCAACACGGCATCGGCAAACTCGACCGCACTGGTTGGCTCACCATTCCCGGAAAACGCCACATCCACCAGGCGGCGCGCTTCTGGCGGCGCGTTGCGCACCAGATAGTCCCCATGTACGGCTTCCCGCAAAAAACAGCGAAGCTCCATTTCCAGCCGGTCGAGATTGATCGGCGGCGGCCCGCCCCGCTTCAGCTCCGGTACCTGGCAGTACAGGCACGCCCAGTTGCAGGCGTTATTCGTATTGAGGTTGATGCCGACGGAAACACCGCCCGCGCGGCGAGAAACGACAGGGTATACATAAGTCATTCCGGCGCTGTCGCGGCGATGGTCGGAGACGGTCAGCATGGTATGTGACAGATATTACGGGGTAATCAAAAATGTAATGATAGTCGATGGTCGGATAGTCGAATGCTTGCACGCACCGCCATACACGCCTACAGATCACATGCGCTTTCAAAAACAGTCATGGCGATTCCGATATAATCAGCGCGCTGATTTTTCCTCCGGATTTTCCCATGTTCATCACTCGCCGCCTGGAGTTTGACGCCGGCCACCGTATCCCCGATCATAAAAGCCATTGCCGTCATCTTCACGGTCATCGTTACGTTCTCGAAATCACCCTGGCCGGCAACATCATCCGCCATGACGGCGAAGCAGCCAACGGTATGGTGATGGATTTTGCCGACATCAAGACGCTGGCAAAACGGCATCTGGTCGACCACTGGGATCATGCTTTTCTCGTTTATGCAGGCGATACGGCCGTCGTCGAATTTCTGAAAACGCTGCCTGGTCACAAAACCGTCGTTCTCGAATGTATTCCAACGGCAGAAAATCTGGCCGAAACTGCTTTTGCCATTCTCGACCACATATTCTGCGACAACTTTGGCAACCATCTGCGGCTAGAACGCGTCAGGCTCTACGAAACACCCAACTGCTGGGCAGATGCGGTGCGTACAGACCAGCATTCAGCTAAAACCTGCCGCTAGGCCGTAGCCGCCTTGGTTTTCTGATCTTTTTCCTTATTTCTGGCAGCATCGAGCACCGGGGCGATGTGCGTTTCGTAATCGGTAATCGCCGCACCATAGACCGATCCCAACAAAGCGCCGAGTTTTTCCGCCAGTACTGGGTAATGCGCCTGCATCCAGCGAAAACGAGCCAGATCAATGCGCACGGTACAGTTCCAGCATTCCAGCGAATCGGCCAAGCCCGTAGCATATTGCTCGGGCAATGGCACACGCCAGCGCTGGCAATAGGCCAGCACCTCCTCAGCCGTCCAGTCACGCAAAGGCGCCACAATCCGCCTACGCGACAAGGGGCCCAGCATGGCTGGAAATGAGGTTTTATGATTTAGCAAATCTTCGGCCGTCTGCCCGTGCAAGACCAGATCGGCTCCGTACTCTTTGAGGTAGCGCGCCAAGGGTTTGTACTGGAGCGCCTTGCAGCAATACCCGTTGGACTGAATGAGGATTCCCGGATTTTTCTCGTGCGGTCGGTGCCGCACTGGAATCAGCGCCGACGGAAAACCGTGCGTCGCAAAATAAGCGGACTGGTCACTGACCAGTTCCTGAAAGTCCCAACCGCGCGTTGCTTCGCGCATAAAATCGACCATGTGCGGAAACGTTTCGCTTGTCCGCGCCCAGACAACATGCAAACGCTTACGATACGGTTTGCACAACGCCAATAACAGGAGCGAGTCCTTACCACCGGAAAGCGCCAATGCCGGCCGTTGTGCGTCCGCCATGGCTGCTTCGATCATCTGCCGGGTCTGCCTGAGTTTGGTCATGGCGCATTACACTTCAGCACAGCCGCACCACACTGTCTGCGTTTACCACGCCACTGAAATAAAAGCATGCTGAATATTCTTGAACGGCTGTTTTGCTTCGCCCTGGTGCCCCTGCGCGGAATCGAACCACGACCTGATGATTACAAATCAACTGCACGACCTTCATGCTACAGGGGCGCGAGCTGGATAAAGCGCGCGTATTATAAGCCGAACACGCTTTCCGGCAAGCTGGAAAACCGCGAGCGGCATGCAATCACTTCATCGCAAACGGAAATTGCATACCTGGCAGAAGCGTTCAGCGCACCGCAACGCCTCCCTACTTCATATGTTCAGGGGAATCCGCGAGCCAGACAAAGGGGGAAACTAAAGCAACTAACGGCAGCGGCAGGTAGCCGCCGATACCGGCAATGCCTGTAATAAAAGTATTCGCCGGTACGCTCACGTCCTGTATTTGTAGGTGTTCCGCATTCACAGCCTTCCAGACCTTAATTGTCCTGATACGCAAAACCGCGGACTCCGCGTTACACACGCCACAAATTACTTCACGCTATTTCACGCTATCTGCTCCAGCGCTCTCTGTGATTTCCGCGATTGTCCGGTGTTTGTGGCGGTGTGCCGGGCGGCATTTCGACCACACGGCTGCCAGGAAACAGCGGACGGGGATAAGCCGGCTTCCACGGCGGGATATACGCCGGTGCAGATGGGGGGGGAAGCGGATGAGACGCCGGTGGCGGATACATCGGCGGCCTACCCCGTGGAGGCGGCGGGTACATGGGATACGGAGGAGGTGGCGGATACGGTGGAGGCAGTGAATGAGGCCGCTGTAGCACCGTTGTATAACGCATAAAAAATACCGCAGGCTGCGCATGCATGATGATTCGCCCGGCACTATCCACGATACTGACGTCGAGCTGGGCACGTTGATTGATGGGCGGTACGCCTCCCCAGAATTCGGGCGGAAACATGAATTCGGTAGCAGTAAAACGCTGCCCGACAGGCTGGCCATTAAGACTGATCACAAATGCGTGCCCCTCACCAAGCCGTAATGGCGGATCGACCGCCAGCCGCACCGTGAAACTGCCGGTATTGGCAACAACACTACCATCCTGTTCCGGCGACAAGATTGAGAATGTTCGATAAGGTGTATCTTCAGGCAATGCCTGCTTTCCCGCACGTTCTCGCAGCGTACCGGCTGACGTGCCAGATGCCGTCTTTTCCTGCGGTACTTTTTGCGCCGGAACCACATTTAACGGTTTCAAGCGCATTTCCTTGGCACCGGGCTGTGGCTTGTCGGAAAACACGGGCCCGTTGGCACCCCGCGTCACATACACACCCTGGGCATATAGGGACAGACTGGCCGCCATCACTCCTATGCCCAGCATCAACTTGATTGCACGCGCACGCATCGCCGCCCTTTCCTAACTTTCACACAGAATCGTTACGATTCTACGCTGGATGACTCAAACACAGTGCCGGGATCCATGTATGGCACAAACGGCAAACCGGGGTTACCCAACGTATGTATAACTCATGCGCATTTGCCGCAGACAGCAAGCCAATAACACACTTTTACGCCTTATACTGCAAGCGTTGTCTTAGCACTCCTTGCTGGCAACATTTGACCCTCCCTGACTCATCGCAATGATGAGATTTATCCCGCGTCAAACCGACGCGGGATTTTTTTATCGGCGTTCTGAAGATTCTGGCTCTCTGTCCGTTTTCTTCGACAACGAGGATTTTAGCGATCCCCAGGTACGGCTGAAGACGCCGCCAACCGACCTGGCCGCCTCCACGGCGACATCAGTAGTCTGCCCGACTGTGCTTTTTACTGTCTCAACCGAAGCATCCATAGCAGAGCCGACTGCCCGGCTAACGGCATGCCATGAACTTTTGACCACGCGTTCACCCTGCGTTCTGGCAATGCCGCCAACCATTCCCATGGCCAGAACGGTCGCATTTTTCTTGAGCGCAGACGGTTCCGGTCGGGTTAGAGACGCACAGTACACCCGCGCCATCAGGCCAACACGCAACGTTAGGAACGCATTCGAACAGCCGCTTGCCAGGCTATTGACCAGCAGCGTCGAAACCCCCTGAAATCCGGGCAAAGCACCTTTCAGCGAAGGGACAATCGCTGTCACGATCGGTGCAGCAATCTCCATAAACTCGATCTCCTGAAGATTTTCCGCCACCAACGCATTCATGCCGACATTGCTGTAGAGATACAGCATCTGGCGCGGCGACGGACGCTGCGTATATACCTGCGCAATCCGCCAAACGAGACGGATTTGCGTAAAAAATACGATCAACCCGTCCAGTCGGCCATTCTGCATGACCGCCGTACTGACAAATACCGTACTGGCCGTTTCCTTGATCAATTCATCGACGGTCTTTTCCAGTTTGGCACAAGCGCTGACCACATCCGCCTCATTGTTAATCGTCACCCCGGCAAGCAGCGGATTGACTCGCAGACGCGCAATGAATGCCTGTAAAAATGCCTCATACGCTGGATCAGCGACACTGGGTGGCGGCGTCAGCGCTTTAGGCAAACGGAAAAAGAGTGCGAAAGGCGCAACCAGCAGTAAGAACGACAGGGAAAGCAACCCCCAGAATATGAATACGCCGCTGCCGCCATGCATGCGATCCGCAGCATCCGCGAGACTGACGATATTCGCCAGCAACGCCGTGAGGAGATATACCCCCAACAGCAGGGCAAAAGAGAGCGTGATTGCCCGTAATCCTGAAATAGCCGTTTTCATAGCATAGCGATGTATTTCCAATACGTGTTCAATAGGTGTCTGCGCATTGCCCCGTCTTCTGCTTAATCACCCGGGGTTTTCACGTACTCCGCGCCAGCAATTTTATTTTGCCGGATTTTGAAGCGAAGCGTATCTGAAGGAGAAATGGTGAATGACCATTCCCCCCCTTTTTTCTCGGCATCACCCAATGGCGCCAAAGATGCTGTCGATTGCCCGAGTTTCCAGCGACCCAGCGTCAACGAGCTTTCTGGTTCAAGAACAATGCGGGAAAGCGTACCGCCCACATACACGGCCTGATGCTCAGGATAGAACAAGGTTTCCTGATTAACCTGCTTACCCTCGGCTTCCAGCGTGGTTTGCACGACCTTGGCAGGCGGCCCAAACAAGGCCTGCGCCTTGGCCGGCGTATTGCCAAAATCGAGCAGAATCTGCGCCAGATACGGCATCGGAGCATCGGGAAGGGTCAGGTACTCGCCAAACACCCAGCCTGAACCTTTCTCCTCGGGCAAATCCACCTTGTACCAAGCGCCATTTTCTCCGTTCCACGAGCTGATCAACACCACACGCCCGGCGCCAAGCTGCCCGACAACATCACTCGTCGTGGAAGGTTCGCTCCGCACATTGACATTGCTGGCTGTGCAATACGCCAGTGTTGGCTGGTTGATCAACCCCGCCTTGGTCTGCGGCAGCGCCGTGCGCGGCATGGCGATGGTCATTTCCGAAGGGCCTAGCACAAAATTCCCCGAAGCCAGCACGTAGCGTCCTTTGCATACGATCTCTTTGGCCAATTTAGCGCAGTTCAGATCAATAACCTGCGGCTCCTTGACGAACCATTCATCATTCTTGTTCCCTTCACGAACACCTTTTGACGTACAGTCCGACAACTGCCGCGGATGCCCATCGTCGCCAAAAACCAGCGCACACTGAAAACCGAACTGATTGTCGATCTGTACGGAAAAACTGCCCGGCGAACTTTCGCTGATCGTAACCCGCCGCAGGGAAGCGCCATCGTTATCGTTTCCATACAGCTTACCCGTCAGCCACGCCTTGCGCACTTCGTCCGCAGCACTGCCCTCTACCGCAAAAACCAGCGAAGCAGACAGCCCGCACAGAGCGATTGCCGCCCATCGATAAACAAGTTCTTTCATGACCCCTCCACCAAATAATTATCTCGACAAACACTTCACCAGACATCCCACTAAACACGTGGGTTTCAGGAGCGCTTTCCCGTCCTTCCCCGATCATTCCCAAACCCAAACCCGCTGAACGCAGCGCATCCGGGTATTTCTATCCTGACGATCCTGTTTTTTTGCCCGATAGAATATGTGCAAGGAAGCGACAAATTTTTCATGGAAATCACCCACCCAGATCGTTAGGCGGATGACGCAATCACCCGTAGAATCCGGACGTACGCTGCAGGCTCAGAGCTGCGGGAGCGGACTGACTATAGCGCATCTCCCTGCTTTCGAGAATCCGTACCGACATCCAAGCAGCGCGCGTAATACAAATAATCCGACTGCGAAAAACAGCAGAACACGACTTTGCAGATTTTCGACATTTTCGGCATGGCGTCTATCTCCAGCAAAGTTGCACGCACGCTCGCCAGCGCCAGATCGGCAGCCGCCTCAAAAGGATACCCATACACACCCGTACTGATGCAGGGAAAAGCAATACTCGACGCCCCTCGTTCTGCCGCCAACAACAACGAATTCCGGTAACAGGCCGCCAGCAACGCCGGCTCGCCATGCCCGCCGCCACGCCAAACCGGGCCGACGGTATGAATGACATAACGCGCCGGCAAGTGATAACCCTGTGTCATCTTCGCCTCACCCGTCTGGCAGCCGCCTAACGTTCTACACTCGGCCAGCAAATCCGGCCCTGCCGCACGATGTATTGCGCCATCAACACCACCGCCGCCCAGCAACGTCGAATTGGCTGCATTCACGATGGCATCGACCTCCAAGCGCGTAATATCGCCCTGAATAGCAGACAAAACGGTACCGCCATGCATAACGTCTCTTCCTCGAATATTCATGAAACCCGGTATACCAGACACTTCCGGATATTGTCCGACGATTTTCATCATTTACATAAGCATCCGCACAGAGTCTCTGAGCAAAGTGCCGCAAAAATCACATGGATCACATAAACGATCGCCAATCGATGTTCAAAGCCCTATCACTCGAGCCACATCGCATATCAAGCAATTAAACCTTATTCTTATCTGAGCAAGTTCATTTAATAGAAAGAAATGAAAAACGGTATATTTAGTAGTTCTTTCAAAAGTGATTTCGTAATTACAGAGATTTAAATATTAAATAGACAGCTTACGGTAAGGACAACTTCTATCCGATGCCGTTTATGGAGTATATCGGTGACGGTGACAATCGCCGCAAGGCGCTTATTTTAGCACTTGTGCCAAAAGAGCCACTTTATCCCAAGCGCCGTTTCTACCTCATACACCTTTGGGGTAATGCAATTTACACTCTTTTTAGCTAATAATATCGGAAAAAAGGTACTCGCAAATTTCATCATCTACTCGCATATCTTAGACTCGCGTGCGAAAATCTCGGTGCGACAAGAACTGCAAGATTTGCTGATCCCAAACAAAAGCGACGATTCTAGATAGGTCATCGCTTTTGTTCGGCAAAATTTTATTTCGCTTGCACAAGGCGAGTATAGGCACCGCGCAATTCCTTGCCTATCGTATCTTTTGGGTAAAAATGCACAGTTTTATTCGTAAATTTAAAGACACACTTTACTCGCAGCACAAATTTTAAGGTCTACTTCACAAATTTATTTCAAAATTTACTGATTCAATTTGCTATTTAAAAACCCCTTTGATCTTATCAAAAAGCGATTTTTTACTGCCGCTATGCGAGGCAGGATTCTCGTCGCTATGTTTTTCACCCCCACCGTGCGCCGCCTTATCTCGCTTTATTGCTTCGCTGACTTGCTGCGCGGCAATTTCCGCATAGATCAGCGCGCCTTGTGTATCGCAATTAAAAAGATTTGAAAACGACTCGGACTTATTCAGATCAAACGGATTAGGCTCGACGACCTCGGTAGCCTCAAGCAACCCTATCCCTAGCTCGCGCGCTAAATTTAGCGCCTTTAAAAACACGGGTAAATTCTGCACATAAAATTCGTCGATCGCCTCTTTTATCTCTCCGCCCGCTTCATAATCGCGTAGCAGTTTCTGCACGCTAGCAGCATCCAGATACGCACCGCAGCAGTAACTCTCGATGATCTCGTTGTGAATCTGCCCGCTAAATTCCGCTAGAAATTCCACCGGCAAAACCTCGCACCAATCGCTTATGTAGGGCTTAAATTTAGAATTTTGCTCTGCCAAAAAGCTAAACGCCGTACCGCGCGTGTAAAAATATTCTCTGAAATAGCCCTGTGCCACGGCTATATGAAATCCGTGCGTTTTATTAAAAATGCTGTCTACGCCGTATTCAAGCGCCGAGCGGAAGCTATCGGTGTATTTTTCTACATAAAATTCATCTATCCCGCTTGGGCGTGCAATTTTGGCGATGCTCTCAAAATTGCCCTTTTGCGCACGCTTTAGCGGCTCGAAATACCACTGTTCCATCTCCTCTTTGCCGATCGCGTGGTAGCTTATGTCGTAGCCCATTTTCTCTCCTTTAATTTTTCAGATTGATCTGCGGATACCAATACATCGACTTTGAAATTTTACGAAATATCATCGTGGCATTCAGATCGTTTGAAGTGCGGTAGCTAAGTACCAACTCGCCCTTGTCGCTCTTAGGCGCGGTGATTTTGTAGCGAGTCGCGCTCGCTCAGCGGCGTTACGTTTGCACCCCTGCCGTTAACCTGCACCGCGCGGATCTCACCTCTTTAGGGTAAGAGGTCAACAGCAAAGTTTTATTCTCCGCTACGTTTCTAAGCTCGGGCGTAACTGGATTTAGATAGGTTGCAACGCCCAAATAGCGGTCATTCGCGCGTTTCAACACACAGCCGCCTGAAGGCGGCTGCGAACGAGAGCACGAAAATTACGCCAGCAAGCCAAAGTTTCAACACACAGCCGCCTGAAGGCGGCTGCCGCGCGTCGCATCTACGCGGCCACGTCGGAAACTTATGTTTCAACACACAGCCGCCCGAAGGCGGCTGCAACATCGGCGAGCGGCAATAACAGATACAGGTCGGTTTCAACACACAGCCGCCCGAAGACGGCTGCCTGATCCTTATCAATTCGGCTCACCAGGCGACGGTTTCAACACACAGCCGCCCGAAGGCGGCTGCCTCACCGACCTTTATCTGTGTTTCGTTCCACTTGTTTCAACACACAGCCGCCCGAAGGCGGCTGCCGATTGTCCGGATGCACCACGCAGCCGCCCAGACAAGGTTTCAACACACAGCCGCCCGAAGGCGGCTGCTTGGATATGTTAGGCGTATCTGTGACCGTCCGTGTTTCAACACACAGCCGCCCGAAGGCGGCTGCCCAACCCGAAGATAATAAACGGCACCAGGACTAGTTTCAACACACAGCCGCCCGAAGGCGGCTGCGGGTCAGGTGAGCGCGGATACCGCAGGAGGATAGGTTTCAACACACAGCCGCCCGAAGGCGGCTGCACCGGTGCTTTACGTCGTCGCGGTAATACGATCCGTTTCAACACACAGCCGCCCGAAGGCGGCTGCCTGTCTGCGTGGCGTTTTGTGCCGCCTCCGCACGGTTTCAACACACAGCCGCCCGAAGGCGGCTGCCAAACAGGGGCAAGAGGGCCGCGCCAAAAGATGCGGTTTCAACACACAGCCGCCCGAAGGCGGCTGCACTTGCACGAGGGGGGTACTGACGACATAACACTGGCGTTTCAACACACAGCCGCCCGAAGGCGGCTGCGAGCGCCTGTTGATACCACAGGTGCCGACGCAAAGTTTCAACACACAGCCGCCCGAAGGCGGCTGCCTCGCCCGTGTCCGGGTGGATATGATAGGCCACGTTTCAACACACAGCCGCCCGAAGGCGGCTGCACTCGCACTAAATCATAGACCGTCGTATCGCCAAGTTTCAACACACAGCCGCCCGAAGGCGGCTGCGTAGGTGCCGAAGATGTAGATCTGCCCACGCTCAGTTTCAACACACAGCCGCCCGAAGGCGGCTGCTACATTCCGGTAGCCATCAGCTGACGCTCAGCCTTGTTTCAACACACAGCCGCCCGAAGGCGGCTGCCCTGCTGGTATTCGACGAGGCGGCCAACTTCCTGGTTTCAACACACAGCCGCCCGAAGGCGGCTGCGACTTCTTTTGCCGTAATGGATTCGGGATGGAAGTTTCAACACACAGCCGCCCGAAGGCGGCTGCCGATCTTGGCAAAATAAACATCCAGACCCGTGATGTTTCAACACACAGCCGCCCGAAGGCGGCTGCTGATAGGAT
>ERZ772874.419-NODE-419-length-22838-cov-5.774525_pt1 | contig 22838 bp, 21 predicted proteins | sample MGYA00580586_ERZ772874 | MGnify/ENA primary metagenome ERZ772874 (study PRJEB29015, sample SAMEA2737952) | human oral metagenome | biome: human oral; feature: human-associated habitat; material: dental | place: China | collected 2154 ... | reverse complement strand
CGCCGATCGGCGGCCTCAAGGTGGCGACCGAGAGCTCGTGGTTCGCGGCCCGCCCGTCGGGAACCGAAGACGTGTACAAGATCTACGCTGAGTCCTTTAAGGGGGCCGAGCATCTGGCCGAGGTCCAGGAGGCGGCCAAGGCGGTCGTCTCGGCTGCGCTCGGCGCATAAACTGCCCGCTGCGGCGCGCTCCGAGTTCCACTCGGGGCGCGCCTGGCGTATTTTTATGGGTGGACCATTTCACCGGCGGGAAGCGGACGCCCGCCGATCGAGACCTCAATCCGCACAACAAGGCTTTCAGGCCCGGTCGCTGCTTTCGACGGGAAAGCGCAGCGAACGGCGACGTCGGCCGTGACACACGAAGGAGCAAACATGGCGATTCCAACCCCGGCTAAGGCGGTGGCGGACATCGGCGTCACCGGCATGGCGGTGATGGGTTCGAACCTGGCGCGCAACCTGGCCCGCAACGGCTTCAAGGTGGCCGTCCACAATCGCAGCGCGGCCAAAACGGAGAAGGTCGTCAAGGAGCACGGGGACGAGGGCGAGTTCTTCCCCGCGGAGTCCATGGCCGATTTCGTGAACGCGCTGTCGACCCCGCGCGTCGCGATCATCATGGTCAAGGCCGGGCCCGCCACCGACGCCGTCATCGACGAGCTGGCGTCCCTCATGGACCCCGGCGACATCATCGTCGACTGCGGCAACTCCAATTGGCACGACACCGTGCGCCGCGAGGCCGCCATTCGCGAGCGCGGGCTGCACTTCGTGGGATCCGGCGTCTCCGGCGGCGAGGAGGGCGCCCTCAACGGGCCGTCCATCATGCCCGGCGGCACGCCGGAGTCGTACCGCCGGCTCGGCCCGATGTTCGAGAAGATCTCCGCCCACGTCGACGGCGTTCCCTGCTGCACACACGTCGGCCCCGACGGCGCCGGCCACTTCGTGAAGATGGTCCACAACGGCATCGAGTACGCCGACATGCAGCTCATCGCCGAAGCCTACGACCTCATGCGCAAGTCGCTCGGCATGTCCGCGGCCGAGATCGGCAAGGTGTTCGAGGAGTGGAACAGGGGCGAACTGGATTCCTACCTCATCGAGATCACCGCCGACGTGCTCCAGCACGTCGATCCGGAGACGGGCAAGGCCTTCGTCGACGTCGTCCTGGACCGCGCCTCCCAGAAGGGAACCGGCGCGTGGACGGTTCAGAATGCGGCCGAGGTCGGGGTTCCCACCACCGGCATCGCCGAGGCGACGTTCGCGCGCTCCCTTTCCGGCTCTGTGCCGGAGCGGCAGGCGGGCCGGGGGCTTCCCGCGGGGACCGAGGACGTTCCCGTCGCCGATCCCGCGGCCTTCATCGAAGACGTCCGACGGGCGCTCTACGCCTCGAAGATGGTCGCCTATTCCCAGGGATTCGAGCTCATCCGCAAGGCTTCCGAGGAGAACGGCTGGAACGTGGACCTCGGGGCGATGGCGCGCATCTGGCGGGGCGGCTGCATCATTCGCGCCGTCTTCCTCAACCGCATCACCGAGGCCTATGAGCGCGACCCGAAGCTCCCGCTGCTTCTGGCCGACCCCTATTTCGCCGGCGAGATCGGCAAGTCGGTGGAGTCCTGGCGGCGCATCGTGAGCTTCAGCGCGCTCACCGGCGTTCCGATCCCGGCTTTCGCCTCGTCGCTCGCCTACTACGACGGCGTCCGCGCGGCCGAGCTTCCGGCAAACCTCATCCAGGGACAGCGCGATTACTTCGGCGCCCACACGTATAAGCGCGTCGATCGCGAGGGCACGTTCCACACGCTGTGGAGCGGCGACCGCAGCGAGATCGAGGAGTAAAGCCGACCGGCGTCCGCCTCGTTGGCTCGGCGCGGCGGCTGGGGAGTTGTCTCGACGGGGCTAGTGCGCTGTCGCGGCGCTCGCAAGTTCGCAGGCGCTGGTCGACTGCCCGGTGAGCCTGACTGACCCCGATGAACAGGACCTGGATGCAAGAAAAGGACCACATTTCGGTCCTGATCATGCATCCAGGTTCTGCTCTTGCATGCTGACGGGCCACATCCAGGTCATGCTCTTGTCTGTTCTTGCGTCCGCAGCGGCCCGCATCCGGGAAACCCTCGGCCTCGCGGCATCCTGCCATTGGCGGGTCGACGGGTCGGGCTTCCGCCGAGACGCCTACACCCCGCCAGATATGCCCTTTCTTCGCTCGAAAACGCGCGTCCCGAGATGGGTGGTCGTCACGAGACGGGTCCGTCACCTATTTGGACTCCGGTGGCGCAGTGGCATCGGTCTCAGCAGTTTCACCCGACGGCGAGGAATCGCTCGTTGCTGACTCAGAGGAATCGCTCGGCGTCGGTGTCGAAAAATCGTTCGGTGTCGAAGGATCGGGCAGCGTCGACGCCGACTTGAACAGCTTGGGGAACGGACGCGGCGAACCCAAAGCAAGGAAAACAGTCGCGGACAAGACTAAAACGATGATGAGAAGATCTCGCCGCCCCTCCCTTGCGAGTTGACAGCCTCGCTCCCAACCCTGCTCAAGGCTTTTCTTTGTGTCAGGATCGACCTTTCTCTCCGGATCCACTATTTCGTTGTCCATGTAGTAGCGTAACCGCTTTACTGTATCGTAATCAGAGAAGTTGGCCATGTAGTAGCTTCCCAAATCGGACTTTCCCAAAGGCTCGCACTTCAACGGCGCGCCATCGTCTGGAGCTTGAAGAGTGATGGGCCCCAAATACAGCCAGCCGATCACAGACAGCGCGACGACGGCGAAAACCGTGCGCACCGCCGCCCTCACAATCCGCAGCTTCACTGCTAACGACATTCTTCCGCCTTTCCTCGGTTAGAATTATTAAGCATCACATACTGCCGTGAGGATCCCACGTTTGGTGATGATTCCACGGGTCGATCTGGCTGCCTTTATCGATGTTGCGAGCGCTCTGCTCAAGCGCGGCTTTAGAGTTCGCGTCTTCGTTTTCGATTAGCTCAATGGCGGAACGAAGATTGGCAGCCCCATTTTCGACGTCCCACGCCAGCTCGCGAAGCAATTCGTAGAGCAGAGTGCGCATGCTGGCGAACATCTCTCCAGGGCCTTTGGAGCCGATGCCAACACCTTCGTCTCGCATGACAGCCGTGGTCATCGAGAACCCCAATGCGCTCCTGGCGGTTTTAGATAGCTCCTCTGCGATTGGCGGAAGGTGGCTTTTGGCAATCGCCATTGCGTCCTCCGGAACGACGATGAGTAACTTTTCCTTAGATCTGATCGGTTCGATCGACAGATCAAAGGCTGACCTGTTGCCTGTGATGATATTGATATTATCGACGATGTTGACGGATAGTGCTGATTCGCCGTTGCGGATGTCGAAGTTGATCGCATCGAGAGCTTTACCGAGCGCAGTCAATGCTTGGTCGTAGTTTCCGACATTACTGTGGACTTCACCGCTAGATTCAACTTCACTCGCGTCGATGCCGCCGAGCGCAACAGATGACACGCCGGAGCCAATCGTCGTCGCCTTGTAAGCGGCACCGAGAGGACCGGTGAATGCCGCAATCCCATCAGCCACGAGCTTCGCTATCTTAACCACAATCTTTAGTTCGGATCTGCCGCCACGAGCCACACTGTCACAGGCTTTCTTTGCTTCAAGGACGGCTTTGGCAACCGCCTTACGAGCGGCTGAAAAAACCTTTCCTTCCGCCACAAGCGATCCCCCTAGATAGATTGATATGCGATTCAGATTTCCAACAGCAGCGCTGAGAGCAGTCAGGAACTTTGCCTGAATGGCATCGGCGGTCTCCCCTTTCATTGACCTCAGCTTATGCCCTATCAGCTCCAGGTTCGCAGGGATAACCATTCCAGCAGGAACCATTAGCCCATTTTGGGTAGTGGCCGTGCTAGCAAGAACTTTCGTGACTTCGAGGCATTTGGAACTCTCAATTTCAATCTCACGAGGACTGGGGAGATCTTTCCATTTTTTGAGGAGCTTATCGATTTTTTGCCGAATCTCATCGAAAGAATCACAGTATCCCTCTGATTTCGAAGGAGGTCCGTCGGTGAAGTAAACTACCTCTTTACCCCCGCCACTACCATCTTCTTGAGGGCATTCCACCACGCTTTCCCCGACGCTCCTGTTCGGGGCAACTTTTTCGTAGCTACTGCCACTTACTGTGTATCCATGGTCGCGCATGTATGCGTCAATTGCCGAGCGTTTGAGCTCGCCGATAAGCATGTCGAGACTGTCGTAGGTAGGATCGGTCATGGGTTTTTCAACTCCCGTCGAAGTCTTGCGTGAACTCAACTAACACAACCGTACATAATGGCAATGGCAGATCACTAGGGCTTTTAGCGTGACTCTGACCACCCGGCAACTTGATTTCTCAACGCGACGTCAGGCCCAGATCCTCATACACTTGACATGAATCGAACGAAAGTGCGTCACCGAATGCTATTCTAATGCGGGCAACCAGTCGCGGACGATACCATGTTTGTTTCGCAAAGTAACTGTGCAACCGTTATGCGGACCGCAGCACCGTGGGAAACGACAGGGGTGACGGACAGCGCGGTCTCGAACACCCCCCCATTCTTCACCTCCTCAGGCGAGCGAGCCCATCGGATCCCACGCGGGCAGCACGATCGGCTCGGAGTCGAGCGCCGGCAGCAGATCGGCGGGGAGGCGGTCGCGGTGGACGGCCACCTCGAATACGTGCTGGTCGAACCACGAGTCGTTCATTGTGAAGAAGCCCTTGTCAGCGATCTCGTCGCCCCAGGAGTTCTCGATCCGCCAACGGCGGGTCTCGCCGTCGAGAATGTCGACCCCGGTGAAAACCATGGCGTGCGTCATCTGCGCCTCGCCGTACTGGAGCTCCTCCGCCTTCGTCATCTCCAGGTCGATGCCGTACGTGCCCTCATAGTCGAAGAGGCGCCCGTCCCAAATGCCGAGCTTCGAGTCGCATTGCTTGGCTGTGTCGCATCCCATCCACACGGGCTTGCCCGATTCGAGGGTTTCCGACGTCGCCCTGCGGACCACTTCAATCGGCACGTTGAGGTAGACGACCGGCTTGGCGCCCACGACGTTGCCGAGCCTGTCCACGGTGAACAGGGCGTTGTACGGCGACGTCGGGCGGGGATCGTTGACGAGGCACACGTACTCGCTCAAATCGGGCAGGTACCTTGCCGCAAACTCGAGGGGAGTCATCTCGCCTTCGCGCCCGAATTCACCGTCTTTGTTGCGCCACTGCCAGACGAACCGCTGCGGCGGAGTCCCCAGGTGAATGGCGAGGACCCTGTAAACCTGCTCCAGCGCGGCGGCTTTGACCTCGCGCGGGTCGGCCCCTTCGGCCGCCGCCCGGCGAATGTCGCGAGCGCCCCTGCGCAGCAGCTTTTGGAGCGTTTGGTTCATCGCGCGGGTGTTCGACGAGGATTCAGTCTCCGGCATCGCGTACTTCGGCACGACGCCGTATTTCTCGACGAGCGCGACGAACATGTTCCACTGGCCGCCGTCGTCAATCGGGTTCGACAACAGGTAGTGGACGGTGCGGTCGTCGACGTCGCGATCGGCGAGCTCAATCATCGACGTCAGAAAGTAGTTCGCCTTCTCGAGCTTGTCCCAAAAGTGCTGATAGTTCTGGGAGAACTCGAATTCCTAGACGCCTGTGTGCTCGTAGACGGCCGGCTTGAGCGAGTTGAGGCCGGAGAAGAGCCAGCAGCGGCCGGATTTCTTCTGGTTCGTGATCGGCCAGGTGTCGACTTTGACGGAGACGGACGGGTCGATCGACGTGACGATCTCCCGGTCCATCGCCACCTTGTCGATGGGCGTCTCGGCGACGGCGTTCTGCACGATCCGAGCGGTGCGATCGGCGGAAAAGGCCGCGGCGAAGCCCTGCACCTCTTTGCCGGTCAAAGAATCATCGGTCATAAGCTTCTCCTTGTCCCGCAAGCCCTCGCTGACCGCAAGGCCTCCATCCTGAGTATTGCTTCATTCTACGCCGAAATTCGGCCATCGTGCGGCCGTCCGCATGTGGACCGGGAACCCCGCTCAGAGGAACGCGCAAACGCTCTCGCAGCGACGCTGGAAACAGCGCGACGGGGCGCTACGGGGTCTGCGTTCGGGAATCCTCGTAAACGCCCGCATCGAAACTGTTGAACAACAGTTCAATCAGAGCGCTCGCCACGAAAAGCGGCAACAACGTTGGCAATGAACTCCTCGGAGATCAGATCGTCCCGTGAATCGAGCTCGGAAAGCCAATCCGCATCGACGAATGTTACCTGACCGTCCGGAAGATCCAGCCTCCCCTCCTCGAAAGACGTGAAGCGACGATGCAGGAAGTAACCAACAACCTCTTCTTGCGAAAGGTCGCCACGGCGAGCGCCTTCCGGGCGGTGTTCCCAGGCGTCGATCCACACCTGTTCTTCGTGAGTCAGATCCACGAGTTCACCGGCGCTAAGCTTCCCGTAACACCGCCATACGGCGTCGACGATTTCATTGACATAAAGATCGAGGCCGTCGCGGTCTAGATCGTGCTCGTCAAACTGTTTGCCGAGCTGTTCCCGTGAGAAAGCAGTTTTGCCCGCATGGGCGCTGAGAAGCTCCCCCACAACCGGGCCCTTCGACATGGCGTAGAATCGCTCGTCGAACAGCGCCGTCCCCGTCTGATGGGCATACCATCCAAACACATAGAAGCACAGCTTCTGCAACTTGAGGGTCTCGAGCCTGTGCCCCGGGGCGCGCTCAAGGAGTGCGTCGGCGACGTCAAATACTGTCGTCACTGCCATTGCCCTGCCCCTTTCTCGCTTGGATGATCAATTCACACTCAGCTTGCCATACGTCACGCGTCGATTTCGCCGCGTCTCATCGCTTCGACTACGGCCGACGTCCGATCGACGACGTCGAGCTTGGCAAAGGCTCGCGAAAAGTACGTCTTGACCGTGGCCGTGCCCACGCCCATGGCCGTCGCGATCTGGCGGTTCGTCATTCCCTCCGCGGCGAGCGCCAAGACCCGCTTTTCCTGTTCGGACAGCTCGTCGACTCCGCCGCCGGCCGAAGAACCGCCTCTCACGCTTTGCGTCACGGCTCTCGCCGCCCTTTCGTCCAGCACGGTGCGCCCCAGGGCGGTCGCTCGAATCGCCTCCGCCAGGCGAGAGGGCTCAATGTCTTTGAGGACGTAGCCGCTGGCGCCAGCCTCGATGGCGGCCAGGATGTCGCTGTCGGTGTCGTACATCGTCAAAATGAGGATCTTTGTGTCAGGAGAGATTTGAAGCGCCTTGCGGGCCACGTCCGAGCCGCTCATGTCGGGCATGCGCAGGTCGAGAAGCAGAACGTCCGGGCGCAGCTCTTCAACCAGCTCGAGTGCACGCGCGCCTCCCGACGCCTCGCCGAGCACCTTGAGATTCGCGTACTTTTCGATCATGCTCTTGATTCCCTCGCGAATCATCGGATGGTCGTCGGCCATGACGATCGAGATCATTCCTCTTCCTTCCCTTGCGGCGTCGGGCTGATCGATTCTTGCGACGCCGGGCTCACGGCTTGTTGCGACGCCGGGCTCACGGCTTGTTGCGACGCCGGACCCGCAGCCGACGCCGCACTCTCCCCGGCGGGAGCGTCGACCGGAATCCGCGCGACGACACGGGTTCCACGCTCCGGCGAACTCTCTATGCTGACGCAGCCGCCCAGATCCGCCGCCCTGCCGCGCATGTCGGAAATCCCGAAACCCGAGCCGTTTCCTTCGGGCTCATACAGCAGGCGGTCTCGTTGCAACGCACTCCCCGTCCGCCCAACGCGCGGGGAACCAGATCGTCCCTCATCCATGGACTCCGGTCGGCTCCGGAGGGCCGATCGATTCAAAGGGTCGGAGCCTTCGCCGACGGCGCCCGCCGTGGCGGGGTCAAAACCGACGCCGTCGTCGCTAACCTCCAAAACCGCCGCTCCCGCGACGGACCGAAGCGAAACCGCAACATTGGCGGCCCGGGAGTGCCGGGCGACATTGGCAATCGCCTCCTGCGCGATGCGAAGAACGGCGACTCTCACGGGCTGCGGCAGAGGAGGCAGTGCCGAATCGAGCGAGCGGGTCACCGCGATTCCCTCGTGTTCGAGTCGGTCCGCCGCCCTGCCCACCGCCTCCGCCAATCCGCGCCCGTCTAGCGCCCGCGGACTCGCGTCGGCGATCATTCGGCGAGTGTCGTCCAGGCATTCTTGGGCGAGCTGGACGATCATCGCCAAATGCCGCGACGCTTGGGAATCGTCTGCGGCGTCATTCGCGGGTCCGGCGTCATTCGCGGGTCCGGCGTCATTCGCGGGTGCGGCAACGTTCGCCGACAGCACGACGCCGTTTTCATGCGGCGCAGCGCCCGCCTGTGCGACTTCGGCTGCCGTCGCCCGCGCCAAAGCCAGAATCGAGGCGAGGCCTTGAGCGATCGTGTCGTGCATTTCCCGTGCGATCCTCTCCCTTTCGCGCGCCGTCCCCTCGATGTGCGACAGGCGGGCAATTTGCGCATTGCGAGCCTGAAGCTGCTCGACGAGCTCCCGATTCCTCATGTTCGTTTCGGCAAGCAGGTCGATGGGTTTGCCGAAAAGCCCGGTCAGAACCACCACGGCGACGGCCGACGCCGTCCACTTCGAGAGGTTGTCGGGAGTGGGCTCCCCGCCGAGCGCCTGCACCGCGACGAGGCCGAAGTTCATGACGGCGGCGGCTGCAAGCGCTCTGCGGTAGGCGAGGATGATGAAGAGCTCCGGAATCGCGTAAATCTGAGCGAGGAGCGCATTCCGATCGGCGAGAGCCGCCCCCCAAACGCTCGCGACCGTCACTGCCGCAAACGCCCATCCGCCTCGAGCCCCGACCACGGGGCCGTATCTCCAGCCTCGGCGCGCCAAGACGGCGAAAAGCGCGGTCGGAACGGCAATGAGCGTGCAGGCGACGACGGCGAAGAAACTCGTTCGCGCGGCTCCCCCGGCCGCCTCGCGAGCCGAAGCGGACCTCAAGGCGATGTATAGCGCCAGGAGCGCCGTCGACGAGACGAAATACAGCGTCCATTCTCGTTTCATTGCATTTTCTCTCGTTTCATTGCATCCGCGTCTCCTGACTCTTCGCTTGCCGCGTCGGCGACGCAGACCGAGGATACAGGAGGGCTATGACGATCAGCAGCGCGCAGGCGATGGCCATTGCCAAGAATACGCTGCCGGAGGCCTCTGCGTATGCCTTGCGGACGGCGTCTATAGCAGCTCGCTTGGCGCCCCCTCCGCCCGGCAGCTGCCCGGCCCGCATGTGGCCCGAAGTCACCGTCGCAGCCAGCTCCGAGGCGCGCGCTCGCGTGATCCCGAAGCCGCCGAGTTTACGGTAGACGGCGTCGGCGAACTTCGAAACGCTGACCGAAGCGAAAACCGCCATCCCGAGCGCTCCCCCGAGGTTTTTCATGCTTTGAGTGACCGACGTCGTCTCCCCGTACGCCGATGCGGCGGCCCGATTGACCATGTCGGTCGCAGCAGGGCTGAACATGAATCCGATTCCAGCGCCTGCGCACCCGAGCAGCCAGGCGAGGTCGCCGGCCGCGGGCAGGCCGGACGCCGATCCTGCCGCGCAACGCCACAACAGGAAAAAGCCGATTGCGGCCACGGCTCCGCCGATCAGCACGACGGCGGCGATCCCCCGCTTGTCGAAAATCCTGGCGCCAAACTGCGACGCGGCGAGGAAGCCGACGAAAAACGCCAGAATGAGCCCGCTCGCCCTCCCGACGGTCAAACCGAGGGAAAGCTGGCCGTACACGCTCACGAAGTACATGAGCGGGATGAAGACCGCCGACGCGACCAGGGTGGCAAGAGCCGAGAGTGTGAAAGCCCTGTTTGCGAAGGCTCCGACGTCGACGACCGGCCGGGCAGTGCGGCGCTCCAACAGAAAGAAGCACAGGAAAAGGGCGAGCGAACCGCCGAAGCTGGCGAGGATTCGCGGATCGGCCCAGCCGACGTCGCCGCCTTTCTTCAGCGGCAAAATGAGGAGGCCCATCGCGAGGGCGGCAATGGCGGCGCCCGCCCAATCGATTGCCCGATCGGCGGGCTTTTCGTCTCGAAAATCGGCGGCGTTGACGCTTCCTGCGCCGACGACGCCTTCGCCGTCTCTTGCGCCCGCAGCCCTCTCGACCTCTCCTGCGCCCACAGCCCTTTCAACGTCTCTTGCGCCGACAATGACAAGACCGGAGGCGATCAAAGCCAGGGGAAGGTTGACGAAGAAAATGTACCGCCATGAATACTGCACCAGCCACGAGCCCGCAACAGGGCCGATGGCCGTCATGGCGCCGGTTATGGCGAAGAACAGGGCCATTGATTTCGCCCGGTCCCGCTCTTTCGAAGAGGCGATGAGGATTCCCACCGCGGCCGGGAACATGAGGGCGGCGCCGACGCCTTGCACGACCCGCGCCGCAACTATCCACGGCTGCGCCAGGCCTGCCGGCGTCGCCCCGCACAGCGCGCTTCCCGCGGAGAACAAGGCTATTCCCGCAAGCATGATTCGCCTGTAGCCCCAGGCGTCGGCCATTTTCCCGCCCAGAGGGAAGGCGGCTGCCGCGGCCAACAGGTAGGCGTTGACCACCCATTCGATTCCTGGCGAATCCAGTCCCAAACCCGACGCGATCGTTTGAGAGGAGACGGAAACTATCGTCTGATCGACGGTCGTCATTGACACGGCTGCGATGAGTCCCGCAAGCACTGTTCCGGACCGCCGTTTGCCCTTGTTCAGCATGGGCTTCCTTTCCCTTGCGCCCCGGCTGCGCGTTCGTCGGTCCGACCGGGACTTCACGTCCAGCCTTCGGGCATCCTGCCGCGGCCGCAATTTCGGCCGCAAAACAAGGCTAGGAAACGGGAAAGGGAGCGCGCGCCGGCAAACTGGCCGCGCTCATGTCGTCCGATCGGCGGACGCGGACGCATACAGTCATGCGGCCTTGCGGAAGAAGAAGATAAAGCCGAGGTCCTCGCCCGTATCGTGTTGGATGCATATCCCGGCTATTGCGAAGTGCGTGCTGTCGCCGACGGCGTTTTGGACCGTTGTTGATGCGATATCCAACTGGTTGTTTCTTTTTGTCTCGGATCCCGCCGCTTGGCCTCCACAAGCAGGACGCCCTTCCTCGGGACCGCATACGAGCCCGTATCTATGACTTTTCGGAATCCCCTGAGCGTTGAGACCCTGAGGATAAGCGACGAACTCGAGTACGTCGATCGAATCGCAATTCTCAACGGTCAGGCGTATGTCATGACCAGAATGAGAATAGAGATGCCATCCTTTTGGTGCCGGCATCTCATCGGACATGGGGGTGTTCAGTCGCGAATTGATGCGCGAGTCGGCGGAGAAAGACGATCGGCCGACGGCGGATTGCACATGCAGCACGAACGGCCGCTGAGCGACGGATCGTTCAGCGGCCGAAGGCGAATGGGCGGTGCTGGCTTGCGGACTCGAGTCACGTTCTCCGCATGCTGATACGAAGATCATCGCCGCAATCGATACGCTACTGATTTTCCTTGCGAAAGAGGAATTCAACATTCTTTCCTCCGTAGATGTATGGAAGGTAGTCATCGATCATGCTCGAACACAAGTTGCCGATCGCCCTCAAACTCCATTCCGAGCGCGGCATAGGCCTGTCTAAGAGAAGAAGCTCTTCCTTCGGCTCTTTGACTTGGTCCGAATCCATGGTGTGAATCAACAGGGAAAAGTCACGAGCCTCCCCCTTCGACGGCTCGGGGAGAGGCTCGTGAGCTTCTCTGACCTCCCGTAGCATCTCTTCGGCGTGTTGGGGCCGATACCTGACCACAGGTCCATACTGGATGGGGAAAAAGGTAACCCGCGCCGCACTCAGTCGATAGCTGGCAAATTCGTCCAGAACCAACTGGGCGACTTGAAGGAACGGCGAGACAGGGATATCGATATTGACCGGATAGGTGATCTCCGCACGCAAGCCATCGGCAAGATAGTCCCCCTCCATCAACGAGTCGTCATCGTAGAGGAAAACCGTCTCCCATTGGCCGATCAAGCTGTCACGTTCGCCCTCGATCCCAAGGCTTCGGCTGACCTGAAAAAGAAGATCGGCGAAATCTAGCTCGACGACGCTTTCGGGGGCCTTACGGATATGTTCCAAAACATGTCCATAAGCAACTAGCTCCAGAGACCGGCGTTCAGGCAGCCTTTCAAGCACGGATCAAACACCGCACCGTAAAGAGTTAATTTTGCTGACAGCACGGCCATAAGATTTCTGCGCCCCCGGAGCATAGATTTCTCCGAACGTGTACCATTTAGTGTCTTCATTGCCGTTGCACTCGTAACGAGCCACCGCAGCTTTGCCACGTCCACCGCCAGGCCAAACACTTTTGCGACGAGAAGACGCCATCGTGGAATAGGAAAACCATGATGTCTGAGCTCTAAGGGTTGCTTTTACTTGTAGCTTCCTAGATGTGCCGCTGAGGAGTTTCCACGTGACGTGGCCAGACACGTCACCCCTGGATAGATGCGCGTCGTGCGCTTCAACCAGACCAATGAACACCTCCTGCGGTCTGTTTGCCGGCTCAGAGCCACCTCTCACCGTTGCATCAGATGTATCTGCTTTCGCGGGATCGTCAGAAGGGTGGGCAGTAGCAGCGGAAACAGCGCCGGAAGGAGAAACCCGGTCCGAGGCAGAGGCGGTTTGCGGGGCAAGAATGCCCGAAATCGTCAATGCGGCTATTAGCGCAAACTTTGTGGTTTTCATGAGTTTTACCTCCGAAATGATGCAAGCCACCATTGTCAAGTTAAATGTGTGGCTTTATGAATGCGCTTATAATTTTATATTACCTAGGGCGCATCGAATGGGGCAAAGGTTTTTCATTTGTATTTTGGCAATTTGTACTAGTTTTTCCGTCAGCGCTTCCTCAGTCCTCCCCGGTCGGCGTCGTTCACGTTCTCGTCAGGCGGCATTGCCCCCGTCTTCGCCGGCCTCCCCGTCGAGCCACTCGCGGTTGAAGAGCACGTCGACAAAGGTCGACGCGCGGACGATCAGAACGACGCCGATCAGCGCGGAAAGCATCCCGGCGAGCCAGGCGAGCCCCGCCGGGGCGAGCGGGGTGAGAATGAGGCCGATGCCGGAGACGATGCGCCTGCGCCGCATCGCCCCGTACACCGCAAGCCCCAGCCCGGCGCAGGAGATCGCCGCGAAAACCTTCATCGCGTCGTCGGGCGCCACGCATCCCCCGCTGTAAAACACGGCGTAAACGCCGCAAGCGGCGGCAAAGGCCCCCACGGCGACGCCCACCCCGAGGAGCAGAACGTCAACGCGGTTCAAAGGCGCGGGAGCCGGCTGCTTCACGGCCACAGAAGCACCTTCGTGGCCCGGCGCTCGTCCATGGCCGCATAGGCTTCGGCGACGTCGGCGAGCGGAAGCTGCAGGTCGAAAACCCTGCCCGGATTGATCTTGCGGTCCACCACCAGCTCGACGAGCTGGTCCAGGTAGCGGCGCACGGGCGCGATCCCTCCCCACACCCCGACGTTTCGGAAGAAGAGCCCGTCGTCTTTCAGCCCGCCGTGAGGCACGCCGACCACGCCGATCATCCCGCCGGGGCGCACGCAAAGCGCCGCCTGATCGCGAGCGCTCGCGGTTCCAACCGCTTCGACGACGCCGTCGGCGCCGATCCCCTCAGTCAGCTCCCGCACTCGCGCAGCCCCCTCTTCGCCCCTTTCGGAAACGATGGCGTCCGCGCCGAACTCGCGGGCGATCTCCTGCCTGTCCGCATGGCGGCTCATGGCGATCACCTGCTCAGACCCCAATTGCTTGGCCGCAAGCACGGCGCACAGCCCCACCGCGCCGTCGCCGACGACGGCGATGCTCGTGCCCGGCCCCGCCAGAGCCGAAACCGCGCCGTGCCACCCCGTGCACGCCACGTCCGAAAGCGTCAGAAGGCTGGGAACGAGGTCGCGGCCGACCTCCCCGGGAACCGCAACGAGGGTGCCGTCGGCGTTGGACACGCGGATCTTTTCAGCCTGGCAGCCGTCGTAGCCCGTTCCGTTCTGGCAGTTTGCCTGTGCGCCCTTGCGGCAGACGGGGCATGTGTTGTCGCTCGTCCTGAACCCGCCGACGACGAACTCTCCCGGCTTGACGCCCCTCACCGCGTCGCCGACTTCCTCGACCACCCCGACGTACTCGTGGCCGATCGGCGTCGGCTCGGGCACTTCGTTGATTCCGCGATAACGCCACAGGTCCGAGCCGCACACGCATGTGGCGACGGTGCGGACCACGGCGTCGGAAGGCTCGAGGATGCGGGGATCCTCTCGCTCCTCGAATCGAACGTCGCCCTTGCCGTAGATGACTGCTCCGCGCATTGCCCTCCCTTTCCCTGGAGTGTCCGTCAGGCGTCCGTCCGAGTTCGGCGGACCCGTCCGTTCAGGCTACCCGCTCCCCGCTTCAAGCGAAAGGGCAAATCCACAGGCGGCGCATTAAGGCCCGCAGGGGACCGTTGCGGCCGCGCTGCACGCGCCTCCCAACGGTTGTGCCCTCCGCCTTTTGGCGCTTCTGCGCGTCGCCTCCCAACGGTTTCGTCGCCTTGGAATCCAAGACTTACCGAAGAGAACCATGTGAATTCCACGGAAACTGAAAACTCCGATCTCTGCAAGAATGGTGCCATGAGGATGACGCCCAACGCAGCGCCACAACGAACCGAACCTCTCACGCAGCATCGGAAAATGAAGGCCACGGACGCCGCCGGCGCCCGCATGCTCGACTGCGCCCTGGCCCAGATCCACGAACGCGGGCTCGCGGTGACGATCGACCGCATCAGTTTCGAGGACATCATCAAGGAAGCCGGGGTCAGCCGCGCCACCGCCTACCGCAAATGGCCGTCCCGCCAGGCTTTCTTGGCCGACGTCGTCTCGGCCGCCGTCCGGCGCGTGGAGTTCACGACGGACGGGCTCGAGGACATACGCCTCCTCCGCCCGCTCCTGGACTCCGGAATCGAGACGTGGGAGGACCCGCAGCAGCGCCGCAACGCCACGGTGACCGGCTTGAGGATGGTGACCCAGGCCGACTTCGAACGCATACTCGCCTCCCCCGGCACCGACCTCTACTACGGCCTGACGGCCACCTGCCGCGGTTTGCGCGACGACGCAGTGCGAGAGAACGCGCAGAACGCCCTCCGGTCGGCGGCCGTGGCGCTCGTCAGCCGTCGCGCGAACATCTTCAGGGGCCTGCCGAGCATGCTCGGCTACAGGCTCATTCCGGGGATCGACCCCGAAGGCGGCTTCGAGCTCCTCGCCGAGGCCTCGGGCGCGATGGGCTACGGACTCGCCATAACCGCCTTCAACGACCCCGACTTCGCCACGCGCACTTTCCGCATCGCCGCCTGGGGCTCCACCGCCGTCGAAGAGTGGACGCACCCCGCTTACCACCTGGTGGGCCTGATCTTCTCCTACTTCGAGCCGGACCCCGACGTTGTGTGGAACTCCGAACGCATCGCGCACCTGTCGGCGATTCTCGACGAGCTCGGCTCCGTTGCCGGGAACGAGGCGCGCGACGGCACGGAGAACGAAACGCACGCCGACGCCGAAAGCGAGACGCACGCCGAGGGGTCTGAGGGCGCCAAGGGCGGCGCTTAGGGCGACGAGAAGCGCTGAGCGTCAAGGGCGGCGCTGATCGTTCGGCCGCTTCGAGTTCTGCGTCGCTCGCGTGCCCCGCACGCATGGGAGCGGGCTGGTTTCTGAGCCCCGCAGCGTCTGGCGCTCTCGCGACACGCCGGCGGAGGATCGACCTCGTGCGATCAATTTGCGGCAATTTTTCCCAGCGTTCCTTTACTTTACTGTCAAAGTAACATGGTTGCTCCTCGGTCGGGGTTAGGTAACCGTCCTCCCTGATAGTATGCTGCATTCATGGGAAGAAACTGGTTCTCTTCCACAACAGCATTACGCATATTAGAAACTTGTATACACAACCATCAAGGAGGGTTGCCACATGGCAGTATTCCGATTGGACAAGGACCAGTTCAGGCGACAAATCGCCGAACTGGTAAAGGCAGGCGACAAATACGAGGACGCGCAGAACGAGCTCAGCTTCGCCGTGGGCCAAAGCTGCAAGGACCTTCAAAGCAACGGAGTTTGCTCGCCTTCCAGCGACGATGACCGGTGGTCGAATCTAGACGAGCTCCGGCATCTCCGCACGCCGGTCCACGCGTCCCTGGTGGCCGTGGACAAAGAGCTGAAGCATGTCTCCGAGCAGCAACACAAGGTGATTGCGGATTTGAGGGCCTCACTGAACTCATTTGAGTTTCGGGACGACGCCGAACGCAACGAGTTCGTCAAAATCCTGGACAAACTCGATCGAAAATTCACCTACGTGTCCCCCGAAGGAATGAACCTCATAGGCAACGTCCTTTCCAAAGCTCCGGGTTTTGACTCGCTTCTAGACGGCACGCACAGTTCCAGCTCAACGCAGGGACCGAAGGGTTCAACGCAAGGACAGAAAAGTTCAGGAGGCAAATAATGGCCACCCCCCACGCAGATCACCTCAACGTCATCAAAACCTGGAGAACAGACCCGATCGAACAGGCGAACAAGCACCTGGGGAAAGTCAGCTCCAACCTCGCCGACATCGCCGCGATCAACCGGCGTGTGGCAGCCGATCTCGGCCTACAGGGAGCGACTGCCCGCTCGGCCGCTTTCCGTTTGGACAAGCTCGCCACCCGCTTGCTGGACAGCTCCCAGAAAGTGAAGCAACTCGCTGAAGTGCAGCACAAAGCTCTCGGCCTGGGAAAGAAAGCGCAGAGCGACAACGAAGAGATCCAAAAGAATCTCAAGAACGTCAATGATGCTTACATCACTTACAACGGAACCTTATCTCCAACCGCAAACAAAGACAGCTCCTTACAAGCCTTCACTCAAGCGGAGCGCGATACGGCTCACGCAGAGGTGGATCGCCAGGCCAAGAATGTGCTGCGCGTTTTGCGCGAAAGCACGGAGGCGTTGGCCCGCGACTTCCCTTTTCAAGACAACGAGCCCGCTTCAAGGCACGCTTCGAATCCGACGGATGCAGCCGGCAAGGGCAACAGCGGCGCCAACGGGAGCGCAAGTGGTTCAGACCGCGGCCCCGCAAGCGGCGCCCAAACCGGGCCGGCTCGGTCGGCCACGGCCTGGCACACCTCTGACAGCACACCTTCGCTTGGCGGCTCGGGCGGTTACACGAGCGGGCATCTCAGCCAAAACGGCATGCCGTCAAACGGCCCGGCTTTGCAGGGCTCGCATTACGCGCCGTCGCAGTCGGGAGGGTTTGTCCCCTCAAGTTCAACACTTTCGCCTGCGCGCCCTTCCGCTGTCTTCGATCCGTTGGCCGCCGCCGCGACCATCGGCGGCGGAACCGCGGTAGCCGGATACAAGGCATATCAAGCCATGCGGGCCGCTCGCGCCGCACAGGCGCTGCCCCAATCGGCGTCTTCCTCGATGCGGTCCGGAGCGGCGGTCCGAGCAACGCCGCCCTCGTCGGCGAGCATCGTGCGAGGCGCAACCACAGCGGTCCGATCCGCAACCCCGCCCGCCGGTGCACGCGGAGTGACGCCGCGTGGCGGCGCTTCAGGCGTCGCTAGGCCGATTTCTTCCTCCGCTTCAGCGCGGTCAGGCAGCATCCTCCGGGGAGCGACCACGGCGAAGCGTGCGCCAGCGCCCTCGCCATCGGCTCGAGGCAACGGGATCGTGCGGGGCGCAACAACGGCGGTCCGCAAACCTGCCTCATCCTCGTCCGCGGGAGAGGCTGGCAAGGTCCCCGGCGCCCGGAGCCAAACCTCCGCAACGCGCGAAGCGGCTTCCGCACGCGGAGGGGCCACAAGCCGAACGAGCAGCTCAGCACCGAGGGCCGCGGCAGGCCGCTCGGCGGCGACAGGCGGGAAAGCGACAACTTCTTCGGAAAGGGGCGGGACTGCCGCCAAGCGCACTGCCGCCGGCCGGGCGGCGAGCCGAGCGAACACTGCCTCCCGCAGCGAAACCTCGCGGGCTTTGTCGAGCCTGACGGGTCGAGGCCAACGAGGGAAGAAGAGCGAGCGCAGGTCTCACAGCGACGAACCAGTCGCGTCTGCAGAAGTTCGTCTGTATGAAGACGACAAAACGATCACCTTCCTGGAAGCTGGCCGTCGCGAAAACGACCGCGACTAGCTCCCACAAGTGGAAAAGTGAGGAAGCGCGGGCGGGAATCACTTCCTGCCCGCGCTTCGTTCAAAGCTAAGTCAATCAGAGACCGCGTCCGCTGCTTCGCCGTGCGCAATCTTGGCCTCCGCCGCGGCAAACACAGTTGTCGGCTACCTCTGGCCGAGATTGAGCGACGGCGGTGCGGCGCGCTTCTTACGTCGCCCAATGAGAACGCCAAGAATCAAGGCAAAAACAAGGACGCCCACGCCGGATCCGATCCACACCCAGACAGGAAACCCACTGTCGCCGGCCGAAGAGCCAGCGGCTGTCTTTCCGCCCGCCGGGCCACTCGATGAATCCGACGACGAGCCATGCGACGCATCCGCGTCGCTAATCCACGTAATCGTAACACCTCGAGCCGTGCGATTAACGCCCCTTAGGACCACTTTATTGCCCTCAATGACCCCATTAGTCGTTTTTACAATCTTTCCTGGCACTCCGACACGCATCGTTATATCCAGTTCATTCTCTTTTCTAATGACGCCCTGTTTGCCTATTATCAGTAGGTTATTATCACCCTCTTTTTTTACTTCAACATCGTTCAAAGGTTCATCGGACACCACTTTACACTGACGCACACCTTTTTCCGATATTGTTTCTTCATAAGTGGCCTTGGCCAGAAAAGGGCGAAGAGAACCGATATAGTTCTTTAGATTGGAACAATTCTTCCCAATTTTCGCCATCAAACCCTTGGTGTCTTCAAATACCATCTCCGAGTGCATCGAGCCGTTTGCCTGAAACTCAAAAGTCCCGTCAATCCTGCAGGCACTCAAAAGAAAAGCTAGACAGACAATCGTTAGCTTCAGAACGCATGAGGCATTCTTCGCAGCACGGGACCGACTTATGGGAAGGTGACGGTTGTTCATTTTTGTTTTCCTTTGCACTCGGAACTACAGGAAACCGTGTCATTCAAGACAATACCGCTTTCCGCCACACTTCTCACCCACAACTTCATCTCGCCGAAACGGGCGGATTCATCTCAACGAAAGGCGGACGGAGGAAGAGTGGGCAACCTCAGGCGGGCGGGCGATTCCAAACGGACATGAGCCTTACAGCGACGAGTCAACCAGGGTCCCTCCTGCAGCGTCGCCGAGCGCAAAGCAAAAAGCCCGCAACGGCGGGGCTGCCACCTATCTCTGGCCGAGATTGAGCGACGGCGGTGCGGCGCGCTTCTTACGTCGCCCAATGAGAACGCCAAGAATCAAGGCAAAAACAAGGACGCCCACGCCGGATCCGATCCACACCCAGACAGGAAACCCACTGTCGCCGGCCGAAGAGCCAGCGGCTGTCTTTCCGCCCGCCGGGCCACTCGATGAATCCGACGACGACGACGAGCCATGCGACGCATCCGCGTCGCTTGTCCAGGTGATCGTAACACCTCGCATAATGCGATCAAAATCGTTTATCACCACTTTGTTGCCCTCAATGACCCCATTGGTCGTTTTTATAATCTTTCCAGGGACCCCGATACGGATTGTCATCTTCGTTACGTACAGCTTACCGCCAGTGCCCTGCTTGCCTATTATCAGTAGGTTATTATCACCCTCTTTTTTCACTTCGACATTGTTCAGTGGTTCATCGGACACCACTTTACACTTACGTACACCTTTTTCCGATATTGTTTCTTCATAAGTGGCCTTGGCCAGAAAATCGCGAAAAGAACTAATATAGTTTTTTAAATTGGAACAATTCCTTCCAATTTTCGCCATCGTACCTTTAGTATCTTCAAATATCATCTCCGAGTGCATTGAGCCGTTTGCCTGAAACTCGAAAGTCCCGTCAATCCTGCAGGCACTCAAAAGAAAAGCTATGCAAACGATCGTTAACTTCAGAACGCATGAGGCATTCTTCGCAGCACGGGACCGACTTATGGAACGGCGATGGTTGTTCATTTTTGTTTTCCTTCTGCGCTCGGAACTGCAGAAAACCGTGTCATTCAAGACAATACCGCTTTCCTCCGCGCGCTTCACCCACAACTTCATCTCGCCGAGCGATGAATAGAGGAAGAGCAGGCGCTCCCGGGCCCGCGTGCCATCCTAAATGAATGCGGGCCCCGCAACGACGCGTCAACCAGAAATCCATCTGCCGCTTCGCCGTGCCACCCTCACGTCTCCTCAACCGCGGGACTGTCGGCTATCTCTGACTGAGATTGAGCGAAGGCGGGGCGGTACGCCTCTTACGTCGCCCAATAAGAACACCTGCAACCAAGACAAGAGCAAAGGCGCCTGCACCGACGCCGCCCCACCCCCACACAGGAAATCCACTGCCTCCCGTTGGGGAACTGGCACTTGTCGCTCCGCCTGCAGAGCTGGGAAACGAGTCAGACGAAGAAACACTTTTCGCCCCCTCTTTCTCCGCCACGATTGAAAGAGTCTTTGTGGTGTAACCAAAGCCCTTAATGATGACTTTATTTCCAACTACTTCGCCCATAGATGTTTTAACGACCTTTCCCGGCATACTTATTGTAAGTGTGGGTTTTATATAATTTTCCTCAGGTTTCACCTTCTTTAAAGGCGAAAAAGTGAGAGAATACGAGTCTTTCGTTTCGTAGAATTTAACTTCGTCATATAAATACCCGCTCAATGTTGACTTGCACGTCAGATGCCCTCCAGGTGGTGTGATGTCCTCCATGGTCGCCTTTGCAAACCTGCCGACCAGCGCGAGACGTTTTTGCAGACCTTCACATGTTCGGTGAATCCGTTCCGCTTTACCGTCGTCGTCCTCAAAGACGAACACGGTTTCGGCGCTGCCGTCAGAATGAATCTCAACAGTCCCGTCCATTCGACAAGCGCTAAGAAACAAGGTCATTACGACTGTTACAAATGTTGCGCACCTCTTCATGCGGGCAGTCATGTCAAACCTCCTCAAAGCCCAGGATGCAAATATAGACACCGAAAACTATCGGATGTCATCAGCATAACCTACGGGTGCGCCCGTCGCAGTCAGCAGATCAGAACGGACAACGTCTTCAGGTTTGAATTCGCATCCGCCGCCCCAGGCCGGCGCGCCATCCCAAACGAGCGCGAGCCTCCGTGCCACTCTAAAGGGAACGAGTCCCCTCAGCGTCCTTTCCGTGACTCTTCTTTGCATTCATTGACTTTTCATTTATCGTGGCATGCCAGCGCCTCTGAACGGGCTAGTTCACGGGGACTCAGGGCGCGTATCCTAAGGCTGTGACGGCACGGATTTCTCGCGATCCTGCCGCCGTTATGTCGGGAAGGCGCAACTCGCGCCCAGGAAGTAAGTGGGGATGATCGCGTGGCGATATTCCGGTTGGACAAGGACCAGTTCTTGCGCCAATTGAACGAATTGAAGCAGGCCGGCGACGAATACGTCGCCGCAAAGCAAGAGATGAACCTTGCCGTAGACCAAGCCTCTCAAGGCATCGACAACGCGCAGGGAGCGTCAGGCGGCGGTCAGTATTCGACCCTCAAGGAGCTTCAACAGTTCGGCAGACCAGCTCACGTCTCGCTGGTGTCCCTTGACAGCGAAATGGCAATCCTGTCCACTGAGCAGGAAGAGACGATCGAAGATCTGCGATGGTCCGTCGACTCGTTTGAGTTCGAAGACGAGGCTGAACGCCAGGACATTCTGAATACGCTTGACGGGCTCAGCGAGAAATTCTCTTACAGCAGCCCAGATGGAATGAAGAAGATCCACAACGCTCTCAATGGCTAAACAGCAGCAGACGAGTCCGTCTCATACAAAGAACAATTCGGGAGGAAACCATGGCAACTCCTAACGCCGATCGGCTCAGGGCCATCGACGATTGGAATCCCGGCCTGATTGAGCATACGAATCAGACCCTCGGCAAGATAAACGGCCGACTGCAGACAATCGCCCAAGTCAACCGGAGGGTGGCGGCCGACTTGGGCCTCGAAGGGGAAGCCGCGCAATCGGCGTCGGCCCGTCTCGACACTATGGCCTCGCGCTTGCATAAGACGTCCCAGGACGTCGACACGCTCATCAAGGTCCAAGACCAGTTCGTCGAAGGCGGTCGGCGGGCTCAGCACGAAAGCAGGGCGATTCAGAAGGACCTCGACTCGGTGAACGGCCAAGTCGACAAGGCCAGGAACGACGCCAAAAACACGCCTGTAATAGGCGGTCTGGTCGATCAGGTCATTTCGGGATACGTCGAGCAAGTGCGCAATACCGCACATGCGGAGATCGACGGCAAGGCAGAGAAGGTCTTGAAAACGCTGGATGCCCACACAAACGCGGTTATCGCTGGACTTCCGAAGCGAGACTTGAGTTCGTTTGTCAAGAAACTGCGCGAGAAGTTTGAGAGGGACAAGAAGGGGAGAACGCCCGAGCGACACCAGGACTCGCCGGATCGCGGATCTTCCAGGCGTTCGCCCGTCCCGTCGCGATCCGCTACGGATTGGCGGGTTTCCGCCCCTCCAGCTTCGGCAGGCACGGCCGGCGGCTACGACGACGCCGGAAGCCACAGCGTCAGCCCGTCTGCGAGCAGCGTGTCACTGCAAAACTCGCATTACACGACGTCGCAGTCGAGTGAGCTCATTCCGAGACCGGGAAGCGCCGCTTTGCACAGTTCAAGTTCGTCGTCGCATTCCTCGGCCATCTTCAACCCCCTGGCCACGAGCGCCGCTCTAGGCGGCGGCGCGGCGGTGGCCGGGTACAAGGCCTACCAGGCTGCGCGCGCAGCGCTCGCTGCGAAGTCCGCGCCGACCTCGAAGGCCG
>ERZ772874.418-NODE-418-length-22842-cov-11.424584_pt1 | contig 22842 bp, 10 predicted proteins | sample MGYA00580586_ERZ772874 | MGnify/ENA primary metagenome ERZ772874 (study PRJEB29015, sample SAMEA2737952) | human oral metagenome | biome: human oral; feature: human-associated habitat; material: dental | place: China | collected 2154 ... | reverse complement strand
CAGATAATAGTGACAGCTCAGAAGCAATGCTGGCAAGTTCTTCAACAGCAAATGGCGAACGCGATACAACACCAGTAGATGCTTGGGTGCAGTTGGATCTTGGTTCACAACAAACAGTTAAGAAGATTCGTTTGGTACAAGGTGTGACAGATAAGCTGGCAGCGGGTGTCATTGAAGTCTCTAAAGATGGTCAAAATTGGACGACAGTAGCCAACTTGACTGGTGAGCAAAGCAAAGAAGTTGAAACCAATCAGAATATCCGTTATGTACGCGTGAGAAATACGCAAAAGACTAACTTCTGGTGGCGCATTGGTAACTTCTCTGTCGAATCAGAGACTGGAACAGACCAATACACAGACACTAATGTGGAACAGCTCAAGGCTACCAAGGTAAATGAAAAACTGGGACGCTATGAGATGCAGATTCCGGCTGGAACAACTCTAGCTGTTGGACAATATCTTGGAATGAAGTTGGATCGTCTCCATGAAATTCAGGATTTAAAACTGGGTGAAAATGCTAATCAAGCACTCCAGCTCCGCTATTCTCCAAATGGAGTAGAATGGTATAGTGCAGCTGAGTTGAAAGAGCACCAGCTCGTCCGCTATGTACGCCTTGAAAACAAGACGGATCAGGAACAGGAAATCGGTGCGACTTCTCTGCTTTTGACTACCAAGGAAATTCAGCCGACAACAATCGAGTCGACCAGCATGGGCATTGATCCAAACTATGGTAGCGGTGATGTCCGTAAAGCGAGAAACCTAGACCAACTCTTTGACGGTGACCTCAACACCTATGTTGAATTTTCTGATTATCCACAAACCGATGGTCATATGACTCTCAATCTTGGGGCAACCCGTCAAATTAAGAAGATTCGTGCCTACATCAAAGATGGTACACAGAACTATCTCCGTGACGGAAAGATCCAAGTCAGCGAAGACGGCAAGACTTGGACGGATGTGGTTTCGGTGGGTGACGGTCAGGAAAATCCAGCACGTGATGATTCCTTGACGGATGGCTGGACGCATGATTCACAGAAGCCAGGCAATCGCTATATTGAGGGAGAATTGCCGGCAGCAACTGCAGCTAAATATCTCCGAGTGCTCTACACAGCTCCTTATCGTCATCGTTTCGTCGGCTTTACAGAGTTGGTTATCAATGACGGGGAATACACTAAGTCGGTCAACAACCCAACTGTAGAGGGTACCGGTACAGAAAGCAAGTCATCTGAAAAGAATAATATAGCAGATGGCAATATTCTCAGCAGCTACAAGACAACTCAAAGCAGCGGTGAGTTGATTTACCATCTATCTGAAAAGACAGAATCCAATCACATTCGCCTGATTTCAGATGTTCCAGCAGGAAGCACAGCACATGTTTGGGCAAGAACTGTCTCTAAAGACGGTCAAACAGCATGGCAAGACTTGGGGGCAGTTACCACAAGTTTCCAAACCTTCCAGCTTGCCAATAGTGAACACTTGCTCGATGTTAAGCTGACATGGGAAGGCGGACGACCAGAGTTCTATGAAATCTCCACCTACCATGCGGAGGTAAGTGACACTCCAACACCTCCAGTTCACAAAACGACTCCAGACGAAGGTGTTAAGATTCCAGTAGTTGAACAGCCACGTTTGGATGTGGTGACAGAGGCTCTACCGTTTAACACTGTTGAACGTGAAAATGCTCAACTGCCTAAGGGGACACGAAAAGTTGTACAAGAAGGCAAAGACGGTGAGAAGACTACGCTCGTTGAAGTGACGATGGAGAATGGTCAAGAAACCGGTCGTGTGACACGTGACAGCTTCATTTCCAAAGCCCCAGTCGATAAGATTGTGGAGATTGGCAAACCAGTTGAACAGGTGACACCAACTGAAGGCGTCCAAAATCTGGTTGTCGAGCAACCACGCTTGGATATCGTCACTGAGGCTCTACCGTTTACCACTGTTGAACGAGAAAATGCACAATTGCCTAAGGGCACGCGAAAAGTTGTCCAAGAAGGTAAGGCTGGCGAGAAGACCACACTTGTGGAAGTAACCATAGAAAATGGTCAAGAAACTGGCCGCACCACTCGCGACAGCTTCGTTTCTAAAGATCCAGTTGATAAGATTGTGGAAGTTGGCAAGCCAGTTGAGCAGGTGACACCAGCAGAAGGCGTTAAGAATCTGGTTGCCGAGCAACCACGCTTGGATGTGGTAACTGAAGCTCTACCGTTTAATACTGTTGAACGCGAAACTACTCAATTACCTAAAGGTATGCGTAAAGTTGTCCAAGAAGGTAAGGACGGTGAAAAGACTACGCTCGTAGAAGTGACCATCGAAAATGGTCAGGAAACCAGCCGTGTGACTCGCGACAGCTTCGTTTCTAAAGACCCAGTCGACAAGATTGTGGAAGTTGGCAAGCCAGTTGAGCAAGTCACTCCAGAGGAAGGTACTAAGGTGCCTGTAGTCGAGCAGCCACGCTTGGATATCGTGACAGAGGCTCTACCGTTTAACACTGTTGAACGTGAAAGTGCTCAATTACCTAAAGGTACGCGAAAAGTTGTCCAAGAAGGCAAGGACGGTGAGAAGACGATTCTGGTTGAAGTGACCGTCGAAAATGGTCAAGAAACCGGCCGTGTGACTCGCGACAGCTTTGTTTCCAAAGACCCAGTCGATAAGATTGTGGAAGTTGGCAAGCCAGTTGAGCAAGCCACCCCAGCAGAAGGCGTCCAAAATCTGGTTGTCGAACAGCCACGCTTAGATGTGGTGACAGAGCCAGTGCCATTCAGAACGGTTGAACGTGAAAATGCTCAACTGCCTAAGGGGACACGAAAAGTTGTCCAAGAAGGCAAAGACGGTGAGAAGACTACGCTCGTTGAAGTGACGATGGAGAATGGTCAAGAAACCGGCCGTGTGACTCGCGACAGCTTTGTTTCCAAAGCCCCAGTCGATCAGATTGTGGAAGTTGGCAAGCCAGTTGAGCAGGTGACCCCAGCAGAAGGCGTTAAGAATTTGGTTGTCGAGCAACCGCGCTTGGATATCGTCACTGAAGCTCTACCGTTCAACACCGTTGAGCGTGAAAATGCACAATTGCCTAAAGGCACACGAAAAGTTGTCCAAGAAGGCAAGGACGGCGAGAAGACGACTCTGGTTGAAGTAACGATTGAGAATGGTCAAGAGACCAGCCGTGTGACTCGCGACAGCTTCGTTTCCAAAGATCCAGTCAATCAGATTGTGGAAGTGGGAACCAAGGAAGAACAGCCAACGCAGCCAAGCAAACCTGACGCGCCAGTTAAGCCAGTCACTCCAGCTAAACTAGGCCAGACAAATGAAGCAAGGGCCACTCTGCCAAATACAGGAACAGTAGCAGATTCTGCTTCCCTTATGGGTCTCTTGCTGGCATTGACAGGATTGTTCCTGATGAAGAAAAAGGAAAACGGTGAAAACTAAATGTTCCCGACAAAAGAGCTAGTGCATAGAAATTGACTTTCGTACTAGTTATTTGAAGGCGGAAGATGACATCACAAACGATTTAGTGTGAGTTGTGTTCCGCCTATTTTATAATCATAAATCTAATTTAGGGACTATAGATTTGTTTGCATAAATATAGAGTATGGTTGTTAAATTTATAAAAAATTGTTTTCAATTACTATATATTTTGATTGGTGTAAACTGATAGATAGTTCCCTTTGTTTTTAATAATTCAAGGTAAAATATATTTTTTTGAAAAAAGTTGCAAACGCTTACTAATATAAGGCGTTCAAATAGGAAGGTTCCTTTATGGAAAAGAAATGTAAGTACAGTATTCGAAAATACGCTATCGGTGCTTGCTCTGTTATGATTGGAGCTGTATTTTTCGGTAGCCAAATCGTCGCAGCGGATGAGGCTCAGCCTGTAACCAGTCATCAACCTGTAATATCTGCAATAGCAGAGTCGGGTTCGACTGGAGAAAGTACAGTTAGCCCTGAAACAAGTCCGTCCGTTTCAACAGCATCAACAGCAACAGAACCAATAGTAGAAACAAGAAATGAAGCAACCAGTAGCTCAGTTGAACAAGCATCTACCCCTGTAACAGCTAGTACTAAAGAAGAAAGAGCAACTGCTTCCTCTAACAATGCAGTCAGCCAGCCAACTTTGCCAGCTCAGGGAGCTAATGCGACTGAAAACACTGAAACAGAGATTGCTGACCATGGACCACTGCCAAGCAAGGCTCAATTGGACTACCACAAAGAAGAATTAGCAGCCTTTATCCACTTTGGTATGAACACCTATACCAACTCTGAGTGGGGAAATGGTCGTGAAAATCCTTCTAATTTTAATCCAACTAATTTAGATACAGACCAATGGATTCGTGTGTTAAAGGAAACGGGATTCAAACGGACAATCATGGTTACCAAACACCATGATGGTTTTGTTCTTTATCCGTCTGCCCATACCAACCACACTGTTGCAGCTAGTCCCTGGAAGAATGGTAAAGGAGATGTCCTAGAGGAAGTTTCTAAGTCTGCGACCAAGTATGACATGAATCTAGGGGTCTATCTTTCTCCATGGGATGCTAATCATCCGTCTTATAAGGTTGCCACTCAGGATCAATACAATGAATATTACCTTAATCAACTCAAGGAAATTTTAGACAATCCTAAGTACGGCAATAAAGGAAAATTTGTCGAAGTCTGGATGGATGGTGCTCGGGGAGAAGGAGCTCAGAAAGTCACTTATACTTTTGACAAATGGTTTGATTACATTAAAAAAGCTGAAGGCGATATTACCATTTTCTCTGCCCAACCGACTAGTGTTCGCTGGATTGGGAATGAAAAAGGCACAGCGGGCGATCCTGTCTGGCATAAGGTGAAGCGTGACAAGATTCTAGCTAATCCATCAACAGACTATCTGAATCACGGCGACCCTGCTGGAGATATGTATTCCGTTGGGGAAGCGGATGTATCTATTCGCTCAGGCTGGTTCTACCATGAAAATCAACAGCCAAAATCACTGCGTGAATTGATGGATATCTACTTCAAGTCTGTCGGTCGCGGAACACCGCTTTTGCTCAATATTCCGCCTAACAAAGAAGGACGATTTGCAGATGTAGACGTTGCCAGATTAAAAGAATTTCATCAGACACTTAAAGACATGTATGCTACTAATCTAGCAGCAGGTGCTAGTGTGGTAGCGGATTCTACACGTAAGAATGCCAAATACAGTGTCAATCATCTGGTCGATGGTGATGACAAGACATCTTGGGCCTTGTCAAATGATGCATTGACTGGTTCTTTCACAGTTGACTTGGGAGAGAACAAGCGTTTTGATGTGGTCGAGTTGAAAGAAGATATTGCTAAAGGTCAGCGGATTTCCGGTTTCAATATTGACGTAGAAGTCAATGGTCGTTGGGTTCGCTATGGCGAAGGCAGTACAGTTGGCTACCGTCGTCTGATTCAAGGCCAGCCAGTCACTGCAAGAAGAGTCCGTGTTACCATTACTGGTGCTCAGGCGACTCCGATTTTGACAAACTTTGCCCTTTACAAAACGCCTCAATCTATCGAAAAGACAGATGGATATCCTTTGGGCTTAGACTATCACTCTAACACTGAAGGAAATAAAAACAATACTACTTGGTATCAAGAAAATGAAGGTGTTCGGGGAAGCTCCATGTGGACCAACCAAAAAGACGCCAGCGTTGAATATCAATTCACAGGAACCAAGGCTTATGTTGTGTCTACTGTTGACCCTCAACACGGTCCCATGGATGTCTATGTAGATGGTCAGAAAGTCGCAACGATTGATACGCAGAGTACTGTACGTAAACGTAGTCAAACCGTATATGAAACAGGCGACCTAGCAGAAGGTACTCATACGATTAAGTTAGTCAATGCTAGCAATCGCGCCATTGCAACTGAGGGGATTTATACTTTAAATAACCAAGCTAAGGGCATGTTTGAACTGAGTCAGCCAACTTATGAAGCGGAAAAAGGGAAAACTGTCACTGTAACTGTCAAACGTGTCGGTGGTGCCAAAGGTCCGGCAGATGTCCGAGTGGTGACCGAGCCTGGAACAGGTGTTCATGGCAAGGTTTACCAAGACAAAACAGAGATTCTACACTTTGCTGATGGGGAAACTGAAAAGAGAGTAACGCTCCAGACTATTGACTTTAAAGAACAAGAAGACCAAGTCTTTGACTTTAAAGTTAAACTGTCTGACCCAACAGAAGGCAGCTTGCTTGGCTTTAACTCAGCTGCAACAGTTCGAGTCATGAAAGCGGACAGTCTTTCTCATAATCAAAAAGAATACGATGACCAAGCTAGTCAACTTATCTATAGCCCAAATTGGCACAGACAGACTAATGCTCAGGGGAATTTCAGCAATACAGAAAGCTGGGCTTCTTATAACGGCTTGTCTGCTGATGCCAAGAAGAAATTGTCTGTCACAGCTATTTTCAGCGGGACAGGAATCGATCTAACTGGCTTTGTTGATCCAAATCACGGTATTTATAAAGTCAGCCTAGACGGCAAAGTCTTAGACTATCAAGAGGGTCAAGGAAATGCCACAGAGTACAATGGTAAGAAATACTTTAGTGGTAAAGCAGCTCAGCGAAAAGGCAATCAAACGCTAGTCTCCCTTAAAGGTTTGAAGGACGATGTTCACGTTCTGACCATGGAGCTGGATCCTGAGCGTAATGACTTGACTAGAAATATCGGAATCCAATTAGATAGGGTTGTGACAAAAGGAACTGGCTCTCATCTCATTTCTAAACAGGACTTTGTGGAAGAGATGAAGCAGTTGAAAGAAACTATCAATCAAATTAACCCAGAATTATTGAAAGATACACCGAATAGCCGTACTGCCTTTGTAGAACATAAGACTGTTTTGGAAAATGAATTGGCAAAAGAAACACCAGATGTCCAAGCAATCTTCAATGCAGTGAATCAATTGAAAGAAATTTTGGATAATCCAGATAACTTTGTTCCAGAAAATCGTCCAAACCTCCCAGAGGAACCAAGTCCATCTCAACCATCCACGCCAGATCAGCCTTCAACTCCATCTCAACCGTCTATGCCAGATCAGCCTGTAACACCTGATCAAAAACCAGATCAGCCGATTGTAACGCCTCCAGTCACTAAAGAAGAGAAAGATTTGCTTCAGGCACGCAAGCAAAACTTTAATAAAGACTGGTACTTTAAGCTGAATCCGACTGGCGACCAATCCAAGGAAAATATCAATATGAAGGATTGGACCAAGCTTAATCTGCCACATGACTGGAGTATCTTCTTTGATTTCGATCATTCATCTCCAGCCCGCAATGAAGGCGGTCAGCTGAACGGAGGAGTGGCTTGGTATCGCAAGACCTTCACACTTGAAGAAGAAAATAAAGACAAGAATGTCCGTCTGACCTTTGATGGTGTTTACATGGATTCGCATGTCTATGTCAATGGCAAGCATGTCGGCCACTATCCAAACGGCTACAATCATTTCTCTTATGATATCACGGACTATCTCTATAAAGATGGTCGTGAAAATACGATTGCTGTTCAAGTTACCAACAAGCAACCAAGTAGCCGTTGGTACTCAGGTAGTGGTATTTACCGAGATGTGAGCCTAGTCATGACAGATAAGCTGCATGTCAGCAAGCATGGCAATAAGATCACCACACCGAAGCTAAAAGAACAGCAACAAGGTGCAGTTGATACAGTTGTTGCCAGCAAGGTTGTCAATACCGATAGTAAGGCGCATCAGGTTTATGTTGAGCACCAAGTCTTTACCAAAGAAGGTCAAGCGGTCTCAGCTGCTGTGCGTTCCGCTGTCAAAGAACTTTTAGCTAATCAGGAAGTTCAATTTGATCAAATGCTTCAGGTCAACAGACCAACCCTGTGGACGACCAAATCAGATAAGCCACAGCTCTATGTCATGAAGACCAAGGTCTATAAAGACAATCAACTGGTTGATGTGACCGAAGATACCTTTGGTTACCGTTACTTTGACTGGACTGCAGCAGACGGCTTCTCACTAAACGGTGAGCGCATGAAGTTCCACGGTGTATGTATTCACCAGGACAATGGAGCACTGGGCTCTGAAGAAAATGCCAAGGCTATCTATCGCAAACTGAAATTGCTCAAGGAGATGGGTGTCAATGCTATTCGGACTTCTCACAATCCAGCCAGTGAACAGTTGTTGAATGCTGCAGCTGAGCTTGGATTCTTAGTGCAGGAAGAAGCCTTTGATACTTGGTATCATAGTAAGAAGACTTATGACTACGGCCGATTCTTTGACCAAGAAGCAACCCATCCAGATGCTAAACCAGGTGAGAAATGGTCTGACTTTGACCTGAGAATGATGGTCGAAAAAGACAAGAACAACCCATCTATCATCATGTGGTCTCTTGGAAATGAAGTCGAAGAAGCCAATGGAGATGCACGTTCTATTGCTACTGCTAAGCGCTTGAAGGCTGTTATCAAGGCCATTGACACAGAACGCTATGTCACCATGGGTGAAAACAAATTTAGCCAACGTTCTTCTGACGGCTTTATCGAAATCGCTAAAATCATGGATGTCGTAGGGATGAACTATGGTGAGCACAACTATGAAGCAGTGCGTCGGGCTCATCCAGACTGGAAGATTTATGGCTCAGAAACATCTTCTGCAACTCGGACTCGCGGCTCTTACTACGATCCATCACGGATTTTGAACCATGATCACAGTGCTGGCCGTCGTTATGAGCAGTCCGACTACGGAAATGATAAGGTAGCTTGGGGACGGACAGCGACTCAGTCATGGACCTTTGACCGTGACCATGCCGGCTATGCTGGTCAGTTTATCTGGACAGGGATTGACTATATCGGTGAGCCGACTCCTTGGCACAATATGGACCGAACACCAGTTAAGAGTTCCTTCTTTGGCATCATTGATACAGCAGGTCTGCCGAAGAATGACTTCTATCTCTACCAAAGCCAATGGCGCTCAGTCAAAGACAAGCCGATGGTTCATATGTTGCCACACTGGAATTGGGATGAGCAAAGCCTACAAGACAGAAAGATATTGGTTGATGGCAAGGTGCCTGTCCGCGTCTTCTCAAATGCAGCCAGCGTTGAACTCTATTTCAACAATGAATCACTGGGTAAGAAGACCTTCACCAAGAAGCAGACAGCAGATGGCAGAAGCTATCAAGAAGGTGAAAATGGCCAACTCTATCTGGAGTGGAAGGTTGCTTATAAGCCAGGTACTCTAGTGGCGGTTGCCAGAGATGAGTCTGGCAAAGAGATTGCGCGTGATACTGTGACAACTGCTGACCAACCTAGCAATGTCCGTCTGGTTAAAGAAGAGCATGTCATCGGAGCAGATGGAAAAGATTTGACCTACATCCATTATGAAATCGTAGATGCCAATGGTAATCTCGTGCCGACAGCTAATAATCTTGTACACTTCAATTTGCATGGACAAGGCGAAATTGTCGGTGTGGATAATGGTGAACAGGCCAGCCGTGAGCGCTACAAGGCTCAAGCAGATGGCACATGGAAGCGCAAGGCCTTTAATGGCAAGGGCGTGGTCATCGTTAAGTCAACAGAAACAGCAGGTAAGTTTACTCTATTTGCTGATTCAGAAGGTTTAGGCTCCGATTCTGCAACGGTTTATACGGTGAAAAGAACACAGTCTGCCAAAGAATTAGTTGACTTGCTTCCAGCAAAAGCAACGACTATCGTAGGCGAAGAAGCACAACTTCCACAGATGGTCAAAGCTGTTTACAATGACGGTAGCACAGAAGACAAGGCTGTGACTTGGAAGATACCAGCTGACCTGACTAAAACGCGTGGCGTCAAAGAAGTTCTAGGAAGTGTAGAGGGTACAAGCCTGACTGCTCGCTTGATGCTGAAAGTTTTGGATCTAGTAGCTTGGTTGCCAAAAGCCCAGACAGTGCCAGTCAATACAGCAACAGAAGATTTAGATAAAGTAGTTACAGCAGTCTTCTCTGATGGTACGACATCAGATGCTGAAGTCAGCTCTTGGACTTTGGAAAACCCCGATGCCTTGAAGACTGAAAATGGCGAAACAACAGCCGCAGGAAAAGTCGCAGACTCGGACATTTCTGTGTCAGCTAGATTCCGAGCGTCTAATCAGAACTTAACCGAAGGGGCTGTGACAGGCATTCAGGTTGATGGAAAGGCTCTGGCTGACTTTAGCGCAGACAAGACCTACTATCGTATCCCGCTCGCTTATGGCGCAACTGTACCGACAGTCTCAGCGACAACCACTGGAGGTGCTACAGCAACTATCCAGCAGGCTAGTGCTGACAATGACAAACTGACTTCTGTCTTTGTGACAGACGAGTCTGGTCGTCTGACTCGAGTGTATCGCCTGCAATTTGTCGAAGCTAGCCCAGCCTTGACAGGCATTGAGCTAGAAGTAGACAAGACAGAAAATCTAGTTGAGGATCAATCTGTACCTTATAAAGTCAAAGGAATTTACGAAGATGGAACACGGGCGCTCCTGGCAGAAAATGATGTAGAGCTCACGATTAAGTCAGAAGATGGTGCAGAAGTCAAAGCTGAAAATGGCAAACTCTTGCTCTACCGTAAAGGAACAGCTCGTATCACAGCTCGTCTTGCCAAGGCAGATAAGACCCTGACTTCGCAAGAGCTAACCTTGAGCATCGCTGAAAATACACAAGAAAAAACCATCACAGAGCTGCGTCCGATTAAGCTATCAACAGACTTGCACAAGTTGCCAAGTCTCCCTCAAGAAGTACTGGCAGTTTATAATCAAGGTTTGCCACGCAAGGTAGCCGTGACTTGGGAGCCGATTTCCCAAGAGAAGGTTGACCGTTATCATAGCTTTACCGTTAAAGGACGAGTAGCAGGGACTGACATTGAAGCACAAGCTCATGTAACTGTCGAAGGCTTCTTGACAGCTGAGGAAGTATCATTAGCTGTGCCAAAAGGTGAGATGATTAAACTTCCAGCAACAGTCCGTGCCTATCACTCCGATGGCAGTGTCCAGTATAAAGAAGTAGCCTGGGATGCTGTTCCGACTGATGCGACAGCTCAAGCTGGCAAAGTAGAAGTTACAGGAACAGTCGTGGGACTCAATCTCAGAACCAAGGCTCACATCCGAGTGTCTGAACAAACAGTTCAAAACAAGAATATCTCTAAACAATGGACAGGGTCAGAACTTCCAGCAGCCTTTGTATCTGATACTGGTGGGGATGATAGCGCTAGTGCTTTAAATGATACCCACATTTCAAGAATTTCAGGCGGAGCTAAGAACCGTTGGACTAACTGGCGTACTGGAAATGAAGAAGATTATGCAGGTATCCTATTTGGTGATGCTGGTGACTTGACCAAACGCTTTGTTGACAATCTAAAAGCAGACTTCTATACGGATGGTGCTATTGGTCTGCCAGAAGAATATGTCATTGAATACTATGCTGGCAAAGACCTACCAGAATTGCCAAAAGATGTTAATCATGTTCGCAAAGAAGCGCAACATCCATTCAATCAATCAAGCAATTGGAGGCAGGTGACTGGACTTCGGGCACCTCAGATCCTGAGTGCTAATTCTGAAAATGTCTTCCGCTTTGATAAGGTAGAAACACCAGCTATCCGTATTCGTATGAAGAAGAAGGCAAATACCTCAGGTGTTGGTTTGACTGAGTTGACGGTCATGGGTAACAGCGTCGAAGAAGCGACAAGTGCGACAGCTAAGCTTATGGTAGATGGACAGCCTGTCCCAGGATTTAACAGTGCTATCAAAGAGTACGAGATTGTCAAGAAAGAAACAGGTAATCAAGTGACTGCAGAAGTAAGCGACAATGGGCTAGCGACAGTGATTCCAGCAGCATCTGAAAAGGATCCTGTCCGTGTACTCATCAAGGCTGAAAATGGTCAAATCGTGGATGAATATCGCATTCGCTTTGTTAAAGAGAGCAAGCAAATAGGTAAGCCTGTGGCTGCTGAAACATTATCAACAGTCGTAAATGTAGGAGAGAGACTCCAGTTGCCAACAACTGTACCAGTTTATTATCCAAGTGGTACTGAGTGGGTTAAGAAAGATTTAGCAGTTACTTGGAATCCAGTTGATGAAAGTCTACTTCGAACTAAGGGTAGCTTTACACTGACAGGAACAATTCCAGGAACAGATCTACAGGCACAGCTTAAAGTACGAGTAAGCGAGCAAACTGGACGCAATGCTGCTTTAAACCAAAATCATAACGACCAAGATTCACTTGCCTTTGCTTCAACGACTAATGACACAGATCAAGCTTCACAAGATAGGGTTCACTATGTAAATGATGGTTCGACCAATGAAAGTAATCGCTGGACCAACTGGTCAAGACAGGCTCCAAGTAAAGAAGTATCTGTCGGTGTGCTTTTCAAAAAGCAAGGTCAGATTGCAGCTGAGACAGTACAACAAGTTGGTATGCAGTTCTTCAGAGATAGTGGAACAGATGCACCGCAAAATCTCGTCTTAGAATACTATGACGGTCCAGACTTTACTGCACCAAATCCAGCTTCTCGTTATGCTGAGCAAACTGATCATCCATTTAACAATGCAAATAATTGGAAGCAATTGAACTATACAGCTGACAGCGAAATCGTAGCTGGTAAGATGATTCATTTCAATTTTGAACCAGTTAAAACAAAAGCTATCCGAGCTCGCATGATGCGCAAGGATACGACTAACGGGGTTGCCCTCGTAGAGTTCTCTGTCGTTACACCAAGAGAAGCGCTTCAGTCAACTACAGTAACGAACATCACTGTAAATGGGCAAGCCTTGGCTGATTTTACAGAAGGTAAGACGGATTATCGTATCGAGTACCAAGGTACAAGACCAAGGATCGAAGCGACTGCTACAAACAATGCAACGGTGACAGTAGTTCAGTCTGATAGCGACGAGCTACCAAGTCTCGTTCGTGTCGTGACGGAAGACGGTCAAACGACTAAGGAATACCGTATCCAGCTAGTGAAGAAAGCAGCGGATGCTACCCCGCCAGTTCATAAGACGACTCCAGACGAAGGTGTCAAGAATCTTGTTGTCGAGCAACCACGCTTGGATGTGGTGACTGAGACCCTACCGTTTAACACTGTTGAACGTGAAAATGCACAATTGCCTAAGGGCACCCGAAAAGTTGTTCAAGAAGGCAAAGACGGTGAGAAGACTACGCTGGTTGAAGTCACAATCGAGAACGGACAAGAAACCGGCCGCGTGACACGTGACAGCTTCGTTTCCAAAGCCCCAGTCGATCAGATTGTGGAAGTTGGCAAGCCAGTTGAACAGGTGACACCAACTGAAGGCGTCCAAAATCTGGTTGTCGAACAGCCACGCTTAGATGTGGTGACAGAGCCAGTGCCATTCAGAACGGTTGAACGTGAAAATGCACGATTGACTAAGGGTACTCGAAAAGTTGTCCAAGAAGGCAAGGCTGGCGAGAAGACAACGCTGGTTGAAGTCACAATCGAGAACGGACAAGAAACCGGCCGCGTGACACGTGACAGCTTCGTTTCCAAAGCCCCAGTCGATCAGATTGTGGAAGTTGGCAAGCCAGTTGAACAGGTGACACCAACTGAAGGCGTCCAAAATCTGGTTGTCGAACAGCCACGCTTAGATGTGGTGACAGAGCCAGTGCCATTCAGAACGGTTGAACGTGAAAGTGCTCAATTGCCTAAGGGCACGCGAAAAGTTGTCCAAGAAGGCAAGGCCGGTGAGAAGACTACGCTCGTTGAAGTGACGATTGAAAATGGTCAAGAAATCGGTCGTGTGACACGTGACAGCTTCATTTCCAAAGACCCAGTCGATAAGATTGTGGAAATCGGCAAGCCAGTTGAGCAGGTGACACCAGCAGAAGGCGTTAAGAATCTGGTTGTCGAACAACCACGCTTGGATATCGTGACAGAGGCTCTACCATTTAGCACTGTTGAACGTGAAAATGCACGATTGACTAAGGGTACTCGAAAAGTTGTCCAAGAAGGCAAGGCTGGCGAGAAGACAACGCTGGTTGAAGTCACAATCGAGAACGGACAAGAAACCGGCCGCGTGACACGTGACAGCTTCGTTTCCAAAGCCCCAGTCGATCAGATTGTGGAAGTTGGCAAGCCAGTTGAGCAAGTCACCCCAGCAGAAGGCGTTAAGAATCTGGTCGTGGAACAGCCACACTTGGATATCGTCACTGAGGCCCTACCGTTCAACACCGTTGAGCGTGAAAATCCACAACTTGCTAAAGGTACGACCAAAGTTGTCCAAGAAGGCAGGGCTGGCGAGAAGACAACGCTCGTTGAAGTGACGATGGAGAATGGTCAAGAAACCGGTCGTGTGACTCGCGACAGCTTTGTTTCCAAAGATCCAGTTGACAAGATTGTGGAAGTGGGAACCAAGGAAGAACAGCCAACGCAGCCAAGCAAACCGGCCGCGCCAGTTAAGCCTGGTACTCCAGCTAAACCAGGCAAGACCGAGGAAGACTTGCGTATCTTGACGGATGAAGCTACCAAGGTTCAAGTTATCGGCACAAAATCCGCGCTCGAACAGGTCGCAAGCTTGAAAGTTAAGAAAGTTGCATCACAAAGTCTAGCGGGCAAGGTCTATGATGCTTACGACATTACCTTGGAAGACAAGTTTGGCAATCCTATTCAGCCAAGTGGAAAAGTCCTTGTTAGTCTGCCGCTTGCAGCCAATAAGGAGGTTGAAAATGTCTTCTATGTCACAGCTGCTAACCAATTGGATGCTCTGGCATTCCAGCAAAAAGGTCAAATTGTCGAATTTATGTCGGACCACTTCAGCATCTATGTAGTTGTTTATAAGGCATCTCAGGATCATTTAGCAATTAGCCAGGACGATGGAAGTGAAAAACAAAAGGCCTCTGAATCTGCTGTTTCAACTACATCTAATGGTCAACGAAATATGTCAGGAAATAAAGAAGGTCAGCTCCCGAATACAGGGGAGGAAAGTAACCAATCTGCCTTCCTAGCTTCTCTGATATTAGCATTATCAAGCCTTTTCCTTCTGTCAGTTAAAGACAAGAAGAAATACTAAAAAGTTTTAAAATAAGCTTTTTCGGTACCTCATTGAGGTGCCGTTTTTGAATTGGAATAAAACGATTTTAGCTGATTCGAAATTTTACAACAAGCTCCTTTAGCTGGCTAAGGAAGTTGAAAAGATTTAAAAATCCTTCAAAACAAGGGCAGGAGCTGTTTAAAATTGATGAAAATAAAGTAATTTCTTCCTTTATTTTGATTGATTGTAAAAATAACTTACCTTTTTTAACAAGTCTAATCATCAAAAAGCAAAAAATACCATGCAAACCTTTTCATCACTAAAAAAATCTGCTATAATTAAGTAGAAAATAATACAGAGGAGAATATCATGTCAAAAAAAATTATCGGAATTGATTTGGGAGGAACTTCCATTAAGTTTGCTATTTTGACGCAGGAAGGCGAAATCCAAGAAAAGTGGTCTATTAAAACCAATATCTTAGATGAAGGAAGCCATATTGTTGATGAGATGATTGAGTCTATTCAACATCGTTTGGGACTCTTGAACTTGTCAGCTGAGAATTTTATGGGGATTGGGATGGGATCGCCTGGTGTTGTTGACCGTGAAAATGGGACGGTAATCGGTGCTTACAATCTCAACTGGAAGACTTTGCAGCCGGTGAAAGAGAAAATCGAAAAAGCAACAGGCATTTCATTTTTCATTGACAACGATGCCAATGTTGCTGCCCTTGGTGAGCGTTGGATGGGAGCTGGCGACAATCAGCCAGATGTTGTCTTTATGACACTGGGAACCGGTGTCGGTGGTGGAATCGTTGCCGAAGGAAAGCTCTTGCACGGACTTGCTGGAGCAGCAGGAGAGTTGGGTCACATCACAGTGGACTTTGATCAGCCAATTCAGTGTACTTGCGGCAAGAAAGGCTGCCTAGAGACTGTTGCATCTGCGACTGGAATTGTCAATCTGACTCGTCGTTATGCGGATGAATATGCTGGCAATGCTGAGTTGAAAAAACTGATTGATAACGGTGAAGATGTCAACGCTAAAATTGTATTTGACTTAGCCAAGGAAGGTGATGAGCTGGCCTTGATTGTTTATCGCAATTTCGCGCGCTATCTGGGAATTGCCTGTGCCAACATCGGCTCTATCCTAAATCCTTCAACAATCGTTATCGGTGGTGGTGTATCTGCAGCTGGAGAGTTTCTGCTTGAGGGTGTCCGCAAAGTCTATGAAGAAAACAGCTTCCCGCAAGTGCGTACTTCAACCAAATTGGCTCTGGCAACGCTTGGAAATGATGCCGGCGTGATTGGAGCAGCTTCATTAGTTTTACAATAATTTGTAAGTATCATGCATTTATTCTCCTGCCAAACTTGGCAGGAGAATTTTTTTGAAAAATCTGCTATACTAAAGAAAGTTTAACGATTCAGGAGACATCATGACCAAAGCAGATACGATTTTTAAAGAAAATATTAGCAGGATTTTAGAAGAAGGAGTTTTTTCTGAAAATGCCCGTCCGCGTTATAAGGACGGAAATGTGGCTAACTCCAAGTATATCACAGGTTCTTTTGCAGAATACGATTTGAGCAAGGGCGAGTTCCCAATCACAACTCTGCGACCGATTGCTATCAAGTCCGCCATCAAGGAAGTGCTCTGGATCTATCAAGACCAGTCTAATAGTCTGGAACTACTTAATGATAAGTACAATGTTCACTATTGGAATGACTGGGAAGTCGGCGATACAGGTACTATTGGCCAGCGCTACGGAGCCGTTGTTAAGAAGCACGATATTATCAATAAAATCCTCCAACAGCTGAAGGCTAATCCTTGGAACCGTCGCAATATCATCTCTCTCTGGGATTATGAAGCTTTTGAAGAAACAGACGGCTTGCTTCCATGCGCTTTTCAGACCATGTTTGACGTTCGGCGTGTAGATGGAGACATTTATCTGGATGCGACTCTGACCCAGCGCTCAAATGATATGCTAGTTGCCCACCATATCAACGCGATGCAATATGTGGCTCTGCAGATGATGATTGCCAAGCATTTCGGTTGGAAGGTCGGTAAGTTTTTCTACTTTGTCAACAACCTGCATATCTATGATAATCAATTTGAGCAGGCGGAGGAACTATTACGTCGAGAACCTAGTAATTGTCAACCGAGACTCATTTTAAATGTGCCGGACGGAACCAATTTCTTTGATATCAAAGCAGAGGACTTTGAGCTCTTAGACTACGATCCGGTCAAACCTCAGCTCAAGTTCGATTTGGCAATTTGATTTCTTTGGAAAAAACAGACCAATCTTTTGTCTGAATGAAGGAATGATATTTTTCTGAAAAGCATAGTTGAAAAAAGCCTTTTTCTGCAAAATTTGATAGAATGGAATTACCAATTAGAAGGATGGGATAATGACAAAGAAAATTATTGCCATTTGGGCTCAGGCAGAGGCTGGTCTTATCGGAAAAGATCAAGTCATGCCTTGGCATCTGCCGGCTGAGCTCCAGCATTTCAAAAGAACGACAACTGGTCATGCTATTTTGATGGGGCGAGTGACCTTTGACGGATTGAACCGTCGCCTCTTGCCGAATAGGACCAGTATTATTTTGACTAATAATCAAGACTATCAGATAGATGCTGAAAACGCCTTGGTTTTCAACACTATCGAGGATGTGCTGGACTGGTACCAGCATCAGGATAAGAATCTCTATGTGATCGGTGGTGCTCAGATTATAGCAGCTTTTGAGCCTTATTTGGACGAATTGATTCAGACTCAGATTGCTGCCAAGTTGGATGGGGACACCTATTTCCCGCAGAGTTTTGACTGGTCTCTTTATCGAGAAGTTAGCAGCGAATTTTATCCAAAAGACGAAAAAAATATTTATGACTTTACTGTTAAAAAATATCAAAGAAAGGACTCGTAAGAATGGAGCGAAGTGTTTTTGGTTTTTTTACGGCCTTTTTATGTGTGATTTGTCTGATTTGTTCTCTACAGACTTTTCGTAAAAAACGTTATGGTTTAGCCGTTCTATTTTTGTTAAATGCTTTTACTAATCTGGTCAATTCCATCCATGCTTTTTATATGACCCTCTTTTAAGATGTATGAGAATAATGAAATAGAAATTTAGAATTGGAGTAGAAAATGCCTACAAATCGTAATAATGAGATGACGGTATATTGTTCTTTCTGCGGAAAGAATCAGGACGAAGTCCAAAAAATCATCGCAGGCAACAATGCCTTTATCTGTAATGAATGTGTCGAATTAGCGCAGGAAATTATCCGAGAAGAATTAGCTGAAGAAGTCCTGGCTGATCTTTCTGAAGTACCAAAACCGCAAGAATTGCTCAATATTTTGAACCACTATGTGATTGGTCAGGATCGGGCAAAACGAGCTTTGGCTGTTGCTGTTTACAATCACTACAAGCGGATTAATTTTCATGACAGTCGCGAAGAGGATGATGTGGAGCTGCAAAAATCCAATATCCTCATGATTGGTCCGACTGGATCTGGTAAAACCTTCCTGGCTCAGACTTTAGCGCGCAGTCTCAATGTTCCCTTTGCTATCGCGGATGCGACAGCCTTGACTGAGGCTGGCTATGTTGGTGAAGATGTGGAGAATATCCTGCTCAAGCTCTTACAGGCGGCGGACTTTAATATTGAGCGGGCAGAACGCGGTATTATCTATGTGGATGAAATTGATAAAATTGCCAAGAAGAGCGAGAATGTTTCCATTACCCGTGATGTTTCAGGTGAAGGTGTTCAGCAAGCCTTGCTGAAGATTATCGAAGGAACGGTTGCGAGCGTTCCTCCTCAAGGCGGCCGTAAGCATCCGCAGCAAGAAATGATTCAAGTTGATACCAAAAATATCCTCTTCATTGTTGGTGGTGCTTTTGACGGTATTGAAGAAATTGTCAAACAACGTCTTGGTGAGAAGATTATCGGTTTTGGCCAAAATAATCGTGCCATTGACGAAGGTGGTTCCTATATGCAGGAAATCATTGCCGAAGATATCCAGAAATTTGGACTAATTCCTGAGCTGATTGGCCGCTTGCCAGTATTTGCAGCTCTGGAGCAGTTGACTGTTGACGATTTAGTTCGAATTTTAAGCGAACCAAAGAATGCTCTTGTCAAGCAGTATCAAGCCCTTCTTTCTTATGATGATGTCAAGCTGGAATTTGACGAGGATGCCCTGCAAGAGATTGCAAACAAAGCGATCGAACGCAAGACAGGTGCCCGCGGACTCCGCTCTATTATCGAAGAAACCATGATGGACGTCATGTTTGAAGTTCCGAGTCAGGAAAATGTCAAACTGGTCCGCATTACCAAAGCAGCAGTTGATGGAACAGACAAGCCGATTCTGGAAACTGCCTAACGAGGTGTTTATGGAAATCAATACACACAATGCTGAGATTTTGCTGAGCGCAGCCAATAAATCACACTATCCTCAAGATAATATTCCTGAAATTGCTCTGGCTGGCCGCTCCAATGTCGGAAAATCCAGCTTTATCAACACACTGCTCAACCGAAAAAATCTAGCTCGGACATCGGGAAAACCCGGTAAAACGCAATTGCTAAATTTTTTCGACATCGATGGCAAGTTGCGTTTTGTGGATGTACCTGGTTATGGCTATGCTAAGGTTTCTAAGAGTGAGCGGGCTAAGTGGGGCAAGATGATCGAGGAATATCTGACTAGCCGTGATAATCTGAGAGCGGTCGTGAGCTTAGTAGACTTGCGTCATGACCCTAGTGCAGATGATGTTCAGATGTACGAGTTTCTCAAATATTATGAAATTCCAGTCATTGTCGTAGCAACCAAGGCGGATAAGATTCCGCGCGGTAAGTGGAATAAGCATGAAAGTGCTATCAAGAAAAAGTTGAACTTTGATAAGAGTGATGATTTTATCATCTTTTCATCGGTAAATAAAGCTGGTTTGAATGAAGCTTGGGATGCTATTTTAGCGAAAATTTAAAAGAAGTCTGGTTCATTTTAGAACTAGATTTCTTTTTGTAAAATGTTACAAACTTGTAACTTTCCAATAGCACTTTTTAATCATATAATATGGTACAATAATGAAGTCTAGAAACAATAATTTAGGAGAAAATGATGAAAAAGAGAAGATTGTCTAAAAGAGGAAAAAAACTTCTTACTAATATCTTTGTGCTAGTTTCAACCATTACTGTTGGTTTTGTTCTGGTAAACCGCATCAACCCAGCAAGTGCTTATGATGATAACGGACAACAGCCGATGAGTCAAACGGATTATTTCATTTCACAAATCGGTGAACCAGCGAGACAGTTGGCACAAGACAATGATTTATATGCCTCTGTGATGATTGCTCAAGCTATTTTGGAGAGTGGATCTGGTCAATCAGGTTTATCTGATGCACCGCACTACAATCTATTTGGCATTAAAGGGCAATATGCAGGTCAGTCTGCAACGATGCAGACATGGGAAGATGATGGTCAGGGAAATGCTAGCGTTATCCATGATGAATTTCGTTCTTATCCTAGTTATGCGGAATCACTTCAAGATTATGCTTACGTTTTAAAACAAAATCATTTTGCTGGGGCTTGGAAGAGTAATGCTCCAACCTATCAAGATGCAACAGCTGCGCTGACTGGCGTCTACGCAACAGACAGTAGCTATAATCTGAAATTAAATGCTATTATTGAAAAATACGATTTAACTCGTTTTGACACTCCCAGTTTCCAATATGGATTTGATGGCATGGTTTACAACCCTTATCGACAACAATACACCTCACAAGAAGTTTTAGATGTCGATATTGCTTGGGCAAGTAAGTACAATTAATAGGATACTCATTTCTTAAAACGGAGTGAGACATACGGGAACAGCCTGACTCTGATGAAATGAGTTGGGCTGTTTTATTTCACGAATATTGTCTAAATAAGCGAATTTCGATATAAATCAAGATAAGGTACAGGGTTACATAACTTTATTTATCACTACTTTCGTCAGCGAACGTTTTAGGAGAAAGAAATGGGAAAATTTAAAGTTTTACTTGAAAAGCAAGAAATGATTATCTTGGACGGAGCCTTGGGGACAGAGATGGAAAGTCGAGGCTATGATGTTTCAGGCAAGCTCTGGTCAGCTAAGTATCTGTTGGATAATCCTCAGATTATTCAAGACTTGCATGAGGCTTATGTTCGGGCTGGCAGTGACATCATCACCACTTCCAGTTATCAGGCTAGTATTCCATCTTTTGTCGAGGCTGGGCTGAGTCCAGAAAAGGCCTATGAATTTCTCAAAGAGACGGTCTTTTTAGTGCAGACTGCTATCAAAAATGTCTGGCAGGGTTTATCGTTAGATGAGCAGAAGCAGCGCTCCTATCCTCTGGTGGCAGGCTCGGTAGGGCCTTATGCTGCTTATCTAGCTGACGGTTCAGAATACACGGGAAACTATCAGCTGAGTGAGGCAGAATTCCGTGATTTTCATCGTCCGCGCATTCAAGCTTTGTTAGAAGCAGGAAGTGATTTGTTAGCTATTGAAACTATTCCAAATGGGGCAGAAGCGGCAGTAATCGTCCGACTCTTAGCAGAAGAATTTCCGCAGGCGGAGGCCTATCTGTCCTTTACCGCTCAAACTGAATCAGCTATCTCAGATGGGACGCCTATCAAAGAAGTAGGGCTATTGGCTCAATTTAGCTCGCAAGTGTTGGCGGTCGGTTTTAACTGCACAGCTCCGCATTTGATTGCTCCCTTATTAGAGAAAATTCGACAAGTGTGCGATAAACCTTTGTTGACCTATCCAAATTCTGGAGAAATTTATAATGGTGTGACCAATACTTGGTATGATAATTCTAAACAGGATAAGAACTTGCCGGAAAATAGCAAACTCTGGCGAGAGCAGGGAGTTCAGCTATTTGGTGGTTGTTGTCGAACACGGCCAGAAGATATCAAGCAGCTAGCAAGTGTTCTACGAAATTGAAAATGTTGATGTCCAATTTCATTTTTAGAAAAAACTTACAGAAAACGCTTTCGAAAGACAAGACTTTGTGATATACTGTACATAGTTTAATTAAGAGGAGAAATTTTTATGGTCGAATCGACATTTATTCCAAAACTAGAAGCAGCTTGTCGCAAGAAAGAAGGCTTGTTCGATACAAACAAGGGTAAGTATGCTGTCCGCTCTATCTTTGCGGGAGCTTTTCTAACCTTTAGTACAGGAGCAGGAGCTATTGCAGCAGATCTGACAAATAAGATTGTCCCAGGAACTGGACGCTTTCTCTTTCCCTTTATCTTCGCTTGGGGCTTGGCCTATATCGTCTTTCTAAATGCCGAGCTGGTGACTTCTAATATGATGTTTCTGACAGCTGGTACTTTCCTAAAGAAGATTGATTGGAAAAAAGCGCTGATTATTTTGTTCTATTGTACCTTCTTTAACCTGATTGGGGCTCTGATTGCTGGTTGGCTCTTTGCCAATTCGGCGGCTTATGCAGGACTTAGCAAGGACAGTTTCATTGCTGGTGTTGTGCAGATGAAGCTTGCTCGCTCCAATGAACTTGTTTTACTTGAGGGCATATTGGCCAATGTCTTTGTTAATATTGCTATTCTTTCCTTTGTCTTAGTCAAGGATAGTACAGCCAAGCTTTTCTTGGTTATTTCAGCCATTTATATGTTTGTATTCTTAACCAACGAACACTTGGCAGCCAACTTTGCTTCTTTTGCTATCGTTAAGTTTAGCTCAGCTGCATCAGAGGTGGCAAATTTTGGTATTGGAAATATCCTGCGTCACTGGGCTGTGACCTTCGTAGGGAACTTGATTGGTGGTGGTCTTCTGATCGGTCTGCCATACGCTTGGTTCAATAAAAAAGAAGAACATTATGTAGATTAAAGAGAGTGGGACAGAAATCGGTAATTCGTTAGAATTCGATTTCGTCGTCCC
>ERZ772874.417-NODE-417-length-22868-cov-12.863543_pt1 | contig 22868 bp, 20 predicted proteins | sample MGYA00580586_ERZ772874 | MGnify/ENA primary metagenome ERZ772874 (study PRJEB29015, sample SAMEA2737952) | human oral metagenome | biome: human oral; feature: human-associated habitat; material: dental | place: China | collected 2154 ... | reverse complement strand
TTCGAACTCCAGGTACACCACCCAGCCTGCCACCCGAAGATCCCGCACACGGCACGTCCGCTGGTCGTAACGTCCCTGGCAGCGCTGCCCACAATTTGAGCAAATGGCTGTTTTTTTCGGCGTCTCAGCTGTACGACCCTCGCCTTGGGGTCTCCAAAGATTCCCTTCAGCTTCGCCGATGCCACGAAGCCGGGAACGGACAAAAGCTCCCTCAGACTGCGACCTGTTTTCATGCACAGCACCTCGATCCAGTGTCGATACACGATACGACATCATCATCTGCGCTGTAAAGCCCTTGATTTCAGGCATCAAACGCCGATTTCGGCCTCCATCTCACCCACACTGATCCGCGAAGACCCTGAAAATATATGACAGGGTCATCATGAACCATCGGGCGCATCTACACGCCACCCAGGGGAACCTGGAATTCACATCGTGCGCCCTGGGCTTACGGAACGCAATGAGAACCACACCACACTACCGAAGAAACCAACAGCCAGTGAAATGGCCACGCTGCCCGGCAAACGCAACAACGAATTCGCAATCGGTTCAACAGACCCTTAACCCGTACATAATGCTTGATGCACAGGCAGGTAACAACCGGCATTTTTGCTGGCACCCATGCCGCAAAACTGCACAGGAATAAACAGGATAAAGGAGTCTCTGAAAAAGTCTGCGAGCACTTGGGAACCAGGATCGGGATGAGCCAGAAGGCGCCATTTTGGCGGCAACAGCAGGGACTATTGGCGGCAAATGGCAACGCACTGGATCGCCCGGGCATGGGAGACAAAGTGCCGCAGGACTTTTGCAGAGGCCCCTGAAGGGCCTATCCCGTCATGCAATTCAGGTCGTGCCTTTATGAAGGTCAAGCCGCCTGACGGATCCAGACAGAAAGCCGCTGATCATCACAAAACCTCCGGAAAGGCCAAAAACGAAAAAGAGCCAGCTCACCCCAAGAAACTCACCCAACGGGTTGGCAATGGCCAGCCCGACAGGTGCGGCCACGGCATTCATCGTGGTCAGAACGGATATGGCCCTTCCCTGAAAATCCTGGGCAATCACGGTCTGCAGAACCGCCATCAGGGAGGCGTTTGCAAGCATGAAGGCCGATGCCCCAATCAGCCACAGCGCTCCACACACGAGGAACAGTTCGGGCGGAAGCCACGCAGTGGCGGCGATGAGAAAACAGGAGAGGGACATGCCCCCCAGGACCCACGGTACCTTCCTTTTGGGGGCAATGACGGCAACGAGTATCCCGCCAATGATCATGCCAACCCCCGTCAGGCTTTCCAGCAGGGCCAGCTGGGGAGGCCCCCCGTGATAGCGCGACTTGACCAGCAGGGGAATCATGGTGAAGAGAGGCATGAAGAACATGGTGGTGATCGTCACCAGCATGTACAGGCCCCTGAGCGAACGGTCCGACCAGATTCGCTGGATGCCGTCCCGAAACTGTGCCCAGATCCGGACATGCCGGCTGCTGGTTGAGATCACCGGGGGAATAGTCACGAAAAGAAGGGGAGAAATCCCGATGGCTGCGGTCAGCACATCGACACCAAGCGCATACTTGACCGGCACGAAGCTCAGCAGCAATGCTCCCAGCGGCGCAGCCCCCACCATGGACAGCCCCTGCACGGTCTGATTGAAACCGGCCGCCCGTGGCACGAAATCGGGGGGTACCAGCGTCGCGACGCTGGCCATGGTTGCGGGCCCCTGAAAGGCCTGCATGGCGCTTCTCGTAGCCATCAGCACATAAATCTGCCAAAGCTCGACATTGGCGTACTCGAACATCATGATGAGCAGCAGCACGCACAACGCACTGACCAGATCGGTCAGAATCATGATGATCTGCCTGTCATGGCGGTCAGCAAACACGCCCCCCAACGGACCGAGCAATGCCTGCGGAAGCAGCATGGCCATACCGGCCGTGGCCAGCGCCGCCGCACTGCCTGTTTTGTCCGTAATCCACCACAACAGAACGAACTGGGTGATCGCCGACCCCACCAGCGAGAGCGCCTGCCCCAGGAAAATCGACCAGAACCTCAGACGCCAGGCTTCATCTGACACGCCCGCCTCCTCTTCATCGAAGGTTTCGACTCCCAAACTGCTTTCAGGCACCTCTGTCATCTCTCGATCTGCTCTATTCAGGATCACGACACATCCAGGACGATACACGATCAATCGCGGCAGGCCTGAACACTTTCTTTCCCGTCATGCACCCCCGGTCGGAACCAACAGGCCCCACTGATGCACGACTGCCGCTGGATTGTGTCGCTTCGTCATGATAAATGTCACCCCAATAATTCCCAGCTGCCCTCAGGGCACGCAATGAGACTGACATCGCTTCATACCATCAACGGGCAGATCTCCTCCTTAACACCTCTTTCAGCCAGTTTTTATCGTATGATGGAATACTCGGCCATACGGTACGGCGTACGTCATTCTTATATGTTGAGGATCTCCCAAGCCTGAACATACCATCACCAGTCATTTTTACCGGTTTCGCAGAACAGACTTTAGGTATACAGAAGCACGCAGGAATGCTGCCCGGCAAAGAATGACTGTGAATTTTAGGTACCACTTCTTACCGTTCAACAATGTTCGCGAATCATTGAATTACATCATCGAACGATATACTGTTGAGGTGAGCTCGGACTTCTGGGAATGCCTTCGGTCCGGTCGTTCCACAAGCGCCTAACCACAGGCGGACATGAAACAGGAAGTTCCGGCCCCATCTCCGGGGGCAGGGTCTGCTCTGAGCGCCCTCCTCCGGTTGGGCAGATAATAGCGGCCAGTTTTCTGGCCAAAGGACGTGAACACAAGTGGGGATTCAACTGTGCAGGATAAATCATCCTTTCTGAACGTACTCCTGAGCCCGACCAATGAGCGCCATCTTCATCCTGCAGCCGTGTCTGCTTCCGTGGCAGAACCTGCGTACACCGGTGCGAACTCGGCGGACGCGTATTGTTTTTCTTCCGGTGCACGGGGCTCGCACGCGGCGTCTGATTCTGCCTCGTCCACATTTGGTAACGGCCACAATACCACTGTTTTCCGCTCCGATGCGGTAACAGGCTCCTTTTCAGACAGTACACAGGGGACATCCCGCACCCGCCGTGCCGTCCAGCCGGGGGCCAGCATCAGCTATACCACAAACCAGCGACACGAGGTCAACCCCGGAGCAAGAACGGGCATTTCACATCACTCTTCGCCTCTGCCCCCCCACTGGCGCCCCGACCCTGCCATGGACCGCTGGCAGGACGACCTGATCGGTGCGGTATCGGAACCCAGTGAGCAGGAGGTATTCGGCTACATCCAGTCTGCCTCCCGGGCGCTGGGCTTCGATCACGTCTCCTATGGGTTTCAGGCGCCACTGCCCCTGAGCCGCCCCCGGCTGATCTGGCACAACGACTATCCGCCCGCCTGGCAGAAGCGGTACTACGACGTGGGTTACCCGGCGGTGGATCCGCGCATCATCCGGGCCCGGCAGTCTTCAGAGCCCTTTGTCTGGGACGCCCAGCTGTTCAGGGGTGTACCTGAACTCTGGGCCGAGCAGCAGAAAATGACTGGCATCACTTTCGGCTGGACCCAGTCCACGCTGAACGAGCCAGGCGGCATCAGCATGCTGTCGCTGGCCCGGCGGGAACCCTTCACCCCCGATGAACTGGACGTCCGCCTGCCCCGCATGCAATGGCTGGCACTGGTGGCCCACAAGGCCTTTTCGCGCGTGATCCGGGCCCGGCTGGCCAGCGATTCCCCCGCATTGACGGCCCGCGAGCTGGAAGTGCTGCGCTGGACGGCCGACGGCAAGTCGGCGCAGGACATCGCCGAGATCCTGCTGCTGTCGAAGAACACGGTCGACTTCCATATCCGCAACTCGATCATGAAGCTGGATGCACCGAACAAGACGGCGGCCGTGGTACGGGCCGTCCTGCTGGGGCTATTCCAGTAACGCGTTCAATTCTCATTTGCAATCAATTAAAACCGGGTGTAAAGTGTGGGCTTTCCGTACCACATGGGGCGCTTCTGCCCCACACCAACAATGAAACGAGACACAGTTTTCGCGGGCATGGTCCCTGCACAAAAACGCCGCCAGGTTCTGGCGGCTGTGCTGTCGCTGGGTGCCGGTCTGGCGCTGGCCACGCTGACCGGGCAAACGGCCCGCGGGGCAGAGGCTGCGGGTTCCACTACCGCTGGCAGTCCGGCGGCCGCCAGCGGCGCCATGACAGCCGGGAATGCAACGGGTTCCGCACCCAAACTGAAGGTGGTGACCACCTTCACGATCATCGCCGATATGGCGCGCAATGTGGCCGGCGATGCGGCGGCGGTGGAGTCGATCACCAAGCCGGGCGCCGAGATTCACGACTACCAGCCTACCCCGGGTGATCTGGTACGCGCCCAGGGCGCCCAGCTGGTGCTCTGGAACGGGCTGAACCTCGAGCGCTGGTTCGAGAAGTTCTTCCACCGGCTGCGCAAGGTGCCGGGCGTGGTGGTGACGGAGGGCGTGGTGCCCATGTCGATCTCGGAAGGCCCGTACAGCGGCAAGCCCAATCCGCATGCGTGGATGTCGCCGGAGAACGGCATCATCTACGTGAACAACATCCGTGATGCGCTGGTGAAGTATGATCCGGCGCACGCCGATACCTACCGGGCCAATGCCGAAGCCTACAAGAAGAAAATCGCCGACACGGTCGGGCCGATCCGCGCCACGCTGGACCGCCTGCCCGAACAGCAGCGCTGGCTGGTGACCAGCGAGGGGGCCTTCAGCTATCTGGCACGCGACTTCGGGCTGAAGGAGCTGTATCTGTGGCCGATCAACGCCGACCAGCAGGGAACGCCGCAGCAGGTGCGCCGCGTGGTCGATGCGGTGAAGAAGCATCACATTCCGGCTGTTTTCAGCGAAAGTACGGTGCCGGACGCACCCGCAAGGCAGGTTGCACGCGAAACGGGAGCACACTATGGGGGTGTACTCTATGTGGATTCGCTCAGCGAGCCGGACGGGCCGGTGCCGACCTATCTGGATCTGCTGCGCGTGACCTCCGAAACGATTGCGAAGGGCCTCTCCCATTGAACCAGGACGTTTCTGCCCGTTCCTTCTGCAGGACCGCTGCTGCGGCCAGGCCGGTTGACTGTCCGGCGGTCACAGATGTGCGCGCCCAGTCTGTTCCCATGTTCTGCCCAGCAGAACGGGAGGTGTGATGGCTGCGTCAGCAACACCTGCAACACCATCAGGCACACCGTCAGCGTTCCCCTTGGCCGAGCCTTCCCGCACGGCCGGCGCGGACGACCCGAACTGCCGTGGCGGGCTGGATGTGCAGGGGGTGACCATCACCTACAACAACGGGCACACGGCGCTGCGCGACGCTACCTTCTGCACACCGCCGGGCAGCATCACGGCGCTGGTGGGGGTGAACGGCAGCGGCAAGTCCACGCTCTTCAAGGCGATCATGGGCTTTCTGAAGCCGGCGGCCGGGCACATCGAGGTGCTGGGGCGCTCGGTGGCCGAGGCCATCCGTCGCAACCAGGTGGCCTATGTGCCGCAGAACGAGGAGGTGGACTGGGATTTCCCGGTGCTGGTGAAGGACGTGGTGATGATGGGCCGCTACGGGCACATGGGCTTTTTCCGGCGTCCGAAGGCGGCCGATCATGCCGCGGTGGACGATGCGCTGCAGCGGGTGGAGATGCAGGACTACCGGCTGCGACAGATCGGTGAGCTGTCAGGTGGCCAGAAGAAACGCGTGTTTCTGGCACGGGCGCTGGCCCAGCAGGCGCAGGTGATCCTGCTGGATGAGCCGTTCACGGGGGTGGATGTGACCACCGAGGACGCCATCATTGCATTGCTCCGGACGCTGCGTGACGAGGGGCGGGTGATGCTGGTGTCAACCCACAATCTGGGCAGTGTGCCGGAATTCTGCGACCGGACGGTGCTGGTGAAGAACACGGTGCTGGCCCATGGCGAAACGGAGCAGGTGTTCACCCGGGCCAATCTGGAAGCGGCCTTCGGCGGGGTGCTGCGGCACTTCGATCTGCCGCAGGCGCCGGGCAGTTCGCACACGCTGTCGGTGGGCATCATGACCGACGACGAACGTCCGCTGGTGATGGTGGGCGGGCGCTCGACCCGGCGCGGCGGGCCAGAGAGCGTGACGATGGTGCCGGATGGAGAGGACGGCACCCGATGAGCTGGGAACTGCTGCTGGAACCCTTTGGCTATGCCTACATGACCAACGCGATGTGGGTGGGCGCGCTGGTGGGCGGGGTGTGTGCGTTCCTGTCGTGCTTTCTGATGCTCAAGGGCTGGTCGCTGATCGGGGATGCGCTGTCGCATTCGATCGTGCCCGGGGTGGCGGGCGCCTACATGCTGGGGCTGCCGTTCTCGGCGGGCGCTTTCTTTGCGGGGCTGCTGGCCGCGGGGGCCATCAGTTTTCTGAACCGGCGCACGCGGCTCAAGCCCGATGTGATCATCGGGCTGATCTTCAGTACCTTCTTCGGGCTGGGGCTGTTCATGGTGTCGGTATCCCCCACCAGTGTGAACATCCAGACCATCGTGCTGGGCAATGTACTGGCCGTTTCGCCCGGGGACATGGCGCAGCTGGTGATCATCAGTGCGGTGACGCTGGGGGTGCTGCTGCTGAAGTGGAAGGATTTTCTGGCGATCTTCTTCGACGAGACGCATGCGCGCGGCGTGGGCCTGCATCCGGGGCCGATGAAGGTGCTGTTCTTCGGGCTGCTGGCGGCCTGTACGGTGGCGGCCATGCAGACGGTGGGCGCGTTTCTGGTGATTGCGCTGATCGTGACGCCGGGGGCGACGGCCTATCTGCTGTCGGACCGCTTCGGGCGGGTGATCGGCATGGCCACGGCCATTGGGGCGGTGAGCAGTTTCATCGGGGTGTATGCCAGCTACTTTCTGGATGGGGCGACTGGGGCGGTGGTGGTGCTGGTGCAGGCGCTGCTGTTTGCGCTGGCCTTCGTGTTTGCACCGGTGCATGGGGTGCTGGCGGCACGACGGCGGCGGATGGCGGTGCTGCGTGACCGCAGCCAGATTCATCATCATGATTCCGGGCCACGGGGAGGAGACTGATGATGAACTTCGAAGCCCTGCTGTTGCCGCTGCAGTTCGATTTCATGCAGGACGCGCTGCTGATGGCGGCCATCGTGGCGGTGCCGTGTGCGCTGCTGTCGTGCTTTCTGGTGCTCAAGGGCTGGGCGCTGCTGGGCGATGCCATTTCCCATGCCGTGTTTCCGGGGGTGGTGATTGCGTATCTGGTGAGCGCACCGCTGGCACTGGGTGCTTTCGTGGCGGGGATGGCCTGTGCGCTGCTGACGGGCTATGTGCACGAGCACAGCCGCATCAAGCAGGATACGGTGATGGGGGTGGTGTTTTCCAGCATGTTTGCGCTGGGGCTGCTGCTCTATGTGTGGGCACGCAGCGAGGTCCATCTGGAGCACATCCTGTTCGGGGACGTACTGGGCACGACGCCGGCCGATCTGCTGCAGAGCGGGCTGATTGCGCTGGTGGTGTCGGGCTGGATCGGCATGAAGTGGCGCGATCTGCTGCTGCAGAGTTTCGATCCGGTGCAGGCCCGCACCGCCGGGCTGGCCGTGAGCCTGCTGCACTACGGGCTGCTGGCGGCGGTGTCGCTGGCGGTGGTGGGGGCGCTGCAGTCGGTGGGCATCGTGCTGACCATTTCGCTGCTGATTGCGCCGGGAGCCATTGCCCGGCTGCTGACGCGCACCTTCGGGCGGATGCTGTGGACGGCAGTGGGGCTGACCGTGGCCACCTCGGTGCTGGGCGTCTATGTGGCGTTCTTTCTGGACAGTGCGCCGGCGCCTACCGTCGTGCTGCTGCTGGCCATCGAGTTCGTCATCGCACTGGGGTTGAGCACGCGGCGGGAGCGGGCCATGCAGATGAAGGGGGCACAGGCGGGTTGAGCAGCTGCCCGGTCTGGGCGCTGATGGCCCGCATGCGGAGCCTGTCCGCCATCCCGCCCGCCTGGGGCTTCCACGCGGGGCGCAGCCCGCTCGGCCTCGTTGCGTTCGTGATAGGCTTGCAGTACGGCCGCGATGGCACCATCGGCCGGAAAACCTGCCGCCATGGCAGCATCCATCAGTACAGCATTGGTCATTTTCGTATTCGTATGTTCGTCGTTTCGCTCAGCTATACCCAGCCCATGGCCGAGGTGGAAAAGCATCTGGAGGCCCATCGCACCTGGCTCGACCATGCCTATGCAGCCGGTCACCTGCTGATGTCGGGTCGCAAGGAACCCCGTACCGGTGGCATCATCGTGATGCGGGCCAGCAATCTGGCTGCCGCACAGGCCATCCTCGCGGAAGACCCTTTCCACAAGGCCGGGGTGGCAGACTACCAGATCACCGAGTTCCAGCTCTCCAAGGCGGCGCCCGCATTGCAGGATTGGCTGGAAGCATGAGTGCTGCCAGACCTGCAGGGTTGGCCCGTGGCGCGCATGGCGTCAGGTCTACGGGGCTGACCGGAAGTGCCCGCATCGTCAGGTCTGAAGGAATGCCCGCAGCACGGGCAGCAACCAGCCGGGACGCTCCTCGTGGGCGCTGTGACCGGTCAGTGGCAGGCACAGCAGACTGGCACCATCGATGCGGCCCAGCATGGCCTGAGTGTGGGTCAGCGGGATGAATTCGTCCTGCTCGCCATGGACCAGTAGCGTTCGGGCGCGGATGGCCCGAATGCTTTCGTTCGGATAGGCATCGGGGCCGTTACTGAGCCACAGGTTCAGCACGGCACGGGCGAAGCGCTCGAAGTCGGGCTCGGGGTTGAGGGCCTCGTAGGCAGCCACGCCATGTGGTACGTCGTTGCCGGGAAAGTGCTCACGCCAGAATGCCGGAGTGATCCGGCCCAGTTCGGCACGGGCCGGGTCGCCAGCAGGCAGTTCCCACTGGGCGCCGATGGGGACGATGTGATCCACCGGGTTGGCCGGATCGGCTGCAAGTCGCAGGGCAACGATGCCGCCGTCACTGTGGCCCATGATGCTGTAGCGGGACAGGCCCAGATGTATCACGACAGCCTTCACGTCGTCTTCCAGCCGGCGGTAGGTGAGCGGCAGGCTGCCGAGCGTGGAGCGGCCATGACCGCGGCTGTCGATGCCGATCAGGCGGTAAGTGGAGGCAAGGCCCGGGGCAAGCGCGTTCCAGGTCTCGATCTGGCCAAAACCACCAGGCAGGCACAGCAGGGCTGGCCCCTGTGGATTGCCGGTTTCCTCGACATAGATGCTGGCCCCCTCGATGTCGAGGTGCCGGCCACGCCAGTGGTTGAAGGTGTTCATGCAGGTTCTCCTGAAACGGCTCCGTCAGGCTGGTCAGGTGTCTGCAACAGGCGTAACAGGCGGCAGGCGTATCATGCGGGCAGATGCTGACCACCGATGACAGGAGGAATACCCATCATGACGGCAAACACGACATCTGCCAGTGTATCGCCCTCTTCCTCCGGCCCGCAGGTCGATACGGTAGTGTTCGACCTGGGGGGCGTGGTGGTGGACTGGAACCCCCGTTACCTGTACCGGAAGATATTCCCCACCGAGGCCGAAGTGGAAGATTTTCTGGACCAGGTCTGCACGACGGCCTGGAATGTGGAGCAGGACCGCGGGCGCCCATGGGCCGAGGCCATCCGGCAGCTGCAGGGACAGTTTCCACAGTTTTCACAGGAAATCGATGCCTACCGTTCGCGCTGGCCGGAGATGCTGGCTGGTGACCTGCCGGAATCCGTGGCCATCCTGTCCAGGCTGCGCGCCGAACCGGTCCGGCTGCTGGCGCTGACCAACTGGTCGGCAGAGACCTTTCCCATGGCACGCGAGCGCTTTCCGTTTCTGCAGTGGTTCGAGGGTATCGTGGTGTCGGGCGAGGAAGGGCTGATCAAGCCGGACCCGGCCATTTTCCGGCGGCTGTGCGAACGCTATGGGGTCACGCCCGCCCGTGCGGTGTTCATCGATGATTCGGCACGCAACGTGGAAGCCGCGCAGGCACTGGGCTTTCACGGCATTCACTTCACCGGAACGGCCTCGCTGCGCGACGGACTGCGGGCGCTGGGGCTATAAAAGCCGGCGCCCCGGCCGTGGATACGGTGGGGAAACCGGCTTTCAGCGTACTGACGTCGGCGGACTGACCTTGCGCTGGGCGGATCTGACAACCATCAGCGCCCGGCGGCCCCTTTCCGTACCTTGCATACAGAAAAGGAAAGGATCAATCCGGCGAAAAATCAGGCCATGGCCTTGATGGCGGCCGACAGGCGGCTCTTGTGGCGGGCTGCGGCGTTCTTGTGAATGATTTTCTTGTCGGCGATGGAGTCGATGACGCTGGTCGAGGCACGGAACTGGGCCTCGGCGGCGGCCTTGTCACCAGCGGCAACGGCCTTGCGCACTTTCTTGATGGCGGTACGCAGGCGCGAGCGCAGGCTGCTGTTGTGTGCGTTCAGTTGGACTGCCTGGCGAGCACGTTTGCGCGCCGACGCGATGTTTGCCATGGAGCGGTTTCCTCAAAGAGCCCGGGGCTCTGGTAGACAACGGAACGACTGCGGGGCCGCCCGGTTGATGTGTTCACTGATCGGACAATTGCCCGAAAACTAAGCTTATCATTATAGCGTCCTGTGGTGACAGCCTTCAAGTAGGGCATGCAGACACCTCCCGTGAGGCTGTAGCCCCCTTCGAAACATCGGCACCTTCCCTGCTGCGCGGCAGCCTGCTCTCCCCAACAGCCGGACGAAGGTGCTCCATCGCAAATCTCCTGCCCCCTTTCTGCCGTGAATCTGCTCCGTGCTGCGGCCACCATCAGTGGCCTGACCCTGGTTTCCCGTGTTCTTGGCCTGGTGCGGGAGACGCTGGTGGCCTCCGTGTATGGTGCGGGGCCGCTGACGGATGCCTTCTTCGTGGCGTTCCGGCTGCCCAACATGCTGCGGCGCCTGTTTGCGGAAGGGGCGTTCACCCAGGCGTTCATCCCGGTGCTGGCACAGAGCCAGCAGGAGTCCCCCCAGGAGACACGCCGGGTACTGGACGCGGTGGCCACGATGCTCTTCTGGGTGCTGACCGTGGTGGTGGCGGTGGGCGTGGTGACCGCGCCAGGGCTGGTGTGGCTGGTGGCCAGCGGGCTGCGGCAGGATGCAGAGACCTTCGGCATTGCGGTGCTGATGACGCGCTGGATGTTTCCGTACATCCTGCTGATTTCGCTGGTGGCGCTGGCGGCCGCCATCCTGAACCTGTCGAAACGCTTTGCGGCACCGGCCTTTGCGCCGGTGCTGCTGAATGTGTCGATCATTCTGGCGGCGCTCTTTCTGGGCCGCTTCTTCGATCCGCCCGTGCTGGCGCTGTGCGCGGGGGTGATGATCGGCGGGGTGCTGCAGCTGCTGTGGCAGGTGCCGTCGCTGGTGAAGATCGGCCTGCTGCCCCGCATCCGTTTCACCCCCTGGAAGGCCCTGAAGGATCCGGCCGTGCAGCGGGTGCTGAAGAACATGGCCCCGACGCTGCTGGCAGTGTCGGTGTCGCAGTTCAGCCTGATCATCAACACGCAGATCGCCTCGTGGCTGGCGCCGGGCAGTGTGTCGTGGGTGAGCTATGGCGACCGGCTGATGGAGTTTCCAACCTCGCTGCTGGGCATTGCCATGGGCACGCTGCTGCTGCCCAGCCTGTCGCAGGCCAATGCCGCGGGCAACACACAGCGCTACAGTGACCTGCTGGACTGGGGGCTGCGGCTGGCGCTGCTGCTGGCCACGCCGGCCATGGTGGGGCTGGCGCTGATGGCCAAGCCGCTGACGGCGCTGCTCTTTCATTACGGCGCCTTCAGCACGCACGATCTGCTGATGACCTCGCATACGGTACGGGCCTACGGCGCCGGGCTGGTGGCGCTGACGGCGGTGCGGATTCTGGCACCGGGCTTCTTTGCCAAGCAGGATGTGCGCACGCCGGTGAAGATTGCGGTGACGGTGCTGGTGTGCACGCAGCTGATGAACCTGGTGCTGGTGCCCTGGCTGGCCCATGCGGGTCTGGCGCTGTCGATCTCGCTGGGGGCCTGGCTGAACGCCGGCTGGCTGCTGCGCGGGCTGAAAAAACGCGGCAGCTACATCCCGCGCGCGGGCTGGCAGTCGTTCATGCTGAAGGTGGCGGTGGCGCTGGCGGCCATGGGGGCGCTGCTGGGCTTTGCCAGCGAGTATTTCGACTGGGGTGCGATGCAGTCGCAGCCGTGGCTGCGCATCGGGCTGGTGCTGGGCATGGTGGTGGGCGGTGCCCTGCTCTACTTCGGGCTGCTGATGGCCATGGGGCTGAACATCCGGCAGGTGATGCGGCCGCCGGCCGAAAAGACAGGCGGCGCCACGACGACGGCAAGTGACTCGACGAAGGCAAATCACACCTCATCGGCGAACCAGCCGGATTGACGATGGCTCAGAAAGGCGCCGCGGACTCACAAAACGGAACACGATGTCACGCATGAGAAAACAAACCACCAAGTAATTAACTTGCATTCTCATTGCTGGTAGCATTCTTGCTGGCTGTATCCTGTACACCACAGATAACCTTCCTGCGATGAAGAATCATATCCCGACAGATTCACGATCTGCACACATTGTCTCCTCCCCCTTCTCCCTGAAACGCCTGCCGCAGGCGCTGCTGGCCACCGGCCTGCTGACGGTGCTGGTCCTGCCCGTGCAGGCACAGCAGGGGGCCCCCACAGTCTCCCGGGACACGGACAGCACCTCCGCCGTAACCACCTCTTCCACGGGAGTCTCTGCAGCATCGGCCGATTCGGCCGCTGCGACGGAAAACGCCGGGTCCTCGCGGGGCACTACCGGCGACACGGACCTGGACGCCCATCCGGGCGCCACCTCGCTGTCCACCATTCGCGTCACGGCCGACTTCGATCCTGACGACGTGCGGCCGGAAGGCGTGACCACCGCCACCAAAACCTACCTGCCGCCAAAGGACATCCCGCAGGCCATCGATACGGTGGAAGTAAGCAAGTCCAAGAGCTATGGCATCAATGACCTGTCGATCATGCTCGACGGGGTACCGGGGGTGAGCACGGCCTACGACATGCGGGGTGAAGGCATCACCATCCGGGGTTTCGAGGCCGACAACAACGACATCTTCCGCGACGGCATCCGCGAGAGCGGTCAGGTGCGCCGCAGCACGGCCAACGTGGAGCGCATCGAAATCCTGAAGGGGCCGGCCTCCGTGCTCTATGGTCGCGGCTCGGGCGGCGGCATCATCAACATGATCAGCAAGCAGGCGCGCTTCGATGCCGGCAGCAGCGTGTCGCTGCGGGGCGGCTCGTGGCAGAACGTGGGCGGCACGGTGGACGTGAACCACGTGCTGAACCGCCATGTGGCCATGCGCCTGACGGCCGACCGCGAGCAGGCACACAGCTTCCGCCATGGCATTCGCAACCGGAACACCATGGTGTCGCCCAGCATTCTGGTGGATACACGAACCGGGCTGCGCTGGCTGGGCCAGTACACCTGGGACAAAGTGTGGCGGGTGCCGGACCGTGGGCCGGCGTATTCGGACCTGCCGGCCGGGGTGTCCATCCGCACGGGTTTTGCCCGGCCGGGAGACTTCGTGGAAGACGAGCTGAAGGTGCTGCGCTCGGACCTGAGCTACGACTTCGACAAAAACTGGAAGATTCGCTGGGTGGCCAGTCGCCGTACGGCTGACCAGGACTTCGACCATGTGTACCTGGGTACCTACTGCAACGCAGCCGGTCAGACATCGACGGGCAGCACCTGCACCTGGGCCGGCAAGCTGAACCAGAACTACTCCTGGCAGACCACCCGTAACCGGACCACCGCCAACACCATCGACCTGACCGGCATGGCGGAAACCGGCCCCGTGAAGCATGACCTGCTGGTGGGCTTCGAATACAGTAACGAGGAGCGCAGTCCAACGCTGTTCTCGCGGCGCAACTACGTCCAGATCGATCAGTTCAACCCCAGCTGGCCAGCAGACCGGGGCGCACGTCCAGCTGCCACGATCAACAGAAAGCATGATGCGAAGTCACAGGGTCTGTATATACAGGACCTGATGAGCCTCACCGAACAGTGGAAGGTACTGCTGGGGCTGCGGCAGGACCACTACCGTTTCCGCAGCACCGACTACATCCTCAACCAGTCGCGCGACTACAAGGGCCATTCACTGAGCCAGCGGGCTGGCGTGATCTGGCAGCCGGTCAAGGAGCACAGCCTGTATTCGTCATGGAGCAAGAGCTTTGCCCCCTACGGAGGGCGTAGTCAGCTGGGCATACTGACTGCATCCAGCAGCGTGTACGATGCCGATCCACAGTATTCACGCCAGATCGAAGTCGGCATCAAGAGCGACTGGATGGACAACGCCTTCTCGACCCAGTTTGCGGTGTACCAGCTCGAACACTACAACATCCGCTACCAGCCCGACCCCAACGATCCGTACATCTGGGCAGTGGCCGGAAAGAAACGTTCGCGCGGTATGGAATTCACCATCACCGGCCGGTTGATCGACGACTGGTATGTGCGTGGCGGCATAGGACTGACCCAGGCAAAGGTGGTGAGCAACAAATCCGACCCAAGCCTTGAAGGCAAGCGCCTGCCCAACGTCGCCCGTCGCAACGGCAACCTGTTCGTGCGCTACGCACCGGCAGGACGCTGGTACGCCGAGGTGGGGGTGACGCACGCCAGTCCCCGCTGGGAGGACGAAGACAATACCTCGGAACTGCCGGGCTACACCCGCTGGGATGCCATGCTGGGCTGGCGCAGTGCCCCCTGGACGGTCACACTGGGCATCACCAACCTGACCGACCGCGAATACTGGCGTTCCACCGCAATGCCGGGAGCACCGCGCACGGTACTGCTGTCGGCAACCTATCAGTTCTGATGCCGACTGGGTACCGGCCGGAGCTGGTTCTGCGCTGGCACTGGCCGGGCCAAAAGGATGGCTGTTCTGTCTGCGGGACGGCTGTTCTGCCTGCGGGATAGCTGTTCTGCCTGCGCAGTCAGGGCTGCCTGAGGGATGCCCCCTCTCACGCAGTCCTCGGACATGAAGAGCCAGCCGCGGCAAGACAGGGACAGCCGGTCCGCCACCCGTGACGAATGCACTTGAGCGGCAGCGGCTGCCCATCTATGCTGGGCGAATGACGCATGGAAGCCGCCCGCCATCTGCTGATCGCACAGCGCCCGCGCCCTTGTCTGGCGCGGCCAGGCCGGTGTTGTCTGCATCTGCGGCACGACAGGCCGCAGGTCTCCATGTACAGCCGGCCCGTTCGCAGGCCGCAGCCGGCCTGCTCTGCCCCTCCTGCCGCCAGCCCATGCAGACGCTGACGCTGGAAGGGCTGTATGGCGAAACCATCGGCATCGACCTGTGCTTCGACTGCCATGGCATCTGGTTCGATGCGCGGGAGAACGTGAAGCTTTCCCCCGATGGTGTGCTGACGCTGTTCCATGCGCTGCATGCCCACCGGCATCACCCACTGCATCCGCTGCGGGAACACATGCCCTGCCCCCGCTGCGAAAAGCGGCTGGTACGGGGCCACAATCGCACCATCAACGGGCTGTACGCGGTGCACCGCTGTCCGATGGGGCATGGGCATTTCAGCACTTTCCCGTCGTTCATGGTGGAAAAGGGCTTCGTACGGCACCTGACACCGGCCGAGATTCATGAGCTGACGCGCAAGCTGCGGGTGATTCACTGCAGCAGTTGCGGGGCCCCCGTGGATCTGCGCAGACACCATGCCTGTCCCTATTGCAGCTCCGCCTTTTCGCTGCTGGATCCGGAGGCGATGACAAAGACGCTGCAACGCTTCGAAGGCGAACGCATGAAGCGGCAGATTGCCGGCGATGCCGCGACGCTGGCGCTGGTGAGTGGTGTACCGGCCGATGGCGAGCCAGGCGGCAATGCCCGCCAGCCGGGCGCGGCAACAGCCCGCAGTTCTGCACGGGACGATGCGGCGCCGGGCACCGCATCCGGGGCCAGCCAAACCGGGGCGGGTGGCGTTCTGCCGGGGATGCCCCAGCGGCGCGGGGCCGATGGTTCGGCGCTGGACGCATCGACCGAAGCGGTGAAGCTGTCGGGCGAACTCAGGGCCTCCCTCATCCTCGCCAGACGCAATGCCGAATACCTGGGCGAGAAACGCCACCAGATGGACCGGATCCAGCGCCTCGGCGGCAGCGGTCCTTTTGGCGTGCCCGGCCGGATCACCAATACGCCGGTGGGCTGGGTGCTGGAGATGGCCTGGGCGGCGATCAAGCACTGGTGGCGAACGCCCTAGGGACCCTCTGCAAAAGTCTGCGAGTGCTTTGAGCCCAGAATCGGGATGAGTCAGAAGGCGCCATTTGTCGGCAATAGCAGGGCTATTGGCGACAAATGGCACCGCCGGATCGCCCGAGCATGGGAATCAAAGTGCCGCAGGACTTTTGCAGAGGGTCCCCAGGGAGCTGGCGATTTCAAGAGTCAAGTGCAACAGGAGGCCATGGGGCGTGGGGGTCGCAGAACCAGATGTCGATGTTCAGGCGCCCGCCGATACGTGCCTGCATGGCGGCGCACCCACTGCCGTGCTCACTTGAGCAGCACGCCCAGCAGCACCCCCAGAAAAATGCTGGCGCCGAACCAGTTGTTGTGATTGAACGCGCGGAAGCACCCTTCCCTCGAGCGGGTGCGGATGAGGGTGTAGTGATAGGCGGCCACGCCGGCTGCCAGCACGATGCCGATCCAGTAGGCGGGATGGAGCCCCTCACGAGCGAAAACCCAGGCCAGCAGCGCAAGCGATGCGCCGTAGCAGCCCATCACTGCCAGTACGTCGTGGCGACCAAAGGTGATGGCCGAGGTGCGGATGCCGATCTTGAGGTCGTCATCGCGGTCGACCATGGCGTATTCGGTGTCGTAGGCGATGGTCCAGAGGATGTTGGCCACCAGCATGATCCAGGCCGACAGCGGCACGGACCCGGTGAGTGCCGCATAGCCCATCGGTATGCCAAAGCCAAAGGCAATGCCCAGATACGCCTGCGGAATGGCAAAGAAGCGCTTGAAGAACGGATAGCTGCCGGCCAGGATGGCGGCCACGACGGCCAGCCCCCATACCAGCGGCCCGTAGGGAAATACCAGGGGCAGCGCCAGCAGGCTGAGCACCACGAAGACGGCCACGGCCTCCCATGGTGCGATCTGGCGCCGGGCCAGCGGCCGGTTGACGGTGCGCGCCACGGAGCCGTCGAAGTCGCGGTCGGCGAAGTCGTTGATGGCGCAGCCGGCCGAACGCATCAGCACGGTGCCCAGGCAGAAGGCAAAGAGCGCGTAGAGCGGCGGCCAGCCATCGGCTGCCACGAAGAGCGCCCACAGCGTGGGCCAGATCAGCAGCAGGATGCCGATGGGCTTGTCGAGCCGCACCAGCCGGATGTAGAGCGCCAGCCGCTGCCGGCAGGGGTGATGCCCCCCGCCGGACGGAGAGGAAGCCGCCGTGTTCACGTCGGGTCGATCCCCAGCAGGCGGGCAGCGTGCCGGGCCACCACCCACTCCTCATTGGTGGGCTGCACGACGACCTTGACGGCGCTGTCGGGGGTGGAAATGACCGGGCCATTCCGGGTGTTGGCGTCCTGGTCCAGCCGGATGCCGAAATAGCTCATGCCTTCGAGGATGCGCCTGCGGATCTCGGCACTGTTCTCGCCCACACCGGCCGTGAAGACCAGCATGTCCAGACCATTCATCATCGCCACGAGCGAACCGATCTGGCGGATGATGCGCTGCACATACAGGCTCATGGCATCGCGGATGCGCTCGCCCACCGGGCCTTCCTCGTTTTCGCGAGCCAGCAGCACGCGCGGCTCGGGCGTCAGGCCCGATACCCCCAGCAGCCCCGACTTGCGGTACAGCATGTTGGTGACATCACTGACGCTGAGCTTCTCGATTTCCATGAGGTAGAGCACGGCGCCGGGATCGAGCGCACCGGGGCGCGTGCCCATCATCAGGCCATCCAGCGCCGAAAAGCCCATGGTGGTGGACTGGCTCTGCAGGTTTTCCATGGCGCAGAGGCTCGCCCCGCTGCCCAGGTGGGCCACGACGACCTTGCCGCGGGCGAGATCACCATACTGTTCGGGCAGCGACAGCGCCATGTACTCGTACGACAGGCCATGGAAGCCGTAGCGACGCACGCCGCGTTCGTAGAGTTCCCATGGCAGTGACAGCTGCTTCTCCACCTTGGGCATGGTGTGGTGGAAGGCGGTGTCGAAACAGGCGACCTGCGGCAGGTTGGGCAGATCATGCAGCAGGGCGGCAATGGCCTCGAGCGCATAGGGCTGGTGCAGGGGCGCCAGCGGGATGTAGCTTTCCAGATCGTGCAGCACCTGTTCGTCGATGCGCACGGGCGCACTGTACTTGGGACCACCATGCACCACGCGGTGAACCACACCCAGCAGGGTGCGGCCATGCAGCTGCTTGCGAACCTGGGCACGGATGTAGTCGAGCGCGGCCACGTACGGGGTGCGGTCACCCTCCTCCGTGGTGACCAGCGGCCCCTCCGGGGTTTCGCTGTCGGCGTAGGTGGTGTTGGGGCCACCGATGTCCACCGCGCGACCGCTCCACATCGGCTGGCGGGGCAGCGGGTGCACGCCTGCGTCATAGAGGGCAAACTTGATGCTGGAGGAGCCGCAGTTCAGAACGAGGATGAAACCTTCACTGGGGCCCGAAGCCTGGGAGACGGAATCTGGATGTTTGCTCATAGCGTGACGTACAGGACGCTGCACATGGGGACCGGTGCAGACAGATCGGAAGAGGAACTATTTGCGAAGTATATAGTGCTCCGTGCCTTCATTCGCTGTCATGTCGCCAGAATGTTCCGGATACCGCCACGACAGCAGGGGGATGCGCCATTGCCCCCCGGTCCACCTGTTCAACGCCATTCTCCTTGCTGGTTGGAAAGCTTCATCTTTCCCGAAATTGGCCATGCGACCAATCGGGTTTTTCCCGAAGCGGTTTTACCCTGAGAGCGTGTGTCCTGAAGCAGTCTGAGCGTACCTTTGAATCAGTCTGAGCGTATCCTGGAGCGGTCTGGAACGTATTGTGAATCTGTCTGGCGCCGCTCTGCCGCAACGGGGCGTCCATGGGCTCTGGCTGGGCCTTCAGCCGCATGGCTGCAGAGGTACCACTGGCAGGGAACAGGCGCAGGCATGAAGGAAGGATCACGAACGCGGCGCAAGGCGGGAACGTTCGTCGAACAGCGACTGGCAGTCAAACAGGGGCCGGGCGTCGAACATGGAAGGCAAGCGGCTGCGAACCTGCCCGCTGGCACGGCCCCCATGGCCTGATCCCCTGCCCGTCCGGGTCTGGCGCCAGGAACGGGAGGCACCCTGGCAACCTGCAGCCATCGAGGTGCGCTGGGCACTTGTGTGACCGGATGGGTGTGAACGATGGGTTCGGGCAGTGGACATCCGGCGCAAGGGCCGGCCGTCGGGATGCGTGGCTTCACCATCGGAGCTGGCCAATTCGGTGTCGGAGCGAACGGAATGGGCACGGGTTGGGTGATGATCGGCGCGGGTTGGGTGATCTGTGCTGTGTGAGGCACGGGCGCTGCCATGCGTGCTGCGCGAAGCGCTCGTGGCGCCGCCCGTCCTGCGCAGGGCGCGGGTGCCGGAATCCGGGGACACGACTGCCGGATGACCCACGATGGTTTCAGCCGGGACGACCAATGGCGGTGTGGCGGAGGGTTTGCCCGCTGGTGCAGCCGATACCTGCCGCCGGAGCGGTGGGATGGCACGCAAGCCTCTCTCCGGCGCCTTCTGGCCGGAGGTCACTGCCCGGGCTGGTACCTGGGCACCCCGTAAATGTGTTGGCGCGTGGACCTTCCCGGTCTGAAGGTGCGTGGCATCCTGGACGGATGAGGAGGCGGACCGCAAGGTCAGTCCGGCTGCCCGCCATTGTTGCAGGCGCTTCGGGCCAGCACCTCGCACGCGGCGGGCGAAGTCCTCGAAGCTGTCGAAGGGGCGTTCGGTGCGGGCGGCGATGATCCGTTCGGCCATGGCAGGGCCAACGCCTCGGAGCGTCTGCAGCTCCCCGGCCGTGGCGTGATTGGCATCCACGGGCCGGACGGAGGGCTGCGCAGAATCGTCCGGAAACGGATCGGCCCCGGACTTTGCATGACGGGCATCGGGTGGCCGGATGGACGCCCGGACGTAATCATCCGGAAACAGGTCGGGCTGCGCGTGGTCTGCATCCGGAGTCAAGGTCCGGGGTGACGCTTGGGCGGCGGACGGCCAGATGCCAGACCACAGACAGGCCAGCATCATCAGCGGGGCCAGGGACCGGGGCAAAAGCAGACGCAAAGACTGGGGCAGAGGAAGAAGATGACGGCGGGAGGTGGCAGGCATGGCGTTGTCCGGCAGGAGAAACACCATGCTAGGAAGGATTCGGCCGGCTGCCTATCGGCCAGATGGACAAGTGTGCGCGAGGTCACACGCAAAGGAGGGAGGCCCTGCCCGGGAAATACCCTGGAAGCCTGCAAAGGTTTCCCGAGCGCTGCAAAGGTCTCCGGGCTCTTTTGAGGGCATGATCGGGATGAAGCCAGAAGGTTGCCATGGCGGCAGTGGCACAGCGCTGCTGGCAGCAAACGGCAACGCACTGGGCCACCCGGGCATGGGCATCAAGGGACCGCAGGGCTTCTGCAGCGGTTGCCTTGCCAGAAAATGCACCTTGAAGGAAGACCTTCAGGACACGCTTTCCTCGCTGGAGCGCGACTGGTAGCTGTCCCAGCTGCCACAGCCCGGGCACTGCCAGTAATACTGCTGGCCCCGAAAACCGCAGATGCGGCAGCCATAGTGGCTCATGCGCTGGGTGAGCTTGCGCAGCGAAGCGGCCAGGGCGTCTTCGTCGAGGTCTTCGACGGTGGTGGCACCCGTGCGGTTGCCGCTGCGCGAGAGCGACAGCAGCACCTCCAGCCCGTTGAGCGTCGGGTGCTCGGTGACCAGCTGACGCACCCACTGGGCCGCGGCCGGCTTGCCATCGAGGCGGGCCACTGCCTCGGACATGGCCCGCAGCATGGCGGGTGACTGCGCAACATCGAGCCGCTGCATGCGGGCGATGGCCAGCCGTACACCATCGGCACCACCAACGGCATCGGCCGCCTTGAGCCAGTGATCGACCACACGCTCGACCTGCTCGGGGTGCTCATCGGCCAGTCTGGACCAGACCTCGATGGCCGCGGCAGGCTGCCCTTCCGCCAGGGCGATCTCGCCTTCGACGATCAGCGGACGCGGATGATTGGGCCGTGCCTCGCGGGCCTGCTGCACGAAGCGGTGCGCCTGCTCGAACTTCTTGCTGCGCAGCGCCGCCATGGCCAGCTCGCAGGAGGCCTGGGCGATGATCAGCGCCGGGTCGAACCCGGGCTCGGGCGGCGTGGCGCGGGCCAGTTCGATGACGCGTTCCCAGTCGTGGCTGCGCTGGGCGATTTCCAGCCGCTGTCGCGAGGCGGCCTCGGCATATTCGGTGCCCTGCAGGCGGTTGAAGCTGTCTTCGGCGCGGTCGACCAAGCCGGCCTTCAGGAAGTCCAGCCCCAGCTCATACAGCGCATGGGCACGGGTCTGGCCGTCGAGATCGGCACGGTCGACGAGGTTCTGGTGCACGCGAATGGCCCGGTCGGTCTCGCCCCGACGCCGGAACAGCGAACCCAGCGCAAAATGCAGTTCGCTGGCCTCGGGCTCGATGCGAACCACGTCGACGAAGGCATCGATGGCCTTGTCGGACTGCTCGTTGAGCAGCAGGTTCACGCCGCGAAAGTAGGCATTGCCCAGCGGTGCAGGCTGGTCGTCCAGACGTTTCTCGCCGCGCGAGGCCAGCCAGCCCAGTCCGAAGGCGAGCGGAATGGCCAGCAGCCACCAGTATTCGAACTCCATGGGCTCAGCGTACCGTCAGACGGTCGGCGGAGGAAACACCCAGCAGGGTGGCATCGTCGGAGACATGGCCGGATTGCTCCTGCAGGCGGGCCAGGTCACGACGCAGACGCTTGAGCTGCCGCCCCTGGCGGATGCTGCGCGGCACCACCGACAGAAAGCCCACCAGCAGCCCGAACAGGAAGAACAGCAGCAGGAACACCACCAGCGGGCCGTCGAGGCCCAGCTCCTGGTTGCCGAACACGCCGAGGTGCACGGACTCGGTGTTGCCCAGTGCAAACCCCAGCAGGGCAATGAAGATGACGATTTTGAGCAGCCAGGCGATCACGTGCATGGGCAAAGGACCGAAGGAATCAGGAAGCGGTCGCGTGCAGCGCCCCGTCGACGCTTTCGCGCAACTGCTTGCCGGGTTTGAAATGGGGAACCAGCTTTTCCGGTACGGGAACGGGTTCGCCGGATTTGGGGTTGCGGCCCATCCGCGAATGGCGGTGAGACAGCGCAAAGGTGCCAAAGCCACGGATTTCGATGCGGTGGCGGTCTGCCAGCGCCCTGGCCATGGCGTCGAGGATGGTACGGACGGCGTATTCGGCGTCCTTGGCGACCAGCTGCGGGAAGCGCTCTGCCAGCTTGGCAATCAGCTCCGACTTGGTCATCGTGCCGGGTGCCGACTGGTCGTCTGCGTCGAGTGAATCGGTCACTGCCATCTTGAATATTCAGCAAGGAGTCCCGTGAAAGCACCCAGGATGCTGCGGCATGACCGCCTTGTCCTGCACGCCCGGAAGCGCTTCTGCGGGGACGAACGAGTCCATAACACGCCCTATGATAAAGGAAGCACAGAAAAACTGCCCGGCCCCCTGCCCTTCGTCTGGAAGGCAGGATGACCGGGCAGCCGTGCCGGCCCAGGGAAGGCCACTGGCCTCCCCTTCGGACGGTGGGCCATCCGGGGATGACCCGATGGACGATCAGGAACGGTCCTGGTTGTCCAGCTTGGCACGCAGCAGGGCACCCAGGTTGGTGGTGCCGCTGA
>ERZ772874.416-NODE-416-length-22919-cov-20.990115_pt1 | contig 22919 bp, 19 predicted proteins | sample MGYA00580586_ERZ772874 | MGnify/ENA primary metagenome ERZ772874 (study PRJEB29015, sample SAMEA2737952) | human oral metagenome | biome: human oral; feature: human-associated habitat; material: dental | place: China | collected 2154 ... | reverse complement strand
CGCGTGGGCGGCGCTGGCGGCGGGCCCGCGCCCGGAGCGCGAGGAGGAGGCGCCGCAGAAGCCCCTTCCCCTGCGGGAGTACAGCTGGCCGGAGGATGACTACGAGGACTGGTCCAAGACGAGCAGCTACGGGCCCGGCGAGGTCCACGTCGGGGACTGCGAGTGCGGCACGCAGGTGATGGCCGACGAGAGGCGCTCGATGGGTGGGCGGACGGTCGCGATAGACACCCCGGAGCAGCTCGCCCACGCCGAGCGGGAGTGGGGGCTCGACGGCCTCGCCCCCTTCCTCGGGATGGTCGAGGGGAACCCCATCGAGGACAACTTCTACATCCTGGTGCTCGAGGAGCGCCACCTCGGGGGACCCCCGCGCCCCGAGCGCTCGGTCGGCTCCGTGATGTTCAGGGAGGGGCGGTTGGGCGTTGATATCCTCCTCGTGTCGGAGGAGGGGAACACCGCCTGGAGCGAGGTCGTCGGCTGGGGCGAGGCGAGGTCTGCCCGCCTCCACATGGCCGCCGTCCCGCGCTCGCTCCACGCGGGGTCCGACCTCAAGTACGCCGTCTACCCGGGCGAGGAGCGGATCGGGTGGGGCTACTGGTGGAGGCCGTGCTACCTCGGGCCCGACGACGTTCACATCGAGAGCTGGCCGTGCCTCCCGTCGGACGGCGTCTCGGTGCCTCCCGACCACTCGGTGGTCGTGGACACCGCGGGGCAGCTCGCCCTCGCCGCGTGGGAGTGGGGGCTCGCGGGCTTCGCGCCCCTCCGCGAGATGGTCGGGGGGCACCCCCTCGAGGACCACTTCTACCTGATGTCGTACGAGGAGCTGGCGCACGGCCCCGGACGCCTGTCGCGGGCGGTCGGCGTGAGCTGGGACTCGAGCGAGATCCGGCTCACGTACGACCGGGGGAATTCCCCGTTCGGCGACGGGGCCGCGCCGGAGGGCGCGACCGGCCTCCTCACCATGGCGGCGGTCCCCCGCAGGTACGCGGACGGCGTGGGCTTCTACGGTGTGGTCTACCCGGGCGTGGGGCTGGTCCCCACGCCGTACCATCCCGTCTAGGTCGAGGGGGAGGTCCTCATGGAGGGTACGCACAGCCGCCGCGCGGCCGTCGCCGTGGGGGCCGCCCGCGATATGGGAACCTCTAATATCACACGTAAAAAGTTGGCAAGTGATGCTAAAATATCTCGCGTACGGCCCCGTAGCTCAGGGGATAGAGCACAGGTTTCCTAAACCTGGTGTCGACGGTTCGAATCCGCCCGGGGTCACCATAAGACAGAGAGCCCAGAGGCATTGCTGCCCCTGGGTTTTTTCTTCACCTCACGGAGAGACGCATTCTGGCTGTGGGACCTCACGGAAAGGCGCGCTCTGGGGTCTTCAGAACGGTCAGAATGCGTCTCTCCGTGAGGCCGGCAGGTTTGTAGGATGCGCTTTTCGGTGAGGTTAGCGGGCAGGATGCGCTTTTCCGTGAGGCGAGCTCTGGGCGAGCGAGCCAAAGTGCGCTTTTCCGTGAGATCCAACGTACAGAATGCGCTTTTCCGTGAGGGTGTGGTCCCAGAATGCGCTTTTTCGTAGAGTGCACTTTTTCTCACCTGCGCAAACGTGGTGTCGCCTCACGAAAAGGTGCACTCTGCAACCTGGACCTCACGGAAAAGCGCAGTCTGCAACCCGGACCTCACGGAGAAGCGCACTCTGCAACCGCCCCCTAACCACGACGTGACTAAAAGGCGCGCTCTGCAACGTTACCCGTCGCTATCGTTGTCCCCACCGGTATTGCCGCCGGTGCCACCTCCGGTGTTGCCTCCACCGGTGCCCCCGCCAGTATTGCCACCTCCGGTGTTGCCGCCTCCCGTATTGCCACCTCCGGTGTTGCCGCCCCCGGTGTTGCCTCCACCGGTGTTGCCGCCACTGCCGTTGTTTCTCCCAGAGCTAGATGCGGGACCCGACGAGACCGTGATCGTGACCGTCGCGCCTCTCTTTGCGGAGCCCGTCGGAGATTGCTTGATGACCTTGCCCTTGGACACGGAGCTGCTCGCAGCGCGATCGACTGCGACGTCGAAGCCCGCTGACTCGAGGGCCTCCTTTGCAGCGCTCTCCGTCGAGCCCACGACGTTGGGCACGCTTAGGCTCGAGGGCCCCGTCGAGACCGTGATCGTGATAGTCGCCCCCTTCTCTGCCGTTCCGGTCTTAGACTGGGAGATGACATAGCCCACGTCAGTAGTGTCGCTTTCGGACTTCTTGACGTCCACCGAGAAGCCAGCAGCCTCGAGGGCGCTCTTTGCATCGGCCTGCGACTTGCCCGCCACATTCGGTATGGTCGCGGTCTCGACGCCCTTAGAAAGCTGATAGGTGACGATGTCCCCGGCCTTTGCGGTGGCGTTGGCAGAGGGGTTCTGTGCAGCTACGGCGCCCACCTCAACATCCGAGCTGAAGACGGAGTCACCCGCCTGCCCCACGAGGCCTACCTGTCGCAGGGCGGACTCGGCGGCAGAGGGCGTCATGCCCGCGAGGTCCGGTACCGTCACCGTCGCGGCAGGCTCCTTGCCCTTGGAGATCACGATGTTGATCTGGGTTCCCCTCGGCTTTTGCAGACCGGCATCGGGATCCTGGTCTGAGACGAGCCCCTTCTCGACGGCGGAGTTATACTCCTCCTTGATCGTGCCTTTCGTGAAGTAGTTGGAGTCAGTGATCTGCTGCAGTGCCTGTTCTTGCGTGAGGTTGTGTAGGTTGGGTACGCTCTGGGTCTGATTTGTGGGGCCAAGCACAGACGCAAGCGCCACGACGGCGCCAATCAGAAGGATAGCTCCCAAGAGCGTTCCCACCACCATGTTACGACGATGTCTCTTGCGCTGCCTTTCCGCATCCTGACGGGCCTTTTCGGTTGCCGTCTGGGGCTTCGAGCGGCTGGCGGGACTGATCATGGGCGGCAGGTCCGTTGCATTGCCTGCTACAGGAAGTGTTCCCGTGGCCTGTCTGGTGGTGGCGACGGGAATGGGTGAGGTCACGTTCTCGCCCGCCGTGGCGCTGTTGACTGCCCGAAGACGTCCAGCAAGGTAGTCCCTGAGCACGTGCGCAAGTTCGTCGGCCGTTTGGAAGCGATCGTTAGGGTCCTTTTGCATGCACTTGAGGATGATGCTTTCAAGCGATGCGTCAACTTGGGGGTTGCGCTGGCTTGGTGGCATGGGCTGCTCGTTGACCTGCTTGAGCGCGACCGAGATCGCGTCATCGCCATCAAAGGGAACGGAACCCGTTGCGGCCTCGTACATCACGATGCCAAGCGAGTAGATGTCGGTCGTGGGGCCAAGCTCCTTGCCCTGCGTCTGCTCGGGCGAGACGTAGTGGGCGGTTCCCAGGACGGAGTTATCAGTGGTCAGGTGGCTGTTCTTGGCACGTGCGATGCCAAAGTCCATGACCTTGATGTTGCCATCTGGCTGCACCATGATGTTTTGCGGCTTGATGTCGCGATGGATGATGTCATGTCGGTGGGCGACCGAGAGGGCCTGGGCTATCTGAGAGCCAATCTGCGCGACCTTCTTGCAGTCAAGGGCACCGTGCTTGCGTATGCCGCTCTTGAGGTCGGTGCCGCGTAGGAACTCCATGACGATGTAGTAGGTGTTATTGTCCTGGCCCCAGTCGTAGACCGACACAATGTAGGGACTCTGCAGGGCTGCCGCAGCCTGTGCCTCCTGCTTGAAGCGAGCGGCAAACGACGAGTCGCCCGCGAACTGCGGCAGCATCGTCTTAACTGCGACCGTGCGGCCCAGCACCTGGTCGAGGCCACGATACACCACAGCCATGCCGCCGGTGCCGATCTTGTCCTGGATGACATAGCGTCCACCAAGAGCCCTGTCTGACATTGTCTCTCCTATCCCGCGGCGCTCGAGCCGCCCCCGAACGCTATCGTAAGACGTCGCCGCTTCCCTTGGCGCACTCATTTTCCCGCACCTAAGGCTTGCACATTGAGGCAGGCTGCAAGCACCTCTCCTGCGACCTCCGCCCCCTCGCCGTGGACGTTGTTATCATCTGAGCCCTCGATGCAGACCGAGATTGCGAGTGTCGGCTGATCGTAGGGTGCAAATCCTATGAAGAGCGAGTTCGAGACCGTCGAGCTGACCTCGGCGGTGCCGGTCTTGCCTGCTACCTTGACGCCGCGCACCCTGGCGGAGGTACCAGTGCCGCCCTCCACGACGGCAAGCATGGACTCCTTGAGCTGTCCTGCCGTCTGGGCGGATATTGCCTGTCCGAGCGAGCGCGGCTGGGTGGTGGAGATCGTCACTCCCTCGGGTGAGAGCAGATGGTCGACGATGTGGGGGTTCATCACGATGCCGTTGTTGGCGATCGTGGCCGCGGTGACGGCGTTTTGCATGGCCGTCGTCTGGGGGCCCGCAGGACTCGAGTGCTGTCCGACGGGCTGGCCGATGGCGGACCATGCGGTCTCCCATTCGCTCATTTGCGAGGGGTCGGGCATCAGAGAGACGGTGGTCGAGAAGTCCTGCCCGAGGGCTGTACCGTACCCGAAGGCCTTGGCGTAGTTGACGAGAGTCTGGGCGCCTATCTTGGTCCCAAGCTGACCGAAGACCGTGTTGGCCGAGTTGGCGAGGGCGTCTTTGAGCGTGAGCTTGCTCCAGGACTGGTTGTCTATGTTGGTGACGGCCGCCCCCCCGATGTCCATGGACGCGGGCGCCTTATAGCTGTCATCGAGCTTTGCCTGGCCCGTGTCGAGCGCGGCGGCGAGCGTGATCGTCTTGAAGGTGGAACCTGGCGTATAGAGCACCTGGGTGCTGCGGTCCACGAGCTCTCCGCTCGAGTCGTTGCTCGAGAGGATCTGTGGGACGTCATTATACTCATAGCTTGGTGATGAGGCCTTCGCGAGGACCGCACCCGTCGTGGGGTTGAGGACGACGACGCTTCCGACCTTGCCGACAAGCGCATTCTCGGCAGCCTTCTGCATCTGTGCGTTGATCGTGAGCACGACCGAGGAGCCAGACGTCTGGATGCCCGCCATGGAGTTGAGGGCGCTCATCCAGCTCGTGTAGTCCGACCTGCCCGTGAGGATGTCGTTGTAGGATGACTCGATGCCGGTGGCGCCGTATTTCGTCGTGACGTAGCCCACCGTGTGCGCTGCGAGCGATCCCTTTGGGTGGGTGCGGACGTAGGTGCCGTCAGCCTGCCGTTGCGACTCGGCTAGGGTCGCGCCATCCGAGCTTATGATGGCGCCCCGCTGTATGCGTGCGGTCTTTGCGATCGTGTGGTTGTTTTTTGGCATGCTCTGGTAGTGGCGTGCCTGTATGACCTGGATGTAGGCGAGGTTGGCGACGAGGGCGCAGATCATCAGCGAGAACACGCTGACGAGGGCCGTGAGTCGCTTGCTGAGGGCGACGCGACCCAGTACGCCCGACTCGGGCGTCTGCATGGTGCGGCGGCTGCGGACGCGGGGGTTTTGCGAGGCGCTCTCCGCTTGGCCCGCGCTTCCCGTGCTTCCAAGGGCAGAGGATGAGGAGCGCGCGTCGGTCATCTGCATCTCGATGCCACGTCCCGTGCCCTCATCACCCGTCCTCAGAAGCAGTCCTAGGATGATGAAGCTAGCAAGGAGGGAGCTGCCCCCCTGGCTCATGAAGGGGAGCGTGACGCCCGTGAGCGGCAGCGCCTTGGTGACACCGCCGACTATGACGAAGGCTTGCACCACGATGGCCGAGGTAAGGCCCACTGCCGTGAAGGCCGCGATATCCGACTTGGCTCGCGCGGCTGTGGCGAGGCCCCGTACGGCAAACAGCAGGTAGCAGATCAGGACCGCCGAGGCTCCAAACAGACCCATCTCCTCGCCGATGGCCGAGAAGATGAAGTCGGACTCAACGACGGGAATGAGGGTCGGCATGCCCTTGCCTATGCCCGAGCCCGTCAGGCCACCGTCGGAAAGCGAGAAGAGCGACTGGACTATTTGCAAGCCCTTGCCCGAGGCGTCCGCAAAGGGGTCGATCCATATGTCGACACGGGTCCGCACGTGGAGAAACTGGTGATAGCAGCCGAAGGCGGCGATTGCGAGCAGGCCAATGGAGACTATCACGTAGCCCACACGACCCGTGCAGACATAGAGCATGATCACGAAGAACGTGAAGAACAGCAGGGCGCTTCCCAGGTCCTTCTCGAAGATGACGACCAGAAGCGAGATGCCCCACATCACGAGCAGTGGGGCGAGCATGCGGGGGCGAGGGATCGAGAAGGGGCCTAGGTGCCGCGTCGAGGCGGAGAGAAGCTCGCGGTTCTCCGCGAGGTAGGCCGCCAGGAAGAGCACGATGAGGATCTTGGCGATCTCTCCGGGTTGGAACGAGAAGGGGCCAAAGGAGAGCCAGAGCTTGGAGCCACCGCGCTCCGTGCCGATGAGCATGGGCAAAATGAGGAGCACGATGCCAGCTAGTCCGATGGTGAACTTGTATTCGGCAAGCTTCTCGATGCTGGGAACGGCGATGAGGGTTGCGATCATGGCTGCCACCGACAGGAAGAGCCAGACGATCTGACTGTTTGCGAGGTTGGACGCGAGCCTCGTCACGAAGGCGATGCCGATGCCCGAGAGCAGGAAGGTGATGGGCAAAAGCGCCGGGTCGGCGCTTGGGGCAAAGCGGCGCACCGCAAGATGGGCTATCGCGAACGCCACAAAGAGTCCGATGGGGACCGAGAGCGAGCTGATCGTGACCGAAAGCTGCATGTCCATGACGTACATGGACCAGAGCAGGATGACGGGGAGCGCTGCGAGCACGAGGAGGCCGAGCTCGGCATTGCGTCTGGTGTTGAGCTGAGAGACGGCCATGGCTAGTCACCTGAGCCCTTCTGGGAGTCATCGTGCGTCGCCGGGTTGTCGGGAGAGATCTCGGTGCCCAGCAGCGTGCGCGACACAGTGACGGAACGATCGCTCTTATCCGCGTTGATCTGGTCCCGGTAGCTCTCCAGCGTGTTGCGGGCCTCCTCCTCGCTTCCGAGGGCCAGGCCCCTCTTGAGGTTGTCCTGAATCGAGCTGGGAAGATCGGAGACCTGCACGGAGCTGGTCTCGGCAAGGCGGGAGAGGGGGATGCCAAAGACGTCGCCGGTCACGCCCTGGTAGATGCCGACGGTTCCATTGTTGTCAGAGAGGTACCACGAGTTGGCGATGACAAGGGCGATCGAGGCGAGAAGGATCGTGACGAAGGCCACGGCGGCGATGGCGATCCCGATCAGGCGCCTCTTGCGGGCGTGGGCGTGCTTCTCCATTGTGCCGTCATCCAGGATGTCGATGACGACTACCGTGACGTTGTCGTGCCCCCCCGCCGCGAGGGCGGCGGATGTGAGCTTGTCTGCGGCGGCCTGGGGCGTGGCCGTTGAGCAGGAGATGGCCTCGATCTTGGAGTCCTCCACCATCGAGGACAGCCCGTCCGAGCACACGATGATCCTGTCGTCTGCCACGACGTCGAGCGTGAAGTGATCGGCGTACATGTCCGGATCGGAGCCGAGGGCGCGCGTGATGACGGAGCGGGAGGGATGCAGGCGCGCCTCGTCGGCCGTGATTTCGCCCGCGTCGACCAATTCCTCGACGTAGGAGTGGTCATGGGTCAGGCGGACGAGCCTCCCCTGGTGCAAAAGGTAGATGCGTGAGTCGCCCACGTGGGCGATGGCCATCTTACCCTTCTCGATGAGGGCGCACGAGGCGGTGCATCCCATGCCGGGTTTGCCGGCCCCCTGAACGGCACCCTCGATGACGGCGGCATTGGCCGTCTCGACGGCGGTGCCGAGCAGGACGTCATCGGCGTGCTCGGGCATGTGCGCAGAGATGGTCTCGACGGCGATGGAGCTTGCGACCTCACCCGCCGCGTGCCCTCCCATGCCGTCGCAGACGGCGAAGAGGGGGGGCTTGACGAGGAAGGAGTCCTCGTTGTGCTCGCGTAACAGTCCGACGTCGGTGCGGGCGCCCCAGGCAAGCGAGACGGAGCTTCCGCTCTTGGTGTCGGAGCCCTCTCGCGCCGGGACAGAGAGGTCCTGGATGTTGAGCTCCTCGTCATGGCCTGGGCTTGTGGCGGGCTCTTCTGGTGTCGTCAAGGCGGGATCCTTGGCCTCGACCGTATGTGCGCTTAGCATGCTCATTGGCGACTCACACGCATGATGGCATCACCGACCTGCACCTCGTCTCCATCTCGCAGGGTGACGGGCCGTGTGATGGGGTGGCCGTTGACGAGCGTGCCGTTGGTCGAGTTGAGGTCCTCGAGCACGAGTGCGGGTCCTTGGAGTGTGAAGCGCGCATGGGTGGCCGAGACGTAGGCCTCATCGATGACGATGTCAGAAGAGGGGGAGCGGCCGATGATGACGGGCCCGAGCATGTCCACGTGCAGGCCGCGCAGCGCCCGCGAACCTTTCTCCACATCGACGGACCAGATGGCCGCATCATGCCGTTGCCCGCGCACGAGGCCGATGCCGGTGCGCGTGACGGCGAGCAAGAAGAGAAAGAGGAGGATGACGAGCACGATCCTACCTGCGAAGAGCATCAGGTCGATCATGAGTCCTTCTCCCGGAAGACCAGGTTGGTGAGGCCGATGGTCAGAATGTCCCCATCGTGCAGGGTGTGTACGTCCACATCCACGTCGTTCACGAGCGTGCCGTTCGTCGAGCCAAGGTCCGCGATGTGCCAGCTGCGTCCGTCGTAGCTAAGCTTGGCGTGGCGGCGCGACGCATTGGGGTCCTGCAAGACGATCCCGCCGGGGATGCGCTCCCTGCCGATGGTGGTCGCGGGCGCCGTTCCCCTATAGGTGCGGCCGCTCTGGTGGTCAATGAGCAGGCAGGTGGCAGCGCTGTGCTCCGTTGCGGAGGACGAGCGCTGGTGGTTGACCAAGGGGACGTTGCGGCGCTGTGTCGCGGGAACGGATACGGGGCGGACGTAGGAGTCGTCCGGCGCTGTCACGAGCGGTACGATCGGCTCGTCCCTTGCGATGGCACGTCCCCTCGCAACTGCGGGGGGCTCGATGGACGCGTTGTCGTAGATGTCCTGTATCGCTTGGTCAACGGCCTGATCGGGGATGACGTCGAGACCCGAGGAGTCATCGGTCGAAGACGTCTGCGCAGGGGCAGAGGGTGCGTCGATGGGGGAGGGCACATCGTCTATGAGTGAGTCCTCTTCGGATCGCTCCTCATCCACGCTGGGCACAGCCTGCGGCATGCGCTCGCGACGCCTGCGCCTCTCGACAGGTGCGGTCGGGGCAATGTCGCCTTGCGACCCAGATAGAAACGCCCGCTCTTCCTCGCGCAGATGACTGAGGGCCCCGGCGTCGATGTTCTCGGCAAAGATGGCAAAGCGCCCGCTCTTGAGCGATGGGTCCACCATAAAGCGGGCGAGCGGCTTGCCGACGAACACGTAACGCTTGGCGTGTGCCTGCGCCTCGACAAATGCGGCGATCTCGCTCGTCAGCTGCGGGTAGAGTGGCCTCATGGCCGCGTCGTCATCCGGGGAGACCAGAAGCGTGTAGAGCGCGGGAGCCGTGTCGACGCCGTCGATCTCATATGTTTCGTTCTCCATCTCGCGTGCGGCACGCTTTGCGAGCTTCTTGAAGGAAAACGGAGCGGTATAACCATCCGGCGCCGCGCCGAAGGCGTCGCTGATGCGGCTTTCAAAAGTCTTAAGCAGATTCATTGAACTTCTCAACCTCCCCGTCAGTGGGCAGAGGGCCACGTACGACTACCATAAAGCACAGAATCACACATAAGAATAACGCAGCTAATGAGTATACCCAGTTAGAGGGAGACCATACGTCGCCATTCTCCACCCGCAGGGCCGCAAGCTGAGCAGATGCCAAAAGCACCGCGCAAAGAAACTGGCCAACTATGCCTGACCTCACACTGCGCCAACGTTGGGTGACGAGCGCCCCGCATGCTGCAGCGATGGGCGCGCTTGCGCAGGAGATGAGAGTGGGAAGGGTAAGCAGCTTGGCGGGCAGGCTGCTGAGTCCGGGAGCGACATTGGGCCCCAGGGGTGCGAGGGTCGCCACCATAAAGGCGAGCATCCATGAGATCAGTGCCGTGACGGCCGCCTTCAGCGCACTTTCTGAGAACGCCGCGACAGGTGCTCCCAGAAGTGGGTTCAGGGTGCAGGCTGGAAGAATGATCGCGCAGGAAGAGAGCTTATCCGCTTTGCCCACCCACAGCCACCACACCCCGAGTGCCACGCACGAGACGGCACACAGTGCGACTGCTCCTGCGCCCGCAGAGGTACCGAGCACCGCCGCGACAAGAGACGCAATGGCCAGGATGGAGCCTGCGGGCGTCAGCGCAAGCGTCGCGAGCGCAGCTACCGCGCAGGCGACGAGCTGGCGTTGGGTCCCCCTCCCGAGGTAGGCGGCGGACGTCAGGTAGACGGCCCAGGTTGTGGCGGCAGCGCTCGCGACGCGGATGAGTGCGCCCAAGAGCCAGGGATAGCGGTATGAGAGGGGAAGCCGCTTCCTTATGTGGGCCTTGGAGCTTCCCCCGCTATCGTCGACCGATTGGGCGAGGAGCGACTTGATGGACTTGGCGCCCGCTCGGGGATCGCCAAGGCCAGAGGAGACCGTCTTGGCAAAGGCCTCGACAGAGGGAGGGCGTGCCGCCGGATTGGCGGAGATCGCCTGCGTGATGGCCTGTGCGGCTTCATCAGTAAGATCGTCGCTCAGCTTCGATATATCCTGGCGTGGCCCTCGCTCGATCTTCTCGAGGGACTTCTCGGCGGTTCCGGCGCTAAAGGGGTTCTCGCCCGTAAGCGCCTGCCAGCACACGACTGCGAGTGAGAAGACATCACATCGTTCGTCCACAAGCCTGCCATTTATCTGTTCAGGTGGCATGTAGCCCACAGTGCCTCCGCGCGCCCCGCCATAGCCCGTGGCCGAGGCGAGGGTTGCCATGCCAAAGTCGCAAAGTTTAATAGCCCCGCTCCTCTCGAGGAGGATGTTGGAGGGCTTCACGTCTAGGTGAAGCACGCGGTTCTTGTGGGCGAACGCGAGGGCGTTCCCTATAGACGTGACCAGGTGGGCACACTCGTCGCCCGTGAGCGTGCCACCCTCGATGCGCGCGAGGAACTCCGAGAGCGTGAGGCCGTCGATGAACTCCATGACGAGGTAGGCGTAGTCTTCGTCGGACTGGAAGTCATACATGGTCACGATGTTGGGGTTCGCTATCTTCGATGAGGCGCGCGCTTCATCGAGTGCCTCGCCAATGATCTGCCGCGACGTCATCTGGTCCTGTGGGGCAAGCGGTATGCTCTTTATGGCGACGCGGCGCTGCAATCGCGTGTCCCAGCAGTCGAGCACCGTTCCGAACCCATCGGCGCCACGGGTCTCCATGACCTGGTAGCGATTGAGCAGCAACTCCTGCGATGACTGCTGATCAGAGGCAGAGGCGCTGCTCCGACGCTCGCGACGCTCACCATTCCTTTGGCGGTAGCGCACCTCACGCTCGCCGCGGCCACGAATGTCCTGTTTGTGAAACCTATCCCCCACGGCGGCCCCCTGTGTGTGTTTAAACGCGTTGCTCGTCTGCCGTGACGATATGAACATTCTAGCGCGAAGTTGCCCAGCGCACCTGCAGAATCCTGATGATTATCGATTATCGCCAATGATTGTGCACGCATTACCCGCAGTCGGGCTGGGCGATGCCCCTAAGGGCGTTGTCTCGCTGCGCCCACGTCACGAGCGGCCCCGCTGCGGTGGGCGGCGTAGGTCACGGGCCCGTTGCCACCCATTGCCAAAGACGCGGCCCAGTTGCCAAAAAATACCATTGCTTCGTGTAAGGAGTTGGGGTAGAGTATGCAGTCACGCGGGCGTGGCGGAATTGGCAGACGCGTACGGTTCAGGTCCGTATGAGAGCAATCTCATGAAGGTTCAACTCCTTTCGCCCGCACCACTGCATGCTGACGCCTCTTGGTCTAATCCGGAGGCGTTTTTTGTGGGCTCCTCGCGGTTGTGTGAGGGGGCGCGCCCCCTCACGGCGAAAGTGCCCCGGCCCGGCGCGCCCCCTCACGGCGAAAGTGCCCCGGCCCCCGGACGTCTCGTGACGGCGAAAGTGCCCCGCAGATTCTGGGGTACCTAAGATTTTTTCTCAACTGGGCAAACGTCGTCGCGAAGGTACCCCGCAGATTCTGGGGCACTAAGCGCGCGCAGCGTGCGGGGCGGGACAGGTTTTTCGGCTACGGAGGGAGCCCGATGATAGGCTGGCTGCCTACGGCTCAGTCGTCCTCCTCTTCCTCCGCCCCCTGGTCCTTATACTTGGCGCGGGTCCTGAACTCCAGGATAAACGAAATGATAAAGAAGAAGACGATGCCACCGACGACTAGCGCCAGCACACCTGATCTTGTCCCAAAGAGCCATTCAAAGAATTGCGCTACCTGGTCCATTGAGTTCCTTTCGGTGAAGGTTGTCCTTACGGGTCATTGCGGACCCACTCAAGCACACCCGGTCAAGTATATACTGGGCACGGTGCGCACAGTAGGGCGCGGTACACACAGGTGCGGGGCGTGCGACGGGAAGCTCCGTGAACGAACCAACAATCGAGAGGACTCAGATGCTCGACATCAAGTTTGTTAGAGAGAACCCTGACGTTGTGGACAAGGCCTGCGAGTCGAGGCAGAACGCCCACTGGGATCGCGAGCGCTTCTTTGAGCTTGACGAGGCGCGCCGCTCCACTATCGGCGAGGTCGAGAGGCTCCAAGCCGAACGCAACGCCAAGTCCAAGCTCATCGGCAAGCTGATGCGGGAGGGCAAGAAGGATGAGGCGGAGCGGGCGAAGGCCGAGGTCGCCGCCAACAAGGGTCGCATCGCCGAGCTCGACGAGAGGCGCGCGAGCCTTGACGGGGAGCTCTTCGATCTGGTCTCTGCCATTCCCAACATCCCACATGAGTCTGTTCCCTACGGCAGGGACGACTCTGACAATCCCGAGCTGCGACGCTGGGGAGAGCCACGCGAGTTTGACTTCACGCCCAAGGCCCACTGGGACCTTGGTGTCGCCACGGGCATGATCGACTTCGACCGTGGCGTCAAGCTTGCGGGTACCCGCTTCTACCTGCTTGGCGGTGTCGGCGCCCTTATGGAGCGCGCGCTTATCAACTTCTTTATCGACCAGCACGCTCAGGCTGGCTTCAAGGAGTGGTGGCCACCCGTCATCACGAATCGCGAGTCTCTTTTCGGGACGGGCCAGCTGCCCAAGTTTGACGAGGATCTCTTCCACGTGAGCGGCGGCATGTATCTTATCCCGACGGCCGAGGTCATGCTCACCAACATCCACCGCGACGAGATCCTCGACGCCGACGTGTTGCCCCTTCTCTATACGGCGTTCACCCCGTGCTTTCGCGAGGAGGCGGGCTCGGCCGGCCGAGACACGAGGGGCATCATCCGCGTGCACGAGTTCGACAAGGTCGAGATGGTCAAGTTCGCCAAGCCCGACAACTCCATGGACCAGCTCGAGTCCATGGTCGCGCAGGCCGAAAGTTGCCTGCAGCTCTTGGGCCTGCCCTACCACGTTGTGACGCTCTGCACCGGAGATCTCGGCTTCTCTGCCGCCAAATGCTTTGACCTCGAGGTGTGGCTGCCCAGCTACAACTCCTACAAGGAGATCTCGTCTTGCTCCAACTGCTGGGACTTCCAGGCTCGCCGTGCCAACATCCGCTACAAGGACCCCAAGGCATTCAAGGGTACGCGCCTGGTGCACACGCTCAACGGCTCCGGCCTGGCGGTCGGGCGCACGATGGCCGCCATCATGGAGAACTACCAGAACGCCGACGGTTCGATCACGGTGCCCGAGGCTCTGCGCCCCTACATGCGCGGCATGGAGCTCATTGGGGCATAGGGCCATGCGGGTCGTGTCGTGTCGTCCGTAGCGTACCGCGTATCGCCCGCGTGACTGAACGTTGGCGGCGGTACGTACAGATCCGTCTGGTAGAGCGGCGTGACGGTCAGACGGTGTTGAGTGCGGTCGAATCGCCACGCCTTTCCTGGGTCATCCGTCGTGTCGTGGGAGGCCCATCAGCATGGGGATCTGCCTTAGGGTGGCGTGGCGAAGCTCGCTACTGCCTCCAGAAAAAAGATCATTTTCGCTTGTAGTATAGAAACAGAAGTTCTATACTACGCATAGTGTTAGTTGGACGATAGGAGGTAGCATGAAGGAACGGTGCTTGATCTGGCGGGAGGACGATGGAGAGGAGTCGAGGGAGGCTGCGCTTGTCCGTCGGGGCGATCGCCTGTGCATCGAGGAGATAAGCCGAGGCCCGCTGACGAGGGCGATGTTTGGCGCCTCTCCCTATGGTCGGCGCATCGTAATTGAGGGTGAGTTTGCGCCTGCGGTGCTCGCACACGCGCTGTATGCGGACTCCACCCAAGACCTCGAGGTGGTGCTCCGGCAATTCTTTCAGGTGGGGGGCGGCAGGCTCGTCGACATTGAGGACGCGCTTGATCGGGAGAACGTTCCGTATGTTTACGCGGCCTACACAAAGGACGAGGTTGCCTTCAGGCCTGCCTGCTAGTCCCGGTGCCATTAGCTGCAGATACAAAAGGACCCCTTTCGGGGTCCTTGCTAGAGTCTGTGGTGCGGCGTACAGGATTCGAACCTGTGACGTTCTGATTCGTAGTCAGACCCTCTATCCAGCTGAGGTAACGCCGCGTGCAAGAACTAGAATGCCATCCCTAGGGGGCTAAGTCAAGTGGAATTGGAAAATACTTGCTTGGCTCCTTTTGGGTTCCCTGTGACTGTTTGACGGACACTGTGGGAAGACGTGGCATTCCAGGAATCGCTATGCTCATTCGTGCCCACACCTTCAATGGAAGGAGGATGATGGACGAAAAGGACAGGAAAAGGAGCGTGACGAGGCGCTCTCTAGAAGACACCTATCGTGAGGTCTTTGGCGAACCTCGCAAAAGCGAGCACGTAGCTGACAACCGTCGGCGTGGCTTTGAGAAGTTCAGCCTCTACCATCAGTCAAAGATGATCTGCTCGGCTGGCACAACGGTCAGTCGATGACATCCAACACCCAGGCTCTTTGTGAGGTGGGTGGCCATCCTGCGAGGCTGGTGCGGAGCGGGTGGGCGCCTGGATGGTCCGGCCCATGGGCGAGGTATGAGCCAAGCGCGTGCGGAGCGATGCGGGCCAAGGTGCGGGCGCGCGTCAAAGGCGGGTGAGACAGATAGAACGCAAAGCGCCTACCCGCGATCCTGCGGGTAGGCGCACTCATAGTCTGGCGGAGAGCTGGGGATTCGAACCCCAGATAGTCTTTTGGACTATACTCGCTTAGCAGGCAAGCACCTTCAGCCACTCGGTCAGCTCTCCAAACGGATACTTACACATCATACCCCACAATGCGCCACTCCGCAATGGCAACCTGCTGTCGCGTCCCAAAATCCCAAGGGCGTCTACGATGGCCCCGTGCGCTTGGCCCAGTAGCCTCACGCTCGGCAGCACAGTCATCGCGCACACCCTCCGGGTAAGCGCCGGGTCGTGCCCATGCCTTTGGACGGGCCATCGGCTTGAACCTTAGTTATACACAACTTCCCTCATCATGAGGTATGGGGCTCCCTCCCGGGACGCCCAAGCATACCGCGAGGAAGAGCGCCTGCGCAGGCGGCTCGGCGAGGCGCTGCTCGACGCCCGCCTGGTCAAGGCGCACCTCCGGGTCGGGGGGGGGTGAGGGTGCCGCGACCGCGAGGAGTCAGTCAGGAAGCTGTTTGATGCCCTAGGTGTGCCGCTCGAGGCGAGGTTTCCCATCCCTGCCCCGGCACATACCTAAGATGAGGGAAGCTGTGTCTAACTACTTGGTAGAAGCGGATGGATAAGGGTCACTCCACGGATACGTGGTACTTGCACCGTAGGGACTGCATCCCATTGCGATGCTTAAGATACCCGTCGTTCTCAAGCCGACCCAACACAATTCCTGGATCGCGATCGATGCTGGCCGCAAAGGCAGTGATAGAGGGCATGGTGAAGCGCCCTTTGCTCCTGCGCACGAAGTCCTGGTAGAGCCATGGGTCTATCAGCTTGTTCTCCGCGTACTCGTCCGCCTTCTGCTCGATGTCGCCAGCATCGCTCTCGAATGAGATGCCGTAGTCTCCGTAGATGACATGTCCCGCCTCGTGCAACAGCGTGAACCAGAAAGAGTCTGCATAGAGTCGCCGGTCGTTGACCATCATCATCACGCTCTTGCCAACTCTCTTCGTAGCTCCGTTTGTCTTGGAGCCCGGCAGGTTTGGCAGAACCACGAGCACGACGCCGGCTTCGAGGAACCTTTCCCTGATCAGCGGGTAGAAGCCTTCGTGGTTTGTCGTCTGGGTAAGCGCAAACTCGATGGCCTCCTTGAACCTCTTCCTATCGAACTTAGGGGCGACAGTTGCGACGGCCTTGTTGGTGGCAATCTGCACCATGGTGTTGGCCTTTGCGATGCCACCTTCGCTCATCGTGCCCGTGGACGATCTGAAGCTCACAGCCATGTCTCGGTCCGTGAGCACGGTGAGGGAAGCGACATCGAGGAAGGTCCTGACCCGCTCGACCTGCTCACCGAGCCTTCTGGGAAGGTCAGGAAGACCAAAGTTGTCGCGGAAGTAGTCGTATCCCAACAGCTTAAGGACATCCTTCTCCCGCTCAAGCTCCTCCTCGGACGCTATCTGCGCGATAGCGGTGTCGTACGCATTCTGTAGGTTGAGCCAGTAATGCACGGTGGTTCCGAGCAGCCTTGAGAGCTTCATGGCCATGTCAACAGACAGGCTCTGCCTGCCTCGCATAAGCAGGCTCAGGTTTTTGGGGGTGGTGCCGAGCCTCTTCGCGAAGTCCGCCTGGGTAAGACCGCTTTCTTCGACGATCTCTTCGATGTAGTAACCGGGGTGGAATGCCAGAGAATCCTTGTACTCGATATAGTTACTCATAATGTCTGCTCACCTCTTCAATCCTGACGATTTCCACGATGCCAGCTATCTCGTCTATGTTGCACGGCTTAAACTGCTCGTCGTTTTCATCGAGCGGGCACAGGATTATCCTCCAGGGGTCTTGCCTCGCCTTGACATCGATGGCGAAGAGGCCCTCGAGGCTCTTGCCGTTCTTGTTAAGCAGCTTGTGGAAGTGAAATTGCCGCTGGACTACGATGTCCTTCAGAACGACAGCCTGCTCGAGCGCGTTAACCCTAGCGATGAGGCTTACCGCCAGCTTGCCGTTACCTGCGAACAGCTTCTTTGCCGCCTTAAGATCAGTGCATTGCTCCTCGACCTTCTTCGATGCGTAAACGAGTTCCAAGCTTGTCCTGCTGTCGAACTAGATTACCCAACGGGTAATTCATTTTACTTCGTTACTTGTAGTGATTCAAGCGAGTGGTCATGTATGGCGTGCAAATGGAGAGAGGCCGAGAGCATCGACCCCTCTCTTCTGGAGCGATATGTCATGTCAATCGACGGTCTCTGGTGCCCCCACTCATGCCATCTCCATCTCGCCCGTGATCTGGACCGGGTAGCCCGGCATCTCCTCGTAGCCGAGGAGCGTGTTCTTCCACCACTCCTCGCTGGCGGTGCCAAAGTCCACGCACGCGTCGAGCTGCGCCTCGTCGACGGTGCGGCCGGGGCCTCTGCAGAGTCCCCGCCAGCGCAGGCGCCCTTCCTCGCGGCATGCTTGGGCGTCCCGGGAGGGAGCCCCATACCTCATGATGAGGAAAGTTGTGGTTATAAGAGAAAGCCATCGGTCACGACAGCGTTATTCCTTCGCGTGCGCACCTTACCCCAGCTGAAGCGTGGCAGCAGCTCCGTTGGCGAGAGCTCCTCCCCTTGCTCGGCCAGGCCCACCAGGCCTGCCAGGCGCCCTATGATACGACGCGGACTGACGCCACAATCCCTTATGGCGCCAAGGTCAAGGTCGTGGTCCCGTTTCGAGAGCCTCCTGCCGTCGGGGCTCATGAGCAGAGGGACGTGCCCGAAGCGTGGTGGTGTGAGGCCCAGAAGTCCAGCCAGGTATATCTGGCGCGCGGTCGAGCCCAGAAGGTCACATCCGCGGACGACCTCGCTGATGCCCATGAGGCCATCGTCCACGACGACGGCCAGCTGGTATGCCATCACTCCGTCACTCCTCCTTATGAGAAAGTCTCCGCAGTCACGTGCGAGCAGCTCTTGATGGGGACCGTAACAGAGGTCGTCGAAGGTGACGATGCCAGCAGGGTCGTGTGCGTCTGGCACGCGCAGCCTTGTCGACGGGGGGCGCAACCGAGCCCTTTCGGTCACCTCTTGGGGCGAGAGATCGCGACACGCCCCCTGGTACACGTAGGTGCCGTCCGAGGCATGGGGCGCCGATGCGGCATGCAGCTCGCTTCGTGTGCAGAAGCAGGGGTAGGTGAGGCCCTCGCACTCGAGTTGCACAATCGCGTCCCGATAGAGCTCGCCTCTCTCGCTCTGGTAGTAGGGTCCCTCGTCCCAGCTGAGGCCAAGCCAGTCGAGGTCCTCCATAATGAGATCGGCTGCTCGCCTATCCTGCGCTCTCGGGTCCAGATCCTCGATGCGAAGAGCCACGCTGCCACCCCGAGAGATGGCCGAGAGCCAGGCGATGAGGGCAGAGAAGACGTTGCCCAGGTGCATGCGGCCCGAGGGGGTCGGCGCAAAGCGGCCCTTGGGCGAGCGCGCCCTTGGGCCAAGCCGGCCTTGCGCTGCGGGGTGCGTGTGCGGGGAGGCGGTCATGGGTACGGGTATCTCTTGTGCGCCTTACTGGGGTGCGGACGTCACCAATATGCCAACTTAAACAGTATACCCCTTCGCCGGGGGCGTGCTACGGAGCCCCCCGTACGGCAGCCCTCGTCCCGCGAGTGCCGTTCCCCGCCTTCTTCAGTTGACTATGAGAGACATCTCAGCTAGGGTACAGCATAGGTGGATGGCAGGCATCGCAGGGTGGCCGCGCGGGACCGGCGGCCGGGCCCTGCGGGCGTGTGGGCACCCAGGCAGGTCAATCCCTTGGAAGGGCGGAGCTCATGTCTCGTTTCCTGGTGGCTCGGTGTCTGAGAAGGGCGGCGCCGGTGGCCGTTGCGCTCTTGGTGGCTCTTGTGGCGCTGTTGTGTTTGCCTCTCGCGGCGCGCGCTGAGGAGGTCTTCGCACTGGCGGTGCCGGGGAGCGACTTCCCAGGCGCGATTGTGGCTCCCCTCGCGATCGGAGGGGTTGCCCTCATGGGGTTTGCCGCCTTCCTGGGGAGGAGGGCCGTTCCCGCACGGGCGTTCCTGTTGTGTCTGGTGGGCGGCGTGTCTTTGCTCGTCGCTGCGGGCGCTCTTGCGGCTGCACCGCGCGGGGTCGCCTCCGTGACCATCGACAGGTCGAGGCTAACGTCAGTCGAGGGCCTCAACACCTACTTCCTGAACGAGGGTGAGGGCCTCTCCGGCACCCTGGACGCCGGAGGCCGCGAGGCGCGCTCCCTCACCCTGAGGGTCTCCGACGACAGGGGCAACGTGATAGACACCCGCGAGATCCCGGTGGCAAGGGAGTGGTCCGTGTCAGACTTCGGCCTCCTGAGGGGAACCAACGTGCTTCGCGTCGAGTGTGCCCTCGACGACGGCTCCTCCGCGTCGGACACCCTCACCCTCTCCTACGGCAAGGAGGACAGGGTGGGCGCGCTCTCCATCGACAGGGGGGACAGCGACGGCGACGGGCTCATCAACTACCTCGAGACCTACTACGGAACGGACCCCATGAAGGCCGACACTGACGGCGACGGCTTAAATGACTACCTGGAGATCGCGGGGCTCGGGTACGATCCCCTTAGGGCCGACTCTGGTAGCGTGGGCGACGGGGATAAGGACCGTGACGGCGACGGCGTGGGAAATGCCAGGGAGGTCGAGCTCGGCCTTGACCCTGCCTCCAGCGACTCCGACCTCGACGGCCTGAGTGATGGCAGGGAGCTCGAGCTGGGCACCGATCCCTTCAAGGATGACACGGACGGCGACGGGGCCGAGGACGGCTGGGAGGTGGAGAACGGCACCGACCCGCTCACGGCCCAGGACCGCTTCAGGGTGTCCGCGTCGAGGTCCTCGGAGGAAACCACCGCCACGCTCGAGGCGAGCGTGCCCGGATCCAAGGTATGGCAGGTGTGGGTCCTCCCCGCCACGGGGACGGCCATAGACCTGCGCGAGACGCCGGGCTACGTCTGCGGCTACGAGCTCAACGCGCCGGACGACTTCGAGGACGCGACTGCCTCCTTCGACCTCTCTGCGACGCTGGCCGAGAGGCCCTCGCTCTCCCCTGCCGTCTACCGCTACAACAAGGAGACGCAGGCTCTGGAGGAGCAGGAGTCGACGCTGGACGGCACCACCCTGCGCTTCGCCCCACAGCGCGCCTCCATCTACCTCGTGGTGGACAAGGACTCCTTTGAGGGTGCCTGACGCCACGGCATCAGGAGGTCGGGCGACAACGGTCGCCATTCCTGCCTGGACCGGTTAGGGGGCATTCTTACGGGTTGCGAAGTGAATCATTCCGTGTCTCCTTAGGGGTGGGTTATCACGCGCGGGGACGAGGGGGACGAGGATGGGAAGAGGCTCGACCACAATGGGCTCGCTGAGGGTGGTGGCCGTCGCCTGCCTGTGCGTGGCCGTCGCCGCCGCAGTGCAGTTCGGCCCCTACTTCGTCAGGATGCTGAAGTTGTACCAGGAGGGCCCGAGCGTCGGGGCGGCACTCAATTCCCGGGCCGTGCGGAACGACAGGGAGCTGCACGGCATAACGTACACCTTCCTCTACGAGGACACAGACGAGGTGGGGCGGGTACGCTACCACTTCGTGTCGGACAACGGCGGGAACATCCCGCTGGTCATCACCTGCGAGTTCCGCTGGTTCGACAGCTGGGGCTTCCTCGAGTTCTACCCCGCCGGCTGGAACTACACCCGCACGAACTTGGAGGAGTGGGTCGACGCCTACGACGCCTGGGGGTCGGGCCAGGGATACGGCATCCCGATACGCTGACGGGCGGCCCGCGCGGGAGCGAGGGGGACGAGGATGGGTAAGAGGCTCGACCATACTGGGCTCGCTGAGGGTGGTGGCCGTCGCTACCGCAGTGCAGTTCGGCCCCTACTTCGTCAGGATGATGAAGGTGTACCAGGAGGGCCTGCCGCCCCTCCGACCTGTCAGCACGGCCCGGGTCCGAGAGGGCCGTCTTCTTCCTGACGGACGGGGACGACAACAGGACGTCCGAGTACTCCTACGGGCGACTCGGCGGCATGGCGAGGGAGAGGCGCATCGCCGTCTACACGTTCGTGCTGGGAGGTGACGTGAGCGACGCCAAGTACAGGGAGCTCGAGGCCATGTCCCTCGACGCCGGGGGCAAGTGCTGCCGGGGCAGCCAGGACGACCTCGCGGGCTACACCGGGATCATCTTCGACGAGACGGTTGACTACACGACCGACTCTAACGAGGACGGCATCAGCGACTACTACACGGGCCTGATCCGCGAGGGCAGGCTCACCCTCGCGAACGGGGCCACGCCCTACAAGGGCATCGACTTCTCCTTGAGCGCTGACTACGACGGCGACGGCGTCCTGAACGGGGACGAGCTGCGGGTCTGTGTCTACTACTCCCTCGACGGCAACCGCTACGTCTACCTGATGGAGCTCAGCGACCCGTGCTCGGGCGAGGGGAGGCGGGAGGTCGACTCCCGCACGCTCGCGATCTTCTCGGCGCTGTCGTACGAGGACGGCACGGAGGCGAAGCGCAGGTCCGGATTCTACAAGGAGATCGTGGGGTCCCCTCCTAAAGAGTCGGGCGAGACGTACTACTTCCTCGACGGCGCCTCGGTTAAGCCCGGCGGGTCGGATGACCACGTCAGGGACTGGGTCGTCGCAGAGTACGAGAACATTGACGTGCCCCCTCCCATCGGCGCGCGCTTCAACGTCACGGTGTACGCGCACGGGGACGACATCGTCCTCGCGTACCGGGGGACGAGCGAGCTTCCCGAGTGGAACAACGACGGGCTGGGCTACTTCGCGAACTACACCCTCGAGGAGCCCCACGCGAAGCTCATGGCGCTGCGGGTGGCTTGGAAGTACTACGCGGCTGGGAAGAGAGCCTACGTCACGGGCCACTCCCTCGGGGGCTACCTCGCCCAGGTGGGGGCTGCCGAGCTCATCCGCGACGGACGCGCCGACAAGCTGAAGAGCTGCGAGTACTTCAACGGCATGGGGCTGGACTACGGGCGGATGTCTCCACGTCTTCCCGATCAATACCAGCATGCCTCCGAAAGGGAGCTGCTGTCGGGTTGGGGGGCGAGAACCGGGGGCCTTGTCCTGCACCGCATCTTTGGAGACCCCGTCTCGCTGCTGGGCACCATTCGGGTAAGATCAGGCTATACGTCGCCGCCGATGAGTGCGTCAGGCACCATAAGGGCATCGATTATGGCGCGGGCGACTGGGCGCTCCCGGCCGGAGCGCTGGCTTTGGTGGTGGGGCCCGAGCCCATTCTTGCGGCTGAGCTCTACGGGATTGGCTGGGGAGGGGGTCTCATGACGTACATGTGGTCAGTTCATGAGACAGACAGCTTTCTGTATGCAGACCTCAGGTCGTGACGTGCCCTTTCACCCTTGGCACGCCTGGAGAGGAGTTACCATGGTCTACCCTGGCTGCAGCGACAATGGGTCTGCCGGCACGCGGTGGGCGCTGAGGGGTATCGCGGCGCTGCATGTGGCGGGGAGCGTCCTCGTCCTCCCGCAGGACCTATTTGTCTTTCTGCTCGTGCTCCTGACGGGCGTCTGCGGCGTCCGCGCCTCGTGCGACCCCCGCAGGGGCGCCCCGTACCTCGTAATGTCGAGCACGCTGCTCGTGTACCACGCGGCCCATGTGATGAGGCTGTGCCAGAACCTCGCCCTTGTGTCCGCCCCGGCCGGCAGCCTCCCCGGTGCCCCCTTCCCGGCCCTCCCGGTGCTGCTCGCCCTGGCCCGGCTCGCCCTCTCGGTCGTCGCCGTGGTGCTCGGT
>ERZ772874.411-NODE-411-length-23014-cov-11.009495_pt1 | contig 23014 bp, 17 predicted proteins | sample MGYA00580586_ERZ772874 | MGnify/ENA primary metagenome ERZ772874 (study PRJEB29015, sample SAMEA2737952) | human oral metagenome | biome: human oral; feature: human-associated habitat; material: dental | place: China | collected 2154 ... | reverse complement strand
TACACCACCACCAAGAACAAGCGTACCCAGCCGGAAAAGATGGAAATCAAGAAGTTCGATCCGGTTGCCCGCAAGCACGTGATCTACAAGGAAACGAAAATCAAGTGATCCCGCCCGGGGCTGGCATGCCAGCGGCATGACACCCTGCAGCGAGATTGCCAGACCGGCCATTCAGGGCGCTTCCCACGGAAGCGTTGCTGGATGGCCGGTTTTTTGCTGGAGCTTGTTTCTTCATGATGGAAGGCTTTTTGCGGACAATGACGGCCCGCCTCAGCCGGAAAAGATCAGAGCTGCTCAGGCTCCCGATGCCGCCGCGTGCATGCGTATCCGGACGATATGGGGCAGAACCTGTACCTACAGCCCCAACTCGGCATGAGACCCCAGACGCACCAGCCGCAGCGTATCAGGGCCGAGCTTCTGGTAGATCAGCACCAGGTCCGGTTTGAGGTGGCAGTCGCGATGATCACTCCAGTTACCCGTCAGCGCGTGATCGCGGTACTTCGCCTCCAGCGGAATATCCGCCTGCAACGCCGCCAGAACAGCGTAAAGCTCGGCATCGAGCAGAGCACGATAGCGCCCTTTCTTCTCCCGCCGGTAATCGCGCTTGAACTGGCCGGTATAGTCAGTCGTCCGCATTGAGATCTCTGAACAGGGCATCAAGACTCTCTGCCTTCGTCACCTTGCCGGCGCGAGCGTCCATCATGGCCTGGATGGTCGTTTCGTTGGGAATCAGTGGCTCGAAAGGCAGTGCTTTCTCCCTGGCCACCCGTGTGAGCAGCAGCCGGACGGCATCAGAAACCGTCAACCCCATCGCCGCCAACACGGCAGATGCTTCTTCCTTGATGGCACCGTCAATACGTGCCTGTACCAGCTGGTTTGCAGCCATGATCAATCCTCCTGCGTAGAAAAAGAGCAAGGGTCGGAGAATATCCAGATGCCCGACAGAACCTTGCCCTTCCCTATCTATGTGTGCATGACATTGTAATTCACATGCACAAAAATGCAATGGCTGGCCACACAATACGAGGGCGCCTCCCACGGAAGCGCTGCTGGATGGCCGGTATTTTCTATCAGAACCGCCCCTCCCAAGACACCAGCAGGGCGCGGCCCGGTGCAGGGGGCTCCATGCCGGTCAGCCCCTCGGTCAGGTGGTCGTGATAGCGCTTGTCGCCCACGTTCTTCACCATGAAGCGCAGGCTCTGCTGCGCCGCAAACTGCCAGGTGGCACCCACATTCAGCACGCCATAGCCGGCAGTGGGGTCTTCGAGGCCCCGGGCAAAGCGGGTGGCCACGCGCTTTTGCTTGCGTACCAGGCTCAGGTCGGCATCGGCGCTCCAGCCAGCCACCAGTTTCCCTTCCCAGCCCAGTGAGAGCCGGTCGGCCGGCATCTGGAAGAGTGGCTCGTGATAGTCGCCATTGGTGCCGTGCAGGTGGGTGAACGCGGCCTGCAGCCACTGGCCGGGCAATGCCTGCCAGCGCGCCCCCGCCTCGAAGCCGGTGATGGTGGCGTGGCCGAGGTTCACCGTCTTCATGCAGTACTGGGACTGGGCCTGGCCGCAGGCGGCAATGGCCTGCTGACCGGTCAGCTGCGTGCCGGTGATGTAGTCGGTGATGCGATTGCGGTAGACCGAGACCTGATAGCCGAGGTTCTCGTTCTCGCCCTTCAGACCCAGCTCGATCTGGGTGGCGTATTCGGGTTTGATCTGCGGACTGCCGGCATAGTAGTACCCGTTGGTGCGGGCACCGGACTGGTAGCGCTCACGCATGTCGGCGGCCCGGAAGGCGCGGGAGACGTTCACGTAGGGACGCAGCAGCGGATCGGCCTCGTAAATCACGCCGAGACTGCCGGAGGTGGCACCATCGGTACGGTTCAGGCCGGTGGTGACGGTGCGGTTGTTGATGCTGCTGGCACTGCCCTTGACGCGGTCGTGCCGCAGGCCGGCCAGCACGTTGAACGGACCGAAGTGCATGTCATCCTGCACGTAGATGCCGGCCGCCTGCACCTTGCCATCGGTGAACGGCAGGTTGGGCACCCACTGGGTGAACTGCGGCGGACGGGCCGAGCGGCTGTCCGGGCTGGCCGTCATGCGCCAGACGTTGACCCCCGCCGACAGCAGGTGTTCGGGATGCACCAGCCAGTCGGCCCGGGCATCCACGCCGGTGGTGGCAAAGGTCACGTCGTTGCTGACGATGTCGCGCCCCAGCAGACTGGACTGCACGTAGATGGTGCGGTGCATCTCCTGCCGGTAGACGCGGGCATCGACATTGATTTCGCCAGCCACGGCGCCCCTGCGGCTGTAGCCCACTTCGTAGAGCGTGCGCTCCTGCCGTGGCGAGTGGGTCAGCGTGTTACCCACCACGTTGGCCAGTGGGTGGCGGCGAACGCTGCCCGGGTACCAGACATCGTCCTCGCGCTCGTGCTGGGCCGACACGCGCAGCTGCTGCTGTCCGTCCAGCCGGTAGCGGTACTGGCCGATGAAGGCGCGGGAATCGTAGCCGGTATGCGCCACCTTGCCGCCGGGTGCCTTGTAATCCCGGTCCTTCGAGGCCGACAGCCCCAGCATCAGCGCATGATCGCCCTCGCTGAAGTTGCCCACCGCGGCACCACGAAGGCCGCGGCTGGCCGAGTCGAAGCCGGCCTGGGCACGCAGGCCCAACCCCGGCTCGAACCTCGCCTGCGGCATCTGCACGTTGATGGCACCGCCCAGCGCGCCGGTACCGTAGAGCACCGAGGCCGGCCCCTTGACCACTTCCACCCGCTCGGCCAGACCCATCGAGATGAACGAGGCAATGGCCCCCACCGGCTGCGCCGAGTTGAAGCGCATGCCGTCGACCAGCAGCACCATCCGCTCCTTGCCCAGCCCGCGGATGACCGGATTCTGGCCCTGGGCGCTGTCGGAGGCCACGGCCATGCCGGGCTCGTGACGCAGGGCGTCGCCCACGTTCGGCGACTGCTGGCGCTGCAGCTGGGCACGTCCGACCACGGAGGTGGCCACAGGGGTTTCGGCCGCATCGGCCTCGTAGCCCTTGGCGGTGACGTTGATGGTGGACAGGGTGGTCTGCGCCTGGGCGCTGGCCGCCAGCAGGCTGGCGATGGCGGCAGCAATGCGGCTGGGGCGATTCATGGTGTTCTCCTCACGATATGGACGAATATGGACAGATACGGGACACCGTCGGCGCTGCCGCCCTGTCTGTACACCCATGGAACGTGTCATGGACGCATTCGCCCCCGCAAAACACCCTTTGGGGCGTGCAGGGCGGGAGGCAGGGCCGCAGAATCCTCAATGGTTTCAGAGCACACCGCCAGCACGGTCATGCGCGCCCAAAGAGGGAGCTTCCCTCCGGGCTGACAGGGTCACGGCACGCTTTGGCGCCTCATCATCGCCAGACTACGCCCCGGGACACGAGAACGCCAATGATTATCATCAACTTATAAAAACGATAATGCACTGAACCGCCCGGGGATGGGAATCAGCCCGGCTTTTCCCAGGCGGCCATGAAGAAGGCATCCCCGCCCTGCTCGCCCGGCAGCCAGGCGCGCTGTGCGGTGGCCTGCCAGCCGGCGCCCAGCCGTTCGGCCAGCCACTGCATCTGCTGCGCATTCTCGTCGGCCAGCAGGCTGCAGGTGGCATAGACCAGCCTGCCCCCGGGACGCAGGAGCCTGAGCGCCGCCAGCACGATGGTGCGCTGCAGCTGCTGGTAGTGGTCCACGTCGTCGGGCTGCAGGCGCCATTTCAGGTCCGGATGACGGCGCAGCGTGCCACTGCCGCTGCAGGGGGCGTCGACCAGCACCAGATCGGCCCAGCCCTGATAGCGGGCCAGCCGGGGATCGTCGCAGCCATCGATGCGCAGCGTGGTGACGATATCGACCCCGGCGCGCGTCAGGCGCGGGGTCAGCCGCGACAGGCGGGCCTCTTCGGTATCGAAGGCGAGGATCTGCCCCTGGTTGCGCATGCGCGCGGCCAGCGCCAGCGTCTTGCCGCCGGCGCCCGCGCAGAAGTCGATCACCCGGGCACCCCGTTTGACACCGCAGGTATCGACAATGGCCTGGCTGCCGGCATCCTGCAGCTCGAACCACCCCTGCCCAAACTGCGGCAGCCGGGCCAGTGCCGGGCGGCCGGACAGGCGCAGGGCGGTGGGCACTTCTGCGACGGGTTCGGCCGTCAGGCCGGCGGCGGCCAGCAGCTTCTGCAGGGCCGCGGGCTTGCCCTTCAGCAGGTTGCAGCGAATGTCGGTACTGGCCGGCAACAGCAGGTGTGCGGCCAGTGCCGGCGCCTGTTCGCCATGGGCCGCCCCGATGCGCTGCCACAGCCAGTCGGGCAGGCTGAAACGCACGGCCGGCGGCTGGGTGGCCAGCCAGCGGGTGTAGTCACCGGCGAGCGTGGTGAGCGCATCGGTCTCGTGCCACTGATGGATCCCATGCTGCGCGTCGGCTCCGCATTGCTGCTCACCGTCCTGCCGGGGGACGTCCTGGCACGGCGGGCTGGACGGCGCCCGGGCAGCAGATGCCTGCTGGCGCATGGCCTCCGACAGGTGGATCAGGGCCAGCAGTCGTCCCTCTTGCACCGCCTGCACGCGCTGCATGGCCTGCACGCCGGCAGTACCTTCCCGCCCACCATCCGGCGGCACCGACGACAGCGGGGCATCACCCTGTCCGGCACGCGCAGGGCGTATCGCATTCCCCCCGCCGGGGCTTCCGGGATCGATGGAATACTGCCGCAGAAAGGTCTCGTAGGCGCGCCCATGGCGCAGCACATCATAGACGCGGTCGGACAGCCAGCGACGCTCGCGTGCCCCCAGCGATGGATGACGCCGCAGCCAGAAACCCAGCCGCTGGTCGGCCGGGGTACTGCGGTGCCAGGCGGGCAGTGCCCGGCTGGAAGAGGTGCCGTCGGGCGCGGCAAAAAGGGCAGGCCTGTCTGCTGCCCCGTCGGGCAGCACGGCCAGCAGGGCGTCAGCCGCCCACCCGGTCAGGCGTGGGGAAACACGCAATCCGGATTCTTCTTTCATGAACACTCTCTGGAGCGTGTGATGGACTCACGCGTCCCAAGGGGGCTTCCCTTCGGGATCAGCCCGGCAAAAGGTGCCAGCCGGACTGCGCGCGCCGCCATAGCCCCGATATCGGCGTCAGAACCCCGACCCACCCGTGGACGACAGGCCGGCCAGCAGCGGATGGATCAGCGTGCGGCTGCTGGGGTGATCGCTGCCATCGAGCAGGGCGCGGCCTTCGGCCGACACCGTCACCCGGTTCGCGGTCAGCCAGTCGAGCACCATCGGGAACAGGCGATGCTCCATTTCGAGCACGCGGGCGGCCAGTTTCTCTTCGGTGTCGCCGGTCAGCACGGGCACCACCGCCTGGGCGATGATCGGGCCGACATCCACTTCCGGCGTGACGAAATGCACCGTGGCACCATGCAGCAGGGCGCCGGCGCGCAGTGCCTGCCGGTGGGTGTGCAACCCCGGATGGGCCGGCAGCAATGCGGGATGGATGTTGACGATCCGGTCCGGATAGCGGGCGATGAAGCCTTCGGTCAGCACCCGCATGAAGCCGGCCAGCACCACCCACGGGCGCCCGGACGGTGGCGCCAGTTCGTCGATGGCGTCGCCCAGGGCGACGTCGAAGGCGGCGCGGTCGGCAAACCGGTGGTGATCGACCGTACGACAGGGAATGCCCTTGCCCTGTGCCCAGGCCAGGCCCGGCGCCTCGGGACGGTTGCTGACCACGCCGGCCACCTCCACGGGCAGCCCCTGGCGTTCGATGGCCTCGACCAGCGCCATCATGTTGGAACCGCGGCCGGAGATGAGAATGACGATCCGCGCGGGCGTGGACGAACCCGACGCCTGCCGGGCCATGTGTGTGTTCTGGACAGCTGTAGCCATAGGTATGTGGAGAGCAAGCGTTGTCGGCCGGAAATCGCCGGTGGCCGGGCGTGATGCACGCTGCCGGCCACGCAGCGATGGGGTCATGGCAGACCGGCACGGAATGACCGGTGATTCCTGTCGTCGGGGCCCGGAGCAGAGCCTTTGCCCCCTGGGAGCAGAGCCTCCGCGCCCCTGCCTGAATATTAGCAGTGTGGCACGAAAGCACCAGTCTTCGCCTGTGCCGGCACAGCGGTATCGTCGTCCTGGGACCGAAGCGCTCGCAGACTTTCACCGAGACTCCCTGACGGTGGGTACGGGTTCCCGGAGATTTTCCCAGGTCGGGCAATGCTTTCCGCAACGCAGGAGCTGCCCGAAGGGCAATCCCCTTGGGGTGTGCGCGCTCGGGGCCAGCCCGCATGCCCCCCTCCGGACGTGCGGACGAGGCGGCAGGGCCGCAAAATCCTCGATGGCTTCAAGGCACTGCCAGCGACACAGCCATGCGTCCCCAGAAATGCATGCCCCAAGGGGGTCTCACGGGGGCGAACAAGTCCATGACACGCTCTATAATGCCGCCGGTGAAGATCCTTCGCTCCCTGTCCCCTGCCCGCCCCGGCCAGCCCTGTGCGCTGACCATCGGCAATTTCGACGGTGTCCACCTGGGTCACCAGGCACTGGTGCGCACGCTGGTGGCCGACGCCCGCGCGCAGGGGTTGCCGGCAGCCGTGCTGACCTTCGAACCGCATCCGCGCGAATATTTTCATGCGCTGCAGCAGCAGCGGGGCCAGGCGGCGGGGCCGGCGCCCCTGCGCATCTCCGGTCTGCGTGACCGGCTGGACATGCTGGCCCGTCTGGGGGTGGACCAGGTACATCTGGCCCCGTTCGGCCCCCGCGTGGCCGGCTGGCCTGCGGAAGATTTCGTCCGCCATTGCCTCGCGGAGCATCTGCAGGCCCGCCACATCCGCATCGGCACCGATTTCTGCTTCGGTGCGCGCCGGCAGGGCGATTTCGGCCTGCTGAAGTCCGTAGGCGCCGAATGCGGCATCGAGGTCGTGGCCATGCCGATGGTCGAAGATGCCGGCGTGCGCATCTCCAGCTCGCTCATCCGCGAGGCGCTGGCCCAGGCCGATTTCGGCTGGGCGGCGCAGATGCTGGGCCGCCCCTACACGCTGTCGGGCCGGGTCATCCACGGACGGCGACTGGGCACCGAGCTGGGCTTTCCCACACTGAATCTGCGCTTTCCCCACGGGCAGCCGGCGCTGTCGGGCATCTTCGTCGTGCAGGTCTGCGGGCTGGATGCCGATCCGCAGCGCCCCCTGCCCGCCGTGGCCAGCTTCGGTACCCGTCCGGCCGTCGAGGCCCATGGCCAGTGGCTGCTGGAAGTACACCTGCTCGACTGGCAGGGCGATGCCTACGGCCGCCTGGTGCAGGTCGAATTCCTGAAGAAGCTGCGCGACGAGGCCCATTTCGACAGCCTCGATGCGCTGAAGGCGCAGATCGGCCGCGATACCGACGAGGCCAGATGCCATTTTCTGCAGCACGCCTCCCGCGAAGGCAGCAAACACCCCAGCCCCCTCATCCTCTCCTAGCCCCTCAACGAGTTGACGCTGATGGCCAAACCGTCTGATTCCACCGGTACCCAGGACAAAGCTGCCGGCTACCGCCACACCCTGAACCTGCCCGACACGCCCTTCCCGATGCGCGGCAACCTGCCCAAACAGGAGCCGGGCTGGGTCAAGCGCTGGCAGGACGAGGGGGTCTACCGGCGCATCCGCGCCGTGGCCAAGGGCCGGCCGCTCTTCGTGCTGCACGATGGCCCGCCGTATGCCAACGGCGTGATCCACATGGGGCACGCCATCAACAAGATCCTGAAGGACATCATCATCAAGTCGCGCGGACTGGCCGGCTACGATGCCCCCTACGTGCCGGGCTGGGACTGTCACGGCATGCCCATCGAGCACCAGATCGAGAAGAAGTTCGGCAAGGACCTGCCCACCTCCGAGGTGCAGGCGAAGTGCCGCGCCTATGCCGGCGAGCAGGTAGAGAAGCAGAAGACCGACTTCATGCGGCTAGGCGTGCTGGGTGACTGGGACAACCCCTATCTGACGATGAACCCGCACAACGAGGCGGAAGAGATCCGCTCGCTGGCACGCATCATGCGGGCAGGTTTCGTGTTCCGCGGGCTCAAGCCGGTGAACTGGTGCTTCGACTGCGGCTCGGCGCTGGCCGAGGCCGAGGTCGAGTATGCCGACCGGACCGACACCGCCGTCGACGTGGGCTTTGCCTTTGCCGAGCCGGAGAAGGTGGCAAGGGCCTTCGGGCTGCAGGCACTGCCCGCCGGCCACCAGGGCTACGCGGTGATCTGGACCACCACACCATGGACGCTGCCGGCCAACCAAGCACTGAACCTGCACCCCGAGATCGAATACGCACTGGTCAGGACCGAACGCAACGGCCAGCCCACGCTGCTGATCCTCGCGAAGGAACGCGTGACCGCCCAGCTGGAACGCTATGGCCTGAAGGGCGAGATCATCGCCACGGCCCCCGGCCAGGCGCTGGACGGTGTGCGCTTTGCACACCCCTTCTACGACCGCACGGCACCGGTCTACGTGGCCGACTATGTCACCATCGACACCGGCACGGGCCTCGTGCACTCGGCGCCCGCCCACGGGGTGGAAGACTTCCTCACCTGCCGCGCCCATGGCATGAAGGATGACGAGATCATCAACGTGGTGATGGGCAACGGGCACTATGTATCCACCCTGCCCCTCTTTGGCGGCATGCTGATCTGGGATGCCAACCCGAAGATCGTCGAACACATGCGCAGCAACGGCAGCCTGTTCCATGCGGAAAAGCTGCCGCACAGCTACATGCACTGCTGGCGCCACAAGACGCCGCTGATCCTGCGCGCCACCAGCCAGTGGTTTGCCGGCATGGACACGAAGCCCGTCGAGGGGGCCACGCTGCGCGAGCGGGCACTCGAGGGCGTGGAGCAGACCGCCTTCTTCCCCGCCTGGGGCAAGGCGCGCCTGCACGCGATGATCGCCAACCGCCCCGACTGGACGCTGTCGCGCCAGCGCCAGTGGGGCGTGCCGATGGCCTTCTTCCTGCACAGGGAGACGGGCGAACTGCACCCCGACACGCCCGCACTGCTCGACCGCATTGCCGATCTGGTCGAGGAACACGGCATCGAGATCTGGCAGAAACTCACGCCGGCCGACCTGCTGGGCGACGAGGCCGACCAGTACGAGAAGGGCCGCGACACGCTGGACGTGTGGTTCGATTCGGGCTGCACGCACCAGACGGTGATGCGCGGCTCGCATGCAGGGGAACTCAGCTTCCCGGCCGACCTGTATCTGGAAGGCTCGGACCAGCACCGTGGCTGGTTCCATTCGTCGCTGCTCACCTCGTGCATGATGAACGACGAGCCCCCCTACCGGGCGCTGCTCACGCACGGCATGGTGGTGGACGGCCAGGGCCGCAAGATGAGCAAGTCGCTGGGCAACGGCGTGGAGCCGCAGGAGGTGGCCAACCGCCTGGGCGCCGAGATCCTGCGACTGTGGACGGCCAGCAGCGATTATTCCGGCGAGATCTCCGTATCGGACGAGATCCTGAAGCGGGTGGTGGAATCGTACCGCCGCATCCGCAACACGCTGCGCTTCCTGCTGGCCAACGTGTCGGACTTCGACATCGAAAAGGATGCCGTGCCGCTGGACCGGATGTTCGACATCGACCGCTATGCGCTGGTGATGACCGACCAGGTGCAGCAGCGCATCGTCGACCTGTACATGAAGTACGAGTTTCACCCGGTGGTCTCCCTGCTGCAGACCTTCTGCTCGGAGGAACTGGGCGCCTTCTATCTGGACATCCTGAAGGACCGTCTCTACACCACGGCCCCCGGCAGCCTGGCCCGCCGCAGCGCACAGACGGCGCTCTGGCACATCACCGATGCGCTGCTCAAGCTGATGGCGCCGATCCTGTCGTTCACGGCCGATGAAGCCTGGCGCGTGTTCGCACCGGCAAAATGCACCGAACCGGGCAGCACCATCCAGACGGAACTTTTCCACGTGTTCCCGCAGCTGCCGGATGCCGACGCCCTGGATGCCCGCTGGACGCTGATCCGCAAGGCCCGGGCCCAGGTGCAGCAGCATCTGGAGTCGGAACTGCGCGAGAAGGGCCAGATCGGTTCGTCGCTGCAGGCCGAGGTGGCACTCACCGCCCCCGGAGGCGAGCTGTACGATGCACTGGCCAGCCTCGGGGACGATCTGCGCTTCGTGCTGATCACCTCGGCCGCACAGGTGGCGGCAGGCAGCCCGGACAGCGAGCTGCAGATCGACGCGAAGGCCAGCCCCAACCAGAAATGCGAGCGCTGCTGGCACTGGCGTGCCGACGTGGGCGCCAACCCGGAGCACCCGGGGCTGTGCGGCCGCTGCGAAGACAACCTGTTCGGCCAGGGTGAAGCGCGCGAGCACGCCTGACAGCATGGCCGGCCTGCCCTGTGCGCCACCACCATGGCATCGTGCAGGGCAGGCAGCCTTCCGGGCACCCACAGGTTCCCGGACACAGATCGCCCGTTTCCGGGGCGGTCCGACCCAGCAAGGGAAAGCACGATCATGACCGAGCCGTCTTCCACCGGCAACAGCCGGCAAACCGCCGCACCCGCTGGCCCCGCTGGTGCCTCGGGCCCGGCGGCCCCTGCAGCAGGGCCTGTCGGGCATACCGGCCCCGGCAGGCCGGGAACGCCTGCACCGGGCCCCGAAGCCACCGGCGCTGTCTGGCCCTACCTGCTGATGGCGCTGGTCGTCATCGTGCTCGACCAGATCAGCAAGTACGCCATCATCGGCCGCTTTGCCTATGCCGAGCGCCTGCCGGTCATCGACGGTTTCTTCGACCTGACACTGCTCTATAACCCGGGCGCGGCCTTCAGTTTTCTGGCCGGCCACAGTGGCTGGCAACGCTGGTTCTTTGCCGGCATTGCCGTGGTGGCCTCGGTCGTGCTCATCTCGCTGCTGCGCAGCCAGCGGGGCCAGCCGATGTTCAGCACCGCGCTGGGGCTGATTCTGGGCGGTGCCATCGGCAACCTGGTCGACCGGCTGGTGCTGGGCCACGTCACCGACTTCCTGCTGTTCTATCAGGGCAGCTGGGCCTTCCCGGCCTTCAACCTGGCCGACTGCGCCATCACGCTGGGCGCCGCACTGCTGATCCTGAGTGAAGTGCTGCCCTGGTTCGGCAGCCGCCGCAAGACCGGATGACACCAGCACGTGCCCCAGACCTGCCCGTTCCCGCGCAGGCCCCCTGTTCACCCCCTTCCCCCATGAATGCCCCCCCGCTGACCACCGATCCCGCCCCCAGCTGGCCACTCGCCCCCACGGCAGACGCTGCCGACGTGACGCTGCCGCCGCCCCCACTGGCAGGCCGCCATCTGGTGCTGGGCGTGACCGGCGGTGTGGCCGCCTACAAGGCCGCACAGCTGGTGCGTGACCTGCAGCGGGCCGGCGCCAGCGTGCAGGTGGTGATGACCGAGGCTGCCACCCATTTCGTCGGCACAGCCACCTTTCAGGCGCTGTCGGGCAGACCGGTGTTCACCGGCGCCTTCGACACCCGCATCGACGACGGCATGGCCCACATCGAACTGAGCCGCAATGCCGACGCCATCGTCATCGCCCCGGCATCGGCCGATTTTCTGGCCAAGGTGACCCACGGCCTGTGTGACGATCTGCTCTCCACCCTGTGCCTGGCCCGCGACGTCCCGCTGCTGGTGGCACCGGCCATGAACCGGCAGATGTGGCAGAACGCGGCCACCCAGCGCAACATCAACCAGCTGCGTGCCGATGGCGTGCAGGTACTGGGTCCGGATGCGGGCGAGCAGGCCTGCGGCGAGGTCGGCGCCGGACGAATGCTGGAGCCTGCCGTGCTGGTCGAGGAGCTGTCGGATTTCTTCACTCCACAGGCCCTGCAGGGCAAGCGCATCCTGATGACGGCCGGCCCCACCTACGAGGCCATCGACCCAGTACGCGGCATCACCAACCTGTCCTCCGGCAAGATGGGCTATGCACTGGCCCAGGCCTGCCGGCAGGCCGGCGCCCTGGTCACGCTGGTCAGCGGCCCCACGGCCCTGCCCCGCCCGTACGGTGTGCGCTTCCTGCCCGTGCAGAGCGCGCAGCAGATGCTCGACACCGTGATGGCCGAACTGGACATGGCGGCCTCCACCATCAGCATCGACTGTTTCATCGGCGTGGCCGCCGTGGCCGACTGGCGCCCGCTGCAGGTGGCCAGCCAGAAGATCAAGAAGGAAAGGGTCCTGGCGCAGGACGGTACGATACTGACCGGTGCAGACGGTACATCGCACGCAGGCACGGGAACGGCCGGAGCCGGCGACACATCGTACGCAGGCATGGGATCTGCGAGGACCGGCGGCACATCCCACACAGGCACGGTGCCGGCCGGCGCAGACCGCCCGTCACGCACCGGCACGGTCCCGGCAGACACCCTGACACTGGCCCTCACCCAGAACCCCGACATCCTGGCCAGCGTGGCCCGGCGCCCGGATGCCCCCTACTGTGTGGGCTTTGCCGCCGAATCCGAGGATCTGGTCCACCATGCCACCGAAAAACGGGCCCGCAAGGGCGTTCCGCTGCTGGTGGGCAATCTGGGGCCGGCCACCTTCGGACAGGACGACAACACCCTGATCCTGGTGGACGAACACGGCACCCGCACCCTGCCCGCCGGCAGCAAGACGGCACTGGCCCGCTGGCTGGCCCAGGAGCTGGGCCGGCGGCTGCCGGCCTGACGCGTATCAGGAAGATTGTCGTCTCCACACAGGCGCCTGCACGGCCACGACTCCCTCCATGTGGCCTGCGGAAGGCGAATGCAAAGTCCATCACGCAAACCGCTACCGCCAGTACCGCCACAAGCATCAGTACAGGCACCAACGCCCGTACCAGGCACCAGCACCAGTCCAATACCAGTCCAGTACCAGTACCAGCACGATTCTCGCAGCCATGACCCCTACATCCGACTCGCATCCTCCGGACCCTCGTCCCAACAGTTCCGCAACGACAGGTGCCACCGCCCCCCACCCAGTGATCGACCTGAAGATCCTCGACCCGCGTATGGCCGACCAGCTGCCGGCCTATGCCACGCCGGGCAGCGCCGGGCTGGACCTGCGCGCCTGTCTGGAGGCGCCTCTGACCATCGAACCGGGCAGCACGCACCTGATTCCCACCGGCCTGTCCATCCACATCGGTGATCCGGGGCTGGCGGCCGTCATCCTGCCCCGTTCCGGACTGGGCCACAAACACGGGCTGGTGCTGGGAAATCTGGTCGGGCTGATCGATTCCGACTACCAGGGGCCACTGATGGTGTCGTGCTGGAACCGTGGCAACACCGCCTACACGCTGCAGCCGATGGAACGCCTGGCCCAGCTGGTGATCGTGCCGGTAGTGCAGGCACAGTTTCGGGTCGTGACCGAATTCGGCGCCTCCGAACGCGGCACGGGTGGATTTGGCAGCACCGGCGCGCACTGATCCGGCACCATTCGCCTGCCATTGCCTGTATTTGCCCAGCCTGCATTCATCTGTATTTGCACGCATTTACCAGCATATGCACGCATCTACCCGCATGCTCCGGTTTACGCCTGCATATGCCAGTATCTGCACGCATCCCCTGCCCGGTTGCGTGCCATCGCCCTGGCGCGTCTGTCCGACCAACTGCTCCGGCCTTCCCCCGCATTCCGTACGACTTCACGCATGTCCCACGCCTTGCCCTGCCCCGACCACGACGCATATGCCCGCCAGCTCACCGACAAGCAGCAGCTGCTCGACACCCTCTTTGCTGGACTGGACGTGCCACCGCTGGAAGTCTTTGCGTCGGCCCCGCAGCACTACCGCATGCGGGCCGAATTCCGTATCTGGCATGAAGACGGGCAGCTCTGCTACGCCATGTTCGAGGGCGGCCAGAAGGCCAGCCGCGTCACGATGCAGCGCATCGACCAGCTGCCGGCCGCCTGCGAGGCCATCAATGCGCTGATGCCGCGGCTGCTGGCCGCCGTGCAGGCCAACCCGGTGCTGGCCACCCGCTGGTATCAGGTGGAGTTTCTGGCCACACTCAGCGGCGAGATGCTGGTGACGATGATCTACCACCGCCGGCTGGATGAGGCGTGGGAAGAGGCGGCACGCGCGCTGCAGGCGCAGCTGGGCATCTTCATCATCGGCCGCAGCAAGGGGCAGAAACGGGTGCTTGTGCAGGATTTCGTGACCGAACGGCTGCACATTCCGGGGCTGCCGACGGCGGACCACGCAACGGGCGAGGCAGTGACACCGGTGGCCACCACACGCCCCGGTCCCGGCACGCAGACAGCCGCCCCTGGCGGCGTCCCCTTTCTCTATCGTCAGCCCGAGGGCGCCTTCACCCAGCCCAATGCCCGCATGTGCGAGCAGATGATCGGCTGGGCCTGCCGCGTGGTCCAGGAAGCGGATGCAGCCACCCGTGACAGCGCCGGCACGGGCCTCGCCGAAGCGAACAGCACCCGCCCAGACCAGCACCATGGCCATTCCGGCCCAGGCGGTGGCTTCTCCGACCCAGGCGATGACTTCTCCGGCCCGGGCCGAAACCAGCATCCCCCCACCACGCCAGACATGTGCTCCCCCCGGCACACGGACCTGCTCGAACTTTACTGCGGCAATGGCAACTTCACGCTGCCGCTGTCGCGCCTGTTCCGGCAGGTGCTGGCCACCGAAGTATCCAAAACCTCGGTGCACGCCGCCCAGTGGAACATCGCGGCCAATCATTGCCCGAACGTGCGCATCGCGCGCCTCTCGGCCGAGGAATTCACCGAGGCCATGCAGGGCACCCGCAGCTTCCGCAGGCTGCGCGAGCAGGAAATCTCGCTGACCGATTACCGCTTCTCGACGGTACTGGTCGATCCGCCCCGTGCCGGTGTCGATGACGCCACGCTTGCGCTGCTGCAGCGCTTCGACCGGATTCTGTACATCTCGTGCAACCCGCACACGCTGCGCGCCAACCTCGAAACACTCTGCCGGACGCACCGCATCGTGCGCCGGGCGCTGTTCGACCAGTTTCCGTTCACGCCGCACATCGAGAGCAGCGTGCTGCTGGTGCGCAGAAACTGAGCGCGGCCGCTCTGCGTCAGCGCTTCACCGGCACCCGCACATAACGCTTGTCGAACAGCCAGGCATCGTCGAAATGCCGGCGACCCACCAGGGCCGTGGGCTGGTGGCCGGACTGGCGCATGGCCCCCACGTTGGATATCCCCATCGCCCAGAACAGCAGGCGCCCCAGCCGCTCCGTCCCCGAAACCACCCCGTCCTGGTTGTAGATGCTGCGCGCCACACCACCGGGCACCGGCAGCGCCCGCAGCATGTCGCTGGACTCCAGCCGGTACGGCGGATTGTCGAACACCGGCGAGCCCCAGTTCCGGCCGGGCCGCGACACCCCGACGAGCTGGTGCGTGCCGCTGCTGACCCACAGCGTCAGCGGGCCGGGCCAGGTCTCGCCCACCCAGTCTTCGATGGCCGTGTCGATGGGCGAATACACCCACTCGGCCAGGCTCTCGACGGCTGCCTGGCCCGCGCGGTTGACCTGCAGCCGGCGGGTGGGGAAGAACATGGCGTAGCGGCCACTGGGCTGGATGGTGTCGTAGATCAGCGGCGCCCCGTCGGTATCGAGCGTGACCCGCCAGATCAGGCCATCCAGACGCCCGCCCTGCAGATCACCACTGCCCTGCATCGGACGATCGCTGAACCAGACAAGGTATTCGAGCTGCGGCAGCACCGCATCGCCAAAACGCGTGAAGCTCAGGCGCTGGTAGACGACGGGCACGTTGGTGTCGACATCCAGCCAGAAGCGTTCGTCCGGATCGCGCACCAGACCGGCCAGATCGATCCACTGCAGACGGCCGATGCGGTCGGAATCGGTGGTGGTGGCCACCTCCCAGGTGGGCGCGAAGGCCACGAACAGCAGCTCGCGCTGCGCAGCCGAAAACTGCGGAATGCCCAGCGCGTCACGGGGGACATCCCGCATGATCTGCGCGGCCGTACGCCAGGCATCGGCCCCGGAGATCTGCTGGGCGGGCCGGTAGCGCTGGAACGAGGCCCGTCCCGACAGCGATGGGCGCCGTTCGCTGCGAAACACCCGGCGCTGGTCTGCTTCCCAGTTGCGGATGGACGAGGCCACGCCGATGCCGGTCAGCGGATAGAGCCCCAGCGCACGCAGCGAGCGGCGGTACTCGTCCGGCACGACCGCCTGCTGCAGCACCCGGAGCACATCGGCAGGCGTCAGATGTGCGGCCATCAGCGGCGCACACCGGGACAGGCTGTCCTCCAGCTGCATGCGGTTGGGCAGGTGATAGAGCGGGAAGGATTCGTCGGGCAGCCGGTTGACCTCCAGCCGGCGCACGTGGGTGTCGAGCTGCTGCAGGCGCCCGATCCAGTCCCGGAAGGCCGGCGTCTGCAGCAGGGCCGCCGCACGGGTGGCCCGTTCGCCGTCATCGGCCGGTTTGCCCGCCTCGAGCTGCGCCGAGAAGTCGGGAGCAAAGGATGCCAGGAAGCGGTTGCTGCGCAGGAACGGGTAGCCCGGCAGGCGCTGTTCGCCGGCATCGATCACCTGCCGGTTGCGCACCTGCCCCTCCAGCGCCTCGTACAGGTTGGTGCACCAGGCCACGCCGAAACCATCGGGTAAGCCTCCGGGCGAGAAGGCCTTGCGCACCCGCCCCTGCCCGCCGGACAGTTCCGGCCCATCGGCACGCACAGCCTCCGTGGCACGATCGGCACCGCGGGGCGTGGCACACCCGGCCAGCGCCAGCGCCAGCAGGGCGGCCAGCCAGCCCCGGCGGCCGGGAAAGCGAAGGACACGCCCCATGGTCACTGCGCGCCCGCCAGCATCGTGTCGAGTGTCCGCGCATCGGCCACGAAGGCGCGAATCCCCTCGGCCAGTTTTTCGGTTGCCATGGCATCCTCGTTCATGTCGAATCGGAAGCGCGCCTCGTCCAGCGCCTGCCGCTCCAGCGCCGCCTGCTGCGCGCGGGCGGGGTCCAGATGGCGGCTCACCGGGGCATGGTCGGCCGCCAGTTCGGCCAGCAGGGCCGGACTGATGGTGAGCAAATCACAACCGGCCAGTGCCAGAATCTGCCCCGTGCTCCGGAAGCTCGCCCCCATCACCTCGCAAGCATAGCCGAAGCGCTTGTAGTAGGTGTAGATACGCCGTACCGACAGTACGCCCGGATCCTGTTCGGGTACATAGTTCTGCCCGGTGCGTGCCCGGTACCAGTCGAGGATGCGCCCCACGAACGGGCTGATCAGCGTCACCCCGGCATCGGCGCAGGCCACCGCCTGGGCAAAGCCGAACAGCAGCGTCAGGTTGCAGTGCACGCCGTCGCGCTCCAGCTGGCGCGCCGCCTCGATACCCTCCCAGGTGGCGGCAATCTTGACCAGCACCCGCTCGCGGGAAATGCCGGCCGCCTCGTACAGCCCGATGAGCCGCTGTGCCCGGGCCACCGTGCCTGCCGTCGAGAATGACAGGCGGGCATCCACCTCGGTCGACACCCGGCCCGGGATGATGGCCAGAATCTCCTGCCCGAAGGCCACCAGCAGCCGGTCGGCCAGCTCGTCCACCGGTGCCTGCGGGTGCGCGGCCTTCACGGCCTGCAGCAGGCCGGCGTATTCGGGCTTCTGTACCGCCTTCAGGATGAGTGAAGGGTTGGTGGTGGCATCCTGCGGGCGGAAGGCCTGCAGCCCGTGAAAATCGCCCGTATCGGCCACCACCGTGGTGAAGCGGCGCAGCTGGTCCAGGGCCGATGGCTGCGACGTACCGGACGTGGCTGCCCCGGCGGCCGTCCCGACGGTCTCGCTCCCCGCCTGACCCGTACCTGCTGCCCCGTCTGCCGACCCCGAACCTGCCTGACCGCCCACCATGGATAACCCTCCCTCTCGATACGGCAGACGTGTGCCCCCAAAGTGGGCCGAAACCCGCTCCGTCAGGGCACGTCGCCCGCTGCCGGCCTGCGCCCGGCCAGACGCCACGCCTGTTGATGCTGTATTGATGATGCTGCAGAAACCCGGAGGCCAACCCACCTCCGGCAACCGTGCCGGATACGTATCATGGACCTGTTCATCCAGAACACGTTCGACGCCGGTACCCACGGCCGGACGCCGTGCACCGGTCCGTGTATCCTACACCGGAGCGCGTGCCGGCGTGATGCTGCCGGCACACGTGCCACATCCACAATAAAATATAACTTTTACGCTGTACGGAGCAGAAGCATATGCCCTCTTTCGATGTCGTCCTCGAAGCCGACATGGTCGAGATCCGCAACGCGGTGGACCAGGCCAACAAGGAAATCACCAACCGTTTCGACTTCAAGGGGTCGGATGCCCGCATCGAACTCAACGACAAGGTAATGACCACCTATGCCGACGATGACTTCAAGCTCGGCCAGGTCCGCGACGTGCTTGTGGCCAAGCTGGCCAGGCGCAATGTGGATGTCCGCTATCTGGAAGACGACAAACCCGAGAAGATCGGCGGCGACAAGATGAAGCAGAAGATCACCGTCCGCCACGGCGTGCCCACCGACCAGGCGAAGAAGATCGTCAAGCTGCTCAAGGACAGCAAGATGAAGGTCTCGGCCTCCATCCAGGGCGATTCGGTGCGTGTCAGCGGCAACAAGCGCGACGACCTGCAGACCGCCATCGGCCTGATCAAAAGCGGCATCCCCGACCTGCCGCTGGTGATGAACAACTTCCGCGACTGAGACGGCCCGGTGGGACCGCACACCCGCGTGCCGTGCATCGTCCGGCCACACACTGTGAAGCCGCCATCCGTCGGTCAGCCCGGCCGACGAACGGCAGTCGCTGCGGCCGTGTTAGCGGCCACTACCACAGAAACCCCGATGATCAATGTTTCAGCGGTGATACAAACAACCGATCCTGACGCCTGATCATACGAACGGCCCATTCCGGCAGACGAACGGTCATATGTAAAGAACATCGTCTGTGCGAAAATCTTCACAGTCGCAAGCGATGAACACTGACCTGCAGCATCACGTAGCCGCACGGGACGCTGCAGGTCCGGTCAGGTTGTTTTCGATTACCCAATCTCCTCTCTTCGCCCCGGTCCTGCTGCCGCAGTGCCGGGGCTCTTTTTTGCATGCTACTGCGTAACACGTTTTATATGTTACTGCGTAACGCGAGCAGGTGACACAATACCTGACGATTCTGCAATCCCAGGCCGGTCACGCGCCCGTGATGTCCGGAAAACGCGCGCGGATCTGCCGCTCGATGCCCGGGCCATCCAGCCCCTCCAGCCGCAGCAGCAGCGCATGGTCGCCGTGGTCGATGTAGCGGTCGGGCAGCCCCAGCATCTGCACCGGACGGGCCAACCCCGCTTCGGCCAGCGCTTCCAGACAGGCACTGCCGGCCCCGCCCATCACCACGTGCTCTTCCACCGTCACGAAGACCTCATGGGTAGCCGCCAGCTCACGGATCAGGTCGGCATCGATGGGCTTGACGAAGCGCATGTTCACCACGGTGGCATCCAGCGCCTCGCCCGCCGCCATGGCCGGGGTCACCATCGAACCGAAGGCCAGAATGGCGATGCGCCTGCCCTGCCGGCGCACCTCGGCCCGGCCCAGTGGCAGTTCGGTGAAGGTCTTCTGCACCGGCACGCCCGGCCCCACCCCGCGCGGATAGCGCACTGCCACCGGACGCTGGTACTTCACGGCCGAATACAGCATCTGCCGGCATTCGTTCTCGTCGGCCGGCGCCATCACCACCATGTTGGGCACGCAGCGCAGGAAGGCGTAGTCGTACACGCCGGCATGCGTGGCCCCGTCGGCCCCCACCAGACCGGCCCGGTCCAGCGCAAACACCACCGGCAGGTTCTGCAGCGCCACGTCGTGCAGCAGCTGGTCGTACGCCCGCTGCAGGAAGGTGGAATAGATGGCCACCACCGGCACCAGCCCGTCGCAGGCCATGCCGGCTGCGAAGGTCACGGCGTGCTGCTCCGCAATGCCCACATCGAAGTAACGGGTGGGAAAACGCTGCTCGAATTCCACCAGCCCCGACCCCTCGCGCATGGCCGGCGTGACGGCCACCAGCCGTGGCTCGGCCTCGCCCATGTCGCAGACCCAGTCGGAAAACACCTGCGTGTAGGTGGGCTTCCTGGGCGGCGTGGCCGGCGCCTTGATGCCCTCGGCCGGGTCGAACTTGCCCGGCCCGTGATACAGGATGGGGTCGGCCTCGGCCAGCTTGTAGCCCTGCCCCTTGCGGGTGATGACGTGCAGAAACACCGGTCCACTGATCTCGCGCAGGTTCTGCAGCGTGGGAATGAGTGCATCGAGGTCGTGGCCATCGATGGGGCCGAAGTAGGTAAAGCCCAGCTCCTCGAACAGCGTGGCCGGCACCAGCATGCCCTTGGCATGCTCTTCCAGCTTGCGGGCCAGCTCGTACACCGGCGGCATCACCGACAGCATCTGGCGGGCCACGTCACGCGCCTTCACGATCGGCCGGGCCGACAGCGTGCGCGCCAGATAGTGGTTCATCGCCCCCACCGCCGGCGAGATCGACATGTCGTTGTCGTTGAGGATGACCAGCAGGTCCACATCGCGCATCACGCCCGCGTTGTTGAGCGCCTCGAAGGCCATGCCGGCACTCATCGCCCCGTCGCCGATCACCGCCACGTGGCGACGGCGGTCGGGCCCCTGGTTCTCGCCCAGATTGCGCGAAGCCACCGCCATGCCCAGCGCCGCCGCAATCGAGGTGGACGAATGGGCGGTACCGAAGGTGTCGTACTCGCTCTCGCTGCGCCGCGGAAAGCCGGACAGGCCCTGGTACTGGCGCAGCGTGGCCATCTGGTCACGCCGGCCGGTGAGAATCTTGTGCGGATAGGACTGGTGCCCCACGTCCCAGACCAGCCGGTCACGCGGGGTGTCGAACACATAGTGCAGCGCGATGGTCAGTTCCACCGTACCCAGATTGGACGACAGGTGCCCCCCAGTACGCGACACGGCGTTCAGAATGAACTGCCGCAGCTCGTCGGCAAGCTGGGGCAGCTTCTCCCGGTCCAGCGTGCGCAGGTCGGCCGGACTGTCGACACGGGCCAGCAGCGCTTCGGTCGGGGGTTTAACGTCTTCGGTCATGACTTGGCAGAAGTCTCTGATTTATATGATTGCCGCACCATCAGTGCAGCCGCTCGACGATGAAATCGGCCAGCATGCGCAGCCGGTCGGCCTCCGGCCCCAGTCCGGCCAGGCTCCCGTGGGCCTGGCGATGCAAGTCGGCCGCCAGCGCACGGGCCGCCTCCAGCCCGAGCAGCGACACATAGGTGGGTTTGTCGTGCGCCTGGTCCTTGCCGGCCGTCTTGCCCAGCGTGGCCGAGTCGGCCGTCACATCCAGAATGTCGTCCACCACCTGGAAGGCCAGGCCGATGATCTCACCATAGCGTTTCACCGCCGCTGTCAGCGCCGCCGGCGGTTCGCCTCCGGCCAGCAGGCCGAGTGTCACCGACACCGACAGCATGGCGCCGGTCTTGGCCCGGTGCATGGCCTCGAGCTGCGGGCGCGACAGCCGCACCCCCACCCCCTCGATGTCCAGGGCCTGGCCGCCGGCCATGCCCCACGAACCGGCTGCCCTGGCCAGCGCCGTCACCATGGCGGCCACCGGCACGGAACCGCTGCCCGTCGCCGGCAGAGCATCCCCAGCCTTCACCGGCTCCGGCGCGGTACCCGCCAGCGGCCGTTCTGCAGGCTGGCCTAAAGCCGGCACCACCATGCCGGCCTGCGCGGCGGATCCGGCCGGTGCCACCAGCACCTCGAAGGCCAGCGTCTGCAGGGCGTCACCCACCAGCATGGCCATGGCCTCGCCATACTGGACGTGCACCGTGGGACGGCCCCGGCGCATGTCGTCGTTGTCCATGGCCGGCATGTCGTCATGCACGAGCGAATAGACGTGAATCAGCTCCACCGCACAGGCAGCGCCATCCAGCACCGCGGCATCGGCCCCCACCAGCTCGCCGGCCGCATACACCAGCAGCGGACGCACCCGCTTGCCCCCGCCCAGCACCGCATAGCGCATCGCCTCGTGCAGCCGATCGGGGGCCAGGCCGGACGCCTGCCCCGAAGGCCCCGGCAGCCGTGCCGCCAGCGCCTCTTCCACATGTGCGGCGCACGCCTGCATCCAGGCCTGCAGCGTCAACGGCGCAGCGGCCGGGCTGGCGCCCAGCGCCGTTGCCAAGATGTCCTGGTTCATTCTCCGCGCCCCTTCGCCCGGGTTCTTGGGGCAGCCGCCCCGCTGTTCATGGTGCCGCCCTCGGCGTCACCGGCCTCGCTCCCTGCCTCTTCCGGCACCTCGTAGGGCACCAGCAGGCCGGCCTCCAGCACCTCGACCTGCTGCGTGACCGCCGCAAGCTTGTCGCGGCAGCGCTTGAGCAGCGTCACGCCGCGCTCGTAGGCCGACAGCGACGCTTCCAGCGGCAGGCGGCCGTTCTCCATCTGTTCGATCAGTGCCTCCAGCTCCTGCATCGACTGGTCGAAGCTCTCCGACGGATCCGGAACATCCTGACCGGAACTCGGCGACAGAGCCCCGTCCGCACGGGCGGAAACTTTCATCCCAATACCTCGATACCCTCGACGAACACGACAGACAGAAAAGGCACACCCGCGCCCGAGCCACGGCGCAAGAACAGGCCGCCCCGGCGACACGATGGCGTGCCACGGCCCCCCGGCGACACCGGGGTGTCGGCATTCTAGCGCGTGTCGTGCCCTTCCCACGCATCCTGCTTGGGGAATCCCCCAAACCGGCCAAAGAAGCCGACAGGACACAATGCCCCATCATCCCGCCAGAAAATCTGCTGGGCACCCCACCCCGTTGCCGGTAGAATCCGGCCCTTCCGGAGCAGGCGGACATCACCCGCCGCAGCCGCCTCGAATCCCCGCCTCGCGCCATTTACTGCAGCGCCCCGGTCCGGTCTCGGCGGCCTCCTCATCCTTCAGCGGCCCGGCCCCGCGGCAGGCCGAAGGCCGGCTTTCCTGTTCAGCCGCTTCACATCACTTCTGGTCGGAGGGACGCAGGTTCCATCATGACGGACATCGGGCATCTGGCACACATCCAGCGACCCGCAACCCAGTTGCCGGTCTCGGCCTACT
>ERZ772874.408-NODE-408-length-23080-cov-19.707926_pt1 | contig 23080 bp, 18 predicted proteins | sample MGYA00580586_ERZ772874 | MGnify/ENA primary metagenome ERZ772874 (study PRJEB29015, sample SAMEA2737952) | human oral metagenome | biome: human oral; feature: human-associated habitat; material: dental | place: China | collected 2154 ... | reverse complement strand
CGATTCCGCAGTGGAGAGACTCCGCTGGATGCAGGTCATCCCCGGGCGCGGGGCGGGAGCCGGCGGGCGGCGTGGAGGAGTGGCCCGGGCAGTCGAGGGGCTTCGTGGGGCCCAACGGCGAGGGGTCCCACACCCCCGACGAGTGGCCGACGCTCGAGGAGTACAACAGGGCCTGGGCCGAGCTGGGGGCGAGCGAGAACGAGATACCCATGACGGGCGAGGAATACACCCGCGGCGTGCTCATGATCTGCTTCGACCGGGGCATCGGCGAGCTCGCGGCTCACGAGATCGTGTGGGCGCGCGGCGGCGTGTGGGGCTACGACTTCTTCTGGCTCCGCGACGACGGCCCGGCATACGCGGTGTGCTACTTCCCCGACGCGTCCGACCAGGAGGCGCTCGAGGCCCTCGCCGCAGAGCTTAGGGCCTGCCCCGGCGTCGTGAGCGTGGACCTCGACGGGATGTGTTACCTTGAGGAGGATGAGTCCGCGGAGCTGGCATACCTGCCGCAGCAATACTACCTCAGGACGTCGCGGTTCATAGGCGCGTGGAATACGGTCAAGTGCAATGGAAGGGCGACGATCGCGGTCCTGGACTCGGGCTGCGACATTGGCCACCCCGATCTTGTCGGCAACCTCCTGCCGGGCATTGACGTCACAAAGGGGAAGGACTCCCCGCCCGCTCCCAGTTTCAGTGACAAGGATGGACATGGCACTAAGGTGGCAGGGGTGGCCTCTGCCGTCGCCGGTGACTTTACCGGCATCGACGGGGCGTCGTACAACGCCAAGGTGCTGCCGATACGCATCAAGGACGATGTCGGTAATATCAAATGGGATTACATATGCAGTGCGCTCAGGTACATCGATAATCACCAGCAGCAAGTCCAGGTCGTGAATATGAGCTTCAGTTCTCCAAATAGTTCCGTAGAGGCGCAGCGTTTGGTGAGCGACCTGCGCGCGAAGGGGACCGTGCTCGTTGCGGCTGCGGGAAACCAGTATATGAGCGGGGGGCCGCTTCACATATACAGGTATCCCGCATGCTTCGATGACGTTATCAGCGTCGGGTCGATAGACGCGTCGGACACGATCGCCCCCGACTCGAACCGCAACCCCCGCGTCGACCTCTGCGCTCCGGGCGTGGGCGTGTACACGACGTCAAGCCCGCTCGCGACGGGTGTTCAGTACGCCATGGTTTCAGGCACCTCCTTCGCCACCCCGCAGGTCTCCGCCGCAGCGGCGCTCCTCAAGGTCGAGCACCCGTCCTGGGGCCCCGATCTCATCGAGCGGGCTCTGGAGGCCACCGCGCGCGACCTTGGTAATGTGGGGCGTGACGACACCTACGGCCATGGTGCGCTCAACGCGGAGGCGGCGGTCGCCTGGCTGCCCCCTGCCGACAGCAGCATTCCCGAGCTGTGGCTCGACCGCGGTGACGTGGAGCTGGGCCCTGACGGCGCGCACGGCTATGACAGCTCGGGCTCCGAGCTGCGCTCCGCCTCTCAGTCCGTCATCGTGCGTCAGGCAGATGGCCCGGCTACGGCCCATTCCATAAGGGTAGTGAGCGAGGGGGCGTGGGACGTGACCCTGGACGGCGTGCGTTTCGATGGTGACCGCCCTCTGCTCGACCTCTCGCCGTCGGCGTCGGTCCGCGTCAGGCTGCGCGGGTCCTCCGAGGCCATCGGGCGCTCGGCCACGGCGGCGACCGTGCGCGTGCCGCAGGGCGCCTCTGCGGTCTTCCAGTCGTTCTCGGAGGGCAGCCTGCGCGCCGAGTCAGCGGGCAGGGGCGCTGTCGTGGGCGGTTCGACGCAGGAGGCCTCGGGCTCGATCACCTTCGTGAGCGGCACCGTGGAGGCCGTCGCCCGGGGTGGGGGCCTGAACATGGCCGCAGCCATAGGGGGCGGCAGCGACCAGACCAATGGTCCCATCGTCATCGATGGCGGCACCGTCAAGGCCTCGATCGAGGAGGGCATCACCATCACCTCGGCGATAGGGTGCTGCTCTGCCGGGCGGAGCAAGGGCCCGGCGCCCATAACCATACGCGGCGGGAAGGTGGAGGCGCGCGGCAACTGGAGTTCCAGCGGGATCGGGGGGCACAATTACGGCGGTTTCGGGGAGGGGAGTTCCGTCGAGGTGTCGGGAGGCGAGGTCACGGCCACGGGCGGCTTCCAGGCTGACGGCATCGCGGCGGAGTCGGTGAGCTTCTCGGGCGACGCGAAGGTGAGTGTGACCGGGACGCGCTACGCCGCAGGTGTCGCGGCCAAGGAGCTGCGCGTCAGCGGCGGCTCGGTGGACGTCATGGCCGGCGGCCTGCTCTCTGCGGGCGTGGACGCCGACAAGACGCAGGTGACGGGGGGTACGCTCGTGGTGAGGCCGCTCGACGGGCAGACGAACATGGGCCTGCATGGCGCCCTCGACGTCTTTGGCGGCAGGGTCTCGGTCAAGGCCCAGGTGCCGGGCTCCTCAGGGTGGCCCGGGTGCGCCGCGCCCGCCATCTGGGGAGGGCCGGTAAGCATCCGGGGCGGCACCGTGGACGCCTACGGGGGTCATGGTGCGGCCGGCATCGGCGGGGGCTGGTCCGGCGGCCTCGCCGACACGGCGGGCGTGGCGGCGACCATCACGGGAGGGGCCGTCAACGCCGTGCCCGGCGAGCCCTGCAAGGACGGTATAGGAAACGGGGTAGGGGCCACGGCCGACCCGATCTGGCCCACCGACGGTACGGAGCGGGTCTGGCCCTGCGCCATTGAGCACGTGGGCGACCTCTCCACGCTCTCTGTCGACGGGAGGTCGGCTGCTGACCTGCACATCTTCGAGCGCAACGAGGATGGGGGCGTCCACTTCTACCTGAGGGCGGGCACCCACACGCTCTCCTGCGACGGCGCTACCAAGACGGTCCAGCTCGGCCCATGAGAGGCGCGCCGGGCGGTAAGGCCCCAGCGCCTGCGTGCCGCCCGTCGGCCCCAGCTATCGCCAGCCAGGACCCCTCGGGCGCGAGGGGTCCTCTCGCAGGCGTGGCCCAGCCCGCGCCCCGCTTCTCCAACTTGCGCCAGACAATGTTACGTTCCTGCAAACGGTGGCGTTCCTCACGTGAGGAGCCGCAGGTTCGTGCGATAGTGGGGTCGAGCGTCCCGTATGAGGACGTTGGCGTTCGTGGAAAGAGGCAGATGTTCGATCTCGGGACCATAAAGGGCAAGGGAGTCACGCGCAGCGTATCGCTCGCGTCCTTGGTCATGTCCCTTGAGATTCCGGCTGCCGTCGCCGAGATTAGCTTGCCCCTTACGGGCCTCCTTCTAGCGTAGGCGTGCTGGCCTCAGGGTTTGGCGTATGCCGTCACCCCGCCACGCGCGCCTCTAGCCTCAGCCTCCAGGCAGTTTCCCCCCCGTTACGCTCGACTACGCCCTTCCCATATACGCAAGGTACTGGTTGGCAGCATGCCCCGTTCGGACACCACAGACCCAAGGAGCAGGACCATGACGAGAAAGATTGACATTTTTGACACGACGCTGCGCGACGGCGAGCAGTCTCCCGGCGCCTCGATGAACACCGAGGAGAAGCTCGTCATAGCACAAGAGCTCCTGCGCATGCACGTGGACGTCATCGAGGCGGGGTTTCCCATCTCGAGCCCCGGTGACTTTCGCTCCGTCCAGGAGATCGGTCGGCTTGCGGGTGACGATGCCGTCGTCGTCGGCCTCACGCGAGCCGTCGACGAGGACATCGACCGCGCGGCCGAGGCGCTCAAGACCGCAAGGCGCCCCCGCATCCACACGGGCCTGGGCGTCTCTCCGCAGCACCTGCGCGATAAGCTCATGATAAGCGAGGACGAGTGCATAGAGCGGGCCATCCACTGCGTGAGCTACGCGAAGCGCTACGTGGAGGACGTCGAGTTCTATGCCGAGGACGCGGGCCGCTCTGACCAGCGCTTCCTTGAGCGCGTGATCCAGGCGGCCATCGAGGCCGGCGCCACCGTCGTCAACATCCCCGACACCACCGGCTATCAGATGCCCGAGGACTTTGGCGCGCGCATCAAGGGACTTGCCGACAACGTTCGCGGCATCGAGAACGTCACCATCTCGGTTCACACCCACAACGACCTTGGCATGGCGACGGCACTGGCGCTCGCCGGCGTCAAGAACGGGGCTCGTCAGGTCGAGTGCACCATCAACGGCCTGGGCGAGCGGGCGGGCAACACGGCGCTCGAGGAGGTCGTCATGGCCATCCGGATGCATGGCGACGAGCTCGACGCCCATACCGACGTCGTGACCAAGGAGCTCACCCGCGCCTCGCACCTCGTGAGCCGCATCACGGGCATGCAGGTCCAGGCTAACAAGGCCATCGTCGGCTCGAACGCCTTTGCCCACTCCTCGGGCATCCACCAGGACGGCGTCCTCAAGGCTCGCGACACCTACGAGATCATCGACCCCGCAGACGTGGGGGCTGCCGGCTCCGAGATCATCCTCTCGGCCCGCTCGGGCCACGCCGCCCTCAGGCACCGTCTGGGCGAGCTGGGCTACAGCTTCCCAGATGCCGAGTTCGATGAGGTCTATCAGCGCTTCCTCGAGATCGCAGACCAGAAGAAGGAGGTCTACGACGAGGACCTCGAGTCCATGGTCCAGGAGCGCCAGCGCGACATCCAGGCCATCTACACGCTAAACGCCCTCCAGGTATCCTGCGGGGACCCCCTGGTTCCCACCGCCACCGCCACTGTCACAGACGAGTCCGGCACGCGGCACGTGGCCTGCTCTACGGGCACCGGCCCGGTTGATGCCGCCTACAAGGCCATCGACCAGATCGTCGAGACCCACGGGGACCTCCAGGAGTTCGCGGTCAAGGCCGTCACGCGCGGCATCGACGCCATCGGCGAGGTCACCGTGCGTGTCCAGGCAAAGGACGGCAAGGTCTACACCGGGCGTGGCGCGGACAACGACATCATCGTGTCCTCGGCGAAGGCCTATGTCAACGCCATCAACCGCATGATCCAGACCGCTCGCTCCAAGGCGGGCGAGTAGCGCCATGGACGCGGGGACGTACACACGCGAGCGCAGGGGGATGCGCCTCGCATGGAGGAGGGGAGGTAGGCATGGAGAGGCTCAACGGCGCCCAGATCCTGGTGCGCTGCCTCATCAACCAGGGGGTTGACACGATCTTCGGCTATCCCGGAGGTACGGTCATCGACATCTACGACGTGCTCTATGACGTGCCCGACAAGATCCACCACATCGAGACCACGCACGAGCAGCACGCCTGCCATGCGGCGGACGGCTACGCGCGCGCGACGGGCGGCTGCGGCGTCGTCCTGGCCACCTCGGGGCCCGGTGCCACGAACCTGGTGACGGGCATCGCCACGGCCTACCTCGACTCGATACCGCTCGTCGCCATCACCGGCAACGTCGCCAATGGCTGCATCGGCACGGACGCCTTCCAGGAGCTGGACATCACGGGCGTCACGCTGCCGATCACGAAGCACAACTACTTCGTGCGCGATGTGAGCCGCTTGCAGGAGATCGTTCGCGAGGCCTTCACGCTCGCGATGTCTGGCCGCAAGGGACCCGTGCTCGTGGACATCCCCAAGGATGTTCAGACCGCGCTTTGCGACTTCGAGGAGCTTCCGCCCGTGCGGCCACCCGCAGCGGCAGGACCCAGCCACGATTCGCTCCAGGCGGCCGCAAAGGTCATCAACCAGGCGCAGCGTCCCTTCGTCTACTTTGGCGGCGGCGTCGTCTCCTCCGGCGCGGGAGAGGAGGTCATCAAGCTCGCGCGTCGCATCAATGCCCCCATGGGCTGCTCGCTCATGGGCATCTCGGGCATACCCACCGATACGCCGGGCTTCCTTGGCATGGAGGGCATGCATGGGCACTTCGCGAGCACCAAGGCCATGAACGCCTGCGATTGCCTCATTGCCCTTGGCTGCCGCTTCAACGACCGCTCCACCGGCGAGCGCAGCAAGTTCGAGCCGAGCGGCAAGGTCGTCCGCATTGACCTCGACTCCTCCGAGTTCTCCAAGACGATAGAGGACCGTGTCGACGTGAGAGGTGACGTCAGGCTCACGCTCGAGGCGCTGCTTCCGCTCGTGGAGCCCAACACACACGAGGAGTGGGCGCGCGAGGTCCGCGAGCTGCGCGCACAGGAGCGGGGGTATGCGGACTACCGCGACACGCTCACGCCCAAGCGCATCATGGATGCCATCAACGCACATCGCGAGGCCGACATGCCGGTCGTGACCGACGTGGGCCAGCACCAGATGTGGGCCGCCCAGTACCTCTCGTTCGAGAGGCCCCGCAGCTTCGTGACCACAGGCGGTCTTGGCACCATGGGCTTTGGCCTCGGGGCGTCCATAGGAGCGGCGCTCGCCACGGGCAAGCACGTGGTCATGGTCACCGGGGACGGCTCCTTTGCCATGAACATGGCCGAGCTTATCACCGCAGTCGACCACCACATCCCCGTCACGATCGTCCTTGTCAACAACGGTGTGCTGGGCATGGTCCGCCAGATGCAGTCACTCTTCATGCGCCAGCGCTACTCCAGCACGACGCTCGACCGTCGCGTCGACTACGTGGCGCTCACCAAGGCGACGGGCGCCGAGGCGCGCCGCGCGACCACGCCCGAGGAGCTCGACGCCGCGCTCGCGTGGGCCCTTGCCACAGATGGTCCCGCGCTCATCGAGTGTCCCATCGACAAGGACGAGTTCGTGACGCCGGTCCTGCAAATCGGGGCCTCCATGGATGAGCTCATCGTCAACATGGACGACGTCCAGGCCAGGATGGGGAGGTAAATCGTGAAGACCTACAGCATCGCCATCATGGTTCGCAACGAGTATGGCGTCCTCAACCGCGTGACCAGCATGTTTCGTCGTCGCCAGTTCAACATCACGGGCCTCACGGTCTCCGAGACCGAGACCGAGGCGCTCTCACGCATCACCGTGCAGTTTGAGGGGGAGGATCGTGCCAAGAGCCAGCTCGTGGCCCAGCTCGCGAAGCTTCCGGACGTGATCTCCTTCAAGGAGTTCGACCCGGAGGACTCCGTCAGCTGCGAGCTTCTACTGATCAAGGTGGCCAACGAGGACGAGAGCCGCACCCAGGTGCTCGATGCGGCCGACGCCTTCCATGCCAAGATCGTCGACTACAGCCGTGGCTCCATCGTATTTCGCATGGCGGGTCAGTCTCGTCGCATCGACAACTTCATAGACCTCATGCGAGATTTCAGAATTCTTGAGGTATGTCGAACGGGCGTGGTCTCGCTGGAGCGCGGAGGTGCCATCATGAGGAACGTGTCTAACATCTAGCGTCAGCCGCGCCGCCGCATGCCACGGCGGTGTCATCAGGGTGGATAGCAAGCGTACGGCCAGAGAAAGGAAGCAAGTATGGCATTCAGGATGTTCTATGAGCAGGACTGCGACGTATCCAAGCTTGACGGCAAGAAGGTTGCCATCATCGGCTATGGCTCCCAGGGGCACGCGCATGCCCTGAACCTCAAAGACTCTGGCGTCAACGTCAGGGTCGCCCTGCGCGAGGGCTCCGCGTCCAAGGCCAAGGCGGAGTCCCAGGGCCTTGAGGTCGTCTCCAACGCCGAGGCCGCCGCCTGGGCGGACATCATCATGATCCTCATCAACGACGAGTTCCAGGCCGCCATGTACAAGAAGGACATCGAGCCCCAGCTCGCTCCCGGAAAGACCTTGGCCTTTGCCCATGGCTTCAACATCCACTTTGGCTGCATCGAGGTCCGCAAGGACTGCAACGTCATCATGGTCGCCCCCAAGGCCCCCGGCCACACCGTGCGCTCCGAGTACCTTGCTGGCAAGGGCACACCCTGCCTCGTCTGTGCCCACCAGGACGCCACTGGCGATGCCTTTGACCTTGCCCTGGCTTACGGCGCTGCGATCGGCGGGGCGCGCGCGGCCCTTCTCGAGACCGACTTTCGCACCGAGACCGAGACCGACCTCTTTGGCGAGCAGAACGTCCTCTGCGGTGGCGTGACCGACCTCATGGAGGCGGGCTTCAACACGCTCGTCGAGGCGGGCTACGATCCCCGCAACGCTTACTTCGAGTGCATCCACGAGATGAAGCTCATCGTTGACCTCATCTACGAGAGCGGCTTTGCGGGCATGCGCTACTCCATCTCCAACACCGCCGAGTACGGCGACTACACCGCTGGACCCAACGTCATCACCGAGGCGGCCAAGGAAGGCATGCGCCATAACCTCAGGCGCGTCCAGAACGGAGAGTTCGCCAAGGAGTTCCTGCTCGACATGTCTGACGAGAGCCATCAGGTTCACTTCAAGGCCCTGCGCCGCGCGGCCGCCGAGTCCCTTATGGAGAGGACGGGCAAGGAGATTCGCAAGATGTACGCCTGGAACGACGAGGACAAGCTCATCAACAACTAGGGGTACGGGTGCCCTGGGCGCCTGCCGGTAGCCCCGATGCCCAAGGCGTCGGGGCCGGGCGCCTCGTGCGTGCGTATTCGCGCGGGGACACGGGTCAGGCGGCGTACGTAGGCGTGGGACATAGACGGTGGGAATATCCGTCAGGAGGGGGCCTGCGCCTTGCAGGGCATTGACACGAAAGGAGAGGGCACATGCAGCTCACGGGCGCACAGATACTTATCGAGTGTCTCAAGGAGCAGGGGGTCGACGTCGTCTTTGGCTATCCTGGCGGCACGATCCTGGACGTCTACGACGTCCTCTACCAGACGCCCGAGATCAAGCACTACCTCGTGAGCCATGAGCAGGGGGCAGCCCATGCCGCCGACGGCTACGCCCGCTCGACCGGCAAGGTCGGCGTGTGCCTCGCGACCTCTGGGCCTGGCTGCACCAACCTCACGACAGGTATCGCGACCGCCTACATGGACTCATCGCCCATCGTCGCCGTGACCTGCAACGTCTCCAGGAAGCTTCTGGGCAAGGACTCGTTCCAGGAGGTCGACAGTACGGGCATCACGAGACCCATAACCAAGTGGAACCGCATCGTGAGCGACGTCCACGAGCTTGCAAGTGCCGTCAGGCAGGCCTTCCTCATTGCCCGAAGCGGCAGGCCCGGACCTGTCCTTCTCGACATCACCAAGGACGTGACGGGGGCGAGCTGCGGCTTTGCGTCCCTTCCCGTAAAGGAGCACCGCATCTTCGAGCTTCCCAACCAGCTCTCCCGGCGCCTGATGGGCAGCCTCGACGTGCATGAGCCCGACGCTGGTAGCATGGACAGCTTCGTCGCGCTGCTCGAGAAGGCCGAGAGGCCCCTCGTCATCTGCGGCGGCGGCGTCGTGCGCAGTCGCGCCACCGCAGAGCTCAACGAGTTCGCTAACCGTGCGGATGCGCCGGTCGCCATCACGGTTATGGGTGGCGGTGGCTTCAGGGGCCGAGATCCCCTTACCACGGGCATGATAGGCATGCACGGCTCGCAGGCCTCCAACATGGCCGTCGACAACTGCGACTTGCTCATTGCCTTGGGCTGTCGCTTCTCGGATCGCGTCGCGCTCCAGCCCTCGACCTTTGCGAGTCAGGCCACGATAGTCCAGGTGGACATCGACAGCACCGAGATGGGCAAGAACGTCCGCTGCGACCTCTCGGTCCTTGGGGATGCCAAGCGCGTGCTGGAGCTTGTGAACGAGCGTCTCCCCCAGCAGTCGCACCTGGTGTGGAAGGAGTTCGTGTTCTCGTTTCCCACCGAGACCCAGTACGAGGGGGGCGGAGACCACCTCACGCCCAAGCAGGTCAACAGCACCATCGCCAGGATGTGCCCCAATGATACCATGGTCGCGACCGACGTGGGTCAGCACCAGATGTGGGCCATCCAGCACTTCCACTACGACTACCCAGGCCAGCTCCTTACCTCGGGCGGCTTCGGGGCGATGGGCTTCGGGTTGGGTGCGGCCATAGGCGCGCAGGTGGGCAACCCCGACAAGCGGGTGATCCTCGTGACGGGCGACGGGTCCTTTCGCATGAACTGCAACGAGCTGGCGACCGTCGAGCACTACGGGCTGCCCATCATCACCATCGTCTACGACAACACGGTCCTCGGCATGGTGCACCAGTGGCAGACGCTCATCTATGACCAGCGCTACTCCCAGACTACGCTCGACCGCGGTCCCGACTGGGTGAAGCTCGCAGACGCCTATGGCCTCAAGGGCAGGCGCGTGAGCACCGAGGTCGAGCTCGAGGATGCGCTGGGCGAGGCACTCGGCTGCGGGCGCGGCTACGTGATCGACGCGGTGCTCGATCCCGACGAGATGGTCAGGCCGATGGTTCCCGCCGGACAGCACATCACCAGCTTCTTGGCCATTTAGCGGGGCCACGCACGGGTTGCCGCCTCGCTCGCAAGGGAGCTCAACCAACGGGAAGAGAGATGTCGATGCTGGCACTGGACAGGATCTATCACGCGGCGTACGTCCTCAAGGGGGTGGCGCGCAAAACCGACCTGATAGCGGCCCCCCACCTCGTGTCGGGTATGGAGGACCTCTACCTCAAGACCGAGAACCTGCAGGTGACGGGATCGTTCAAGCTGCGTGGTGCCTCCTATAAGATAAGCCAGCTGCCCAAGGGGGACCTGGAGCGGGGCATCATCGCCTGCAGTGCCGGCAACCATGCCCAGGGCGTGGCGCTGGCGGCGACCCACATGGGCGTGCGCAGCATCGTCTGCATGCCCGACGGGGCGCCCATCATGAAGGTCGAGAGCACCCGCAGGCTCGGCGCCGAGGTGCGTCTCGTCAAGGGTAGCTACGATGATGCCCACGACGAGGCGGTGCGCCTCCAGGAAAAGACGGGCGCCACCCTCATCCACCCCTACGACGACGAGGACGTAATCTGCGGCCAGGGCACCATCGGCCTAGAGATCATGGACCAGCTCGAGGGCGTCGACGCGGTGGTCGTGCCCGTTGGCGGAGGCGGCCTCATCTCGGGCGTCGCCTGTGCCGTCAAGAGCCTCAAGCCCTCCTGCCAGGTCTTTGGCGTGCAGGCGGCCGGCGCGTCGGCCATGGCCGAGTCGTTTCGCAGGGGCGACTGGTACGCGTCCGACACGGCAAGCACCTTCGCGGACGGCATCGCCGTCAAGAACCCCGGCGAGATCACCTTCCAGATGGTCAGAAAGTACGTGGATGACATCGTGACTGTCTCGGACGACGAGATCGCGGCGGCCATCCTGAACCTCATGGAGCGCCAGAAGGTCGTCGCCGAGGGGGCGGGTGCCGTCCCGGTCGCGGCGGCCATGTTCGACAAGCTGCCGCTCGCGGGAAAGCGCGTCGTCTGCGTCGTGAGTGGGGGCAACATCGACGTCAACATCCTCTCGCGCGTCATCAACCGGGGTCTTGCGATGAGCGGGCGCAAGGTGACAATGGAGATCAGGCTCACGGACAAGCCAGGCCAGCTCCAGCAGGTGAGCACCATCATCGCCGAGCTCGGCGCCAACGTGGTCTCGGTCGACTACGACCTTTCCGACCCCGACCTGCCGATCTCAAGTTGTACCCTGCGCGTGGGCATGGAGACTCGCGACCAGGCACAGATAGACCAGATCCGGGCAAAGCTCGTCGGAGAGGGCTTCGCGCTCGTGGGCTAGCCCGGCGTGCGCCCGTGCGCGCGGTGGCGTGGTGGTACGGGCGCATCAGGAAAGGATGGCGACTCTCGCCAGAAGGAGAAGGACATGAGGAGCGATTCTATCAAGTTTGGACCCGAGGCGGCGGCGCACCGCTCCCTCTACAACGCGCTCGGTTGGACCGACGAGGAGATCTCGCGCCCGCTCGTGGGCATCGTGAGCTCCTTCAATGAGGTCGTGCCCGGCCACATCAACATCGATAAGATAACCGATGCCGTCAAGATGGGCATCGCCATGGCCGGTGGCATGCCCGTGGTCTTTCCCGCCATCGCCGTTTGCGACGGCATCGCCATGGGCCACACTGGCATGAGGTATTCGCTCGTGACCCGTGACCTCATCGCCGACTCCACCGAGTGCATGGCGCTCGCGCATGGCTTTGACGCGCTGGTCATGATCCCTAACTGCGACAAGAACGTGCCCGGCCTGCTCATGGCCGCCGCCCGTCTTAACCTGCCCACGACCTTTGTCTCGGGAGGTCCGATGCTTGCCGGCCACATCGACGGGCACAAGACGAGCCTCTCGTCCATGTTCGAGGCCATGGGCGCCTATACGGCCGGCAAGATAGACGAGGCCAAGCTCCACGAGTTCGAGCGAAGCGTCTGTCCTAGCTGCGGCTCCTGCTCGGGCATGTATACTGCCAATTCCATGAACTGCCTGACCGAGGTCATCGGCATGGGCCTTCCCGGCAACGGGACCGTGCCGGCTGTGTACTCCCGCCGCTTGCAGCTCGCCAAGCACGCCGGCATGGCCGTCATGGACATGCTCGAGCGGGGCATCACCGCCCGTGACATCATGTGCCCAGAGGCCTTCCGAAACGCCCTTACCGTGGACATGGCGCTCGGCTGCTCCACCAACACGATGCTCCACCTGCCGGCCATCGCGCGCGAGTGTGGCATCGAGCTGGACCTGGCCGCCGCAAACGCCATGAGCGAGAGGACCCCCAACCTCTGCCACCTGGCGCCTGCCGGCCCCACCTACATGGAGGACCTCGACGGGGCGGGGGGCGTCCCCGCCGTCATGGCCGAGCTCGACAAGGCGGGTCTCATCAACCGCGAGTGCATGACCGTCACGGGCAGGACCGTGGGCGAGAACATCGCCGGCGCCCGCGTCAGCGACAGCTCCGTCATCCGTCCCATCGACGATCCCTTCTCGCCGACGGGGGGCATTGCGGTGCTGCGCGGCAACCTCGCCCCCGAGGGATCGGTCGTCAAGCGTTCCGCCGTGGCCCCCAAGATGCTCGTCCACGAGGGTCCCGCCCGCGTCTTCGAGAGCGAGGAAGATGCCCAGAGCGCCATCAACGCGGGCCAGATCAGGCCTGGCGACGTCGTCGTGATCCGCTACGAGGGCCCCAAGGGCGGCCCCGGCATGCGCGAGATGCTCAATCCCACCTCCGCCATCCAGGGCATGGGCCTTGGCGAGAGCGTCGCGCTCATAACCGACGGGCGCTTCTCGGGGGCGACGCGTGGTGCCTGCATCGGTCACGTTTCGCCCGAGGCCGCCTCGGGCGGTGTCATCGGCGTTGTCGAGGAGGGTGACCTCATATCCATCGACATCCCGGCCTGCACGCTGGAGCTCAAGGTTCCCGACGACGAGCTCAGGCGTCGCCTGGCCGCCTTCACGCCCAAGTCCAAGGTCCTCTCGGGCTATCTGAAACGCTACGCGTCTTTAGTGTCGTCCGGAGCGACCGGCGCGGTCCTAAACTAAGGTATCGGGGGCGAGCGTGACATTGGTGGAGGGGCAGTCGCACGAGAAGGGCGCAAGACCCATGGCGGGGCTCGCGCAGCCAGGCAGTTTGGCTCGCTCGGGCTACTCAGGCTGCTTGAGTCGGCAGGAGGCCTCTGAGCTCTCCTGGAGGCTCTCTGCGCTCGCCGTGTTTCGCAGGCTTCTGGCTGACCCCGTGCTCGCGGGCATTCGCGCGTGCATCGATGCCGTGGCATCTGCGGATGACTGGGAAGCGCGCGTCGCACGCTATGCGGATACGCTGCACAGACTCTATGAGTCGGGCGAGGCGTCCCTTGGCTCCTATGTGCGGAATGTCACGCTCGCAGACGAGAATGCCTACCTCAGGTTTCTTGGCGCGGGAAGGGTGATCGCTCCCAGCCTCAAAGCGGCACTTGAGGCGGAGCTTTTGACCCTGAACGCCGTGGCGGCGCTTGTGCCCCAGGACCTGCTCGGCGAGCTGCCTGATGGCGTGGACCTCGCGTCGCTGCCGCACTTCGAGACAACGCGGATCGATCTGCCCGCCGCCTACGCCGAGCGCGTGGCCGGCCTCTGGCGACATGGCTATGGGATCTACGCTCGCTACCACGTGTTCGACGTGGACGAGGAAGGGGCCATCGCACCGGTGCGCTTCCCGGACCCCATACGCCTCTCTGACCTCGTTGACTACGAGCGTGAGCGCGCGCAGATCTGGGACAACAGCGTGGCGCTCCTCGACGGCAGGCCTGCGGCGAACATGCTGCTCACGGGTGACGCCGGCACCGGCAAGAGCTCCACGGTCAAGGCGGTCGTGAACGAGCTCGCGCCCAGGGGCCTGCGCATCCTGGAGGTTCGCAAGAGGCAGCTGCAGGCCATCCCGCAGATCCTTGAGGAGCTCACGCACAACCCTCTCAAGTTCATCATCTTCATTGATGACCTCTCGTTTTCGTGTGACGATGACAACTTTGCCGCCCTTAAGGCGATCCTCGAGGGCTCCGTCTCGGCCAAGAGCGACAACGTGGTGATCTATGCCACGAGTAACCGCCGCCACCTTGTTAGGGAGTCGTTCTCGGAGCGCGAGGGAGACGACGTGCACCTCAACGACACGATGCAGGAGATCGTCTCGCTCAGCGACCGCTTTGGCATCCACGTCTCGTTCACGAAACCTGACAAGGCAACCTACCTGGACATCGTGCGTAAGCTCGCGTCGGATGCGCAGCTTGGGATGGATCCCGCAGAGCTTGAGCTCCAGGCCGAGCGCTTTGCCCTGCGCAGGGGAGGCCGCTCGGCCCGAGGCGCCCGGCAGTTCGTGGACGGCCTACTTTCACGCGTGCCCGCGCACGCTGCGGCGCAATCACCCATATCGCGAACTCGACAATCGAAGGAGGAGACATGACACGTCCCATGACCATGGCAGAGAAGATCCTGGCAGACCACGCAGGCCTCGATGAGGTGGTGCCCGGTCAGCTCATCGAGTGTAAGCTCGACGGTGTCCTTGCCAACGACATCACCGCGCCCATCGCCATCAAGACCGTGCGCGACATCGGCGCGGGCGTGTGGGACAAGGACAAGATCTTTCTGGTTCCGGACCACTACGCGCCCAACAAGGACATCAAGAGCGCCGAGCAGACCAAGGTCACGCGCGACTTCGCACATGAGATGGGCATCACCCACTACTTCGAGCAGGGCTGCATGGGCATCGAGCACGCCCTTTTGCCTGAGCTGGGCATCGTGGTGTCGGGTGACCTCGTGATAGGTGCCGACTCCCACACCTGCACCTACGGTGGCATCGGCGCCTTCTCCACGGGTGTCGGCTCCACGGACGCGGGCGTGGGCATGGCGACGGGCCGTGCCTGGTTCAAGGTGCCCGAGACCATCCTCTTTGACATCGAGGGCGAGCTTCCCGAGGGCGCCTGTGCCAAGGACATCATCCTCTTTGTGATCGGGCAGATAGGTGTCGACGGGGCGCTCTACTGTGCCATGGAGTTCGCGGGGTCTACGATCAGTGGCCTCTCCATAGAGGGGCGCCTGACCATTGCCAACATGGCCATCGAGGCAGGTGGCAAGGCAGGCCTCTTTGAGGTGGACGACAGGTGCCGTGCCTATGTGGAGCGGCACGCCGAGCATCCCCTGCGCGAGTACCACTCCGACGCGGATGCCAGCTACGGAAGGGTCATGCACATCGATGCGGCGGACATCGTGCCCATGGTCTCGTGGCCGCACCTGCCGAGCAACACCCATCCCGTGACCGAGAGCCGCCACATCGCGATAGACCAGTCGGTGATCGGCTCCTGCACGAACGGGCGCATCGAGGACATGCGCTTGGCCGCAGACGTACTGCGAGGACGCACCGTCGACCCCAGGGTGCGCTGCATCGTGATTCCCGCGACGCAGGGTGTGTGGCTGCAGTGCGTGCACGAGGGCCTCATGGACGTGTTCATTGACGCACACTGCGTGGTCTCGACACCTACTTGCGGACCCTGCCTGGGCGGCTACATGGGGATCCTCGCCGCCGGGGAGCGTTGCGTGAGCTCTACGAACCGAAACTTCGTGGGTCGGATGGGGGACCCGACCTCCGAGGTGTACCTGACCTCGCCGGCCGTTGCCGCCGCGTCCGCCGTTGCCGGCCACATCGCCCTGCCGTCAGACCTGAGCTAGTATAATATCCACGAAGCAATTGGGCTCTTCGGGGGTTAGTGTGGGTTGACGTCTCGGCGAACTGCGGCGCGACAGCGTGCACAAGTACCCCACTCTGCACCCGGCGACTCACGTAAAGACGCACTCTGGGGGTGTCACTCTCACGAAAAGGCGCATTTTGCGTGTGGGCCTCACCAAAGGGCGCATTCTGCATGCGGGCGGTGGTTGCGCCGAGAGCCCATCTTCGCCGATCTGTGTACACCCCTGCGTCCCCACGTCTGCCCGCAGCGGCGCAACAGTGTACACAAATGCCCCGAAACGGCTCCGAGAGCCCATCTTCGCCGATCTGTGTACACTCCTGCGTCACCACGGCCGCTCGCAGCGTCGCAACAGTGTACACAAATGCCCCAAAACGGCGCCGAGAGGCCATTTTCGCCGATCTGTGTGCACTCCTGCATACCCACGGCCGCTCGCGCGACCGGGCGGGGCCACGGGTCCTACGACACCGACGGCCCCATGGCCCTCGTGATGCCAGGGCGCTCGGACCTGAGGTCCATGCCACCGGGGCGGTGACGCAACCACCTACCCACACGAACTCACGAAGCCTCAGTAATTGGATAGTACATGTGGCATGCTCCCGTTGACGGAGGGCGGGGGTAGGAGGTAGGGTCGAGGACGGCGGCCGTGCCGGGCGCAAAGGACAGGGAGAGGCCCGGACGGCTGGCCAGCATGCGCACGGCTCAGGTTCAGGCCGCCGCCAGGACCCAGATCCCGCTGCTGCGCGACTCCGGCGAGACGCCGACTCTTGTCGCCGAGAAGGTCGGGCGCGCGGTCAATGGCGTGCGCCTGTGCGCGGCGAGGCACCTCGGGGACGGCGTCGAGCATCCCCTGTCGGACGGTGCCCGCAGCGGCAGGCCGAGGAGCTCGACGAGTTCCGACTACGGCCCGTTTGCCTTTTCGCGAGCCCTTACTCCGACCCCATCAAGCGTAAAGCGTTCTGAGCCAATGGGTCTCCCTGTCCTGCGGCCAGCTCGTACCAATGGCGAGCCATTGGAATGTTCTTCTCAATACCCCAACCGAATTCATACATGTCACCGAGCTGTCGCTGAGCCCCCGCCTCGCCTTGCTCGGCCGCGAGCCGAAACAGGCGGAAGGCCTCGGCGTAGTCTTGTTCCACGCCGCGGCCCTTCTCGCACATCATGCCCAGCCTGTACTGCGCCCAAGGCTTGCCCTGCTCGGCCGCGAGCCGGTACCAGCGGCAGGCCTCGACGTCGTCCTGCGTGACCCCGCGACCCTTCTCGTACATGAAGCCGAGCCAGCTTTGCGCAGAGCTCTGCGCCCAAGACTCGCCCCGCTCGGCCGCGAGCTGGAACCAGCGGCAGGCCTCGACGTCGTCCTGCTTCACGCCATGGCCCCGCATGTACATGAACGCAAGCCAGTACTGCGCTTTTGCCTCACCCTGTTCGGCCGCGAGCCGGTACCAGTGGCTGGCCTCGGCGTCGTTCTGCTCCACACCATGGCCGCTCATGTACATGAACGCAATCCTGTACTGCGCCCAGGCATAGCCCTGTTCGGCCGCGAGCCGGTACCAGCGGCAGGCCTCGGCGTCCATTTGCTCTATCCCGTGTCCCCCTGCGGACATAAGCCTTACAAAACTTCGCACCCCCGCCTCGCCCTGATCAGCCGCGAGCCGGAACAGGCGGAGGGCCTCGGCGTAGTCTTGTTCCACGCCGCGGCCTTTCTCGTACATCATGCCCAGCCTGTACTGCGCCCAAGGCTCGCCCTGCTCGGCCGCGAGCCGGTACCAGCGGCAGGCCTCAACGTCGTCCTGCGTGACCCCGCGACCTTTCTCATACATGAAGCCGAGCCAGCTTTGCGCATCCGCCTCGCCCTGCTCGGCCGCGAGCCGGTACCAGCGGCAGGCCTCGACATTGCTCTGTGTGACCCCGTGACCTAATGAGTACATGAGGCCGAGCCAGCTTTGTGCATCCGCCTCGCCTTGCTCGGCTGCAAGTCGGAACAGGCGGAGGGCCTCGGCGTAGTCCCCCTTCTTGTGCGCACGACTTCCCTCTCGGACGACACTCATGGCCTCGCCAGAGGACCGCCCCTCAGTGGAGGCGCTATCCTTCGGGGGGTTCTCAGCAAGCTTTTGATCCACGACAGTCCTCTCTGTTGGTCCGGCGCTGATATATCGTCCGGCACTAACATACCTGTGTCCATCATGCTCCCAAGGCGAGAGGGATGCGCCACGCATCCTATTGTACGTCAGGATGACCAGGCCATCTCCTTGGCGCCAAGCTCATCTGGATGATGAGTGCCCCGATCAGGTCCTTCCGTGCGTGGGCACGTCTCGACTTTACAGTCGAAAGCAGAGTCGTCATCTCAGCGCCCACAGGATGTAGGTGGATGCCCTGGGCAGCTCAGGTTGAGGGTTACAACACTCCTCCCGACGGGCTCGATATGTCCTGTCTGGGGACGTGCGAATGTGACAAACATATGTACTCATGAAATAGTTAAAACAGATGTTCTCTCTTATGAGATAATGCTTTCACAGAGGAGAGGCTACGACGGGAGGGTCGCATGAAGGGGACGCAACGGGACGTGGATAGGCTGAGGCCCATAGACGATCCGATGTTTCGGGTGATGGCGCTGAGCAAGGCCTTCTGCGAGGAGGTGCTGAAGGTGCTGCTCGAGGACAAGAGACTTAAAGTGGTGAAGAGCACCCCGCAGGCCGCCGTCACGAACCTGCGGGGACGCTCGGTGGTGCTCGACGCCCTCTGTGAGCTCTCCGACGGCAGGCTCGTGAACGTGGAGGTGCAGCGCTCGGAGTACGAGGATCACCAGAGGCGGGTGCGCTACTACGCCTCCCTGGTGACGGCCGACAGGACGCCGCCGGGAGGGCGCTTCAGGGACGTCCCGGACGTCTGCGTGGTGCTCGTTGGCGAGTTCGACCCCTTTGGGGCTGCTTGTTCGCTGTATCATGTGGACAGGGTCGTGAGGGAGACCGGCAGGATCGCCGAGAACGGTCTTTGCGAGGTCTACGTGAACGCCTTGGCGAGGGACGGCAGTGACGTTGCCGCGCTCATGGAGGTGTTCACGGAGGCAGAGGCATACGACGAGACGCGCTTTCCGGCCACGTCTAGGGAGAAGCGCAGGCTCAGGCACACGGAGGAGGGGCAAGGGACGATGAGCAGGGTGGTTGAGGAGATCCGAGCTGAGAGCAAAGCCGAGGGCAGGCTTGAGGGCAGGGCCGAGGGGAGGGCCGAGGGGAGGGCCGAGACGCTCGACAAGCTCGTGCGCGACGGCCTCGTGGACGTGCGCGCCGCAGCGGCGTCGCTGGGGCTCGACCCCGAAGAGGTCGAGCGCATGCTCGCGTAGTATAATATCCACTAAGTAATTGGATTGTAAGTGCGGTATGCTCCCGTTGACGGAGGGTGGGAGTGAGAGGCACGAACGAACAGGATCGAAGACGGCGGTCGTGCTGGGTGCGAGGGACAGGGAGAGGCCCGGGTGGCTGGCCCGCATGCGCACGGCTCAGGTCCAGGCCGCCGCCAGGGTCCAGATCCCGCTGCTGTGCGACTCCGGTGAGACGCCGGCCCCCGTCGCCGACCGCGCCCTCGTGATGGACCTCGCGGGCCAGCGGCCCATCGACCTGGGCTACGCCGTCGAGCTCAGGGCGAGCGACCTGCCCTGGGCCCACGCCGGGAAGACGGCGGAGGCCGCAGGCCACCCGAGGCTCGCGATGGTCGCGACCGGCAGCGCGCGACATCCTGGCGGACGTCCAGACCGAGCTCCACAAAATGGCCCACTGTTGCGAGCGTCGCGACCCCAACTTCGAGGCCAAGACGCGCGACGCGCCGCCGCCCCGCGAGCAGCTGTCCTTCCGCGAAGACGAGGTGCTACCTGGCCACCGTCTTGGGCCGCCTCGGGTTCGTGTCCGCGCCCAGGTACGGCTCCTGGCCGGACCTGGGCGAGGGCGTTTTCTCGAAGATGATCCGCCAGATGCCGTGCGGCATCCGGGTGTCCAGCAAGGACGAGCTTGAGGAGAGGATCCTGCGCCACCACGGGGAGGCGGACGTCGAGCCGGTCGTCTGCAGGCGGAGGTGGAGCCTGTCGGACATGGGTCCGACGATCGAGGGGCTCGTCGTGGACACCCTCCTTTCGGATGGGGCAGACAGGGCACGTTAGTTGCTGGACGCTTTACGAGGCGTGGAACTGACCGTACCCCTGCGGGTCCGATAGCCCTTGGTGCGGCCACAGCATGGACAGGCCCTGTGTTACGTTTTCGGTCTCGCCTGGGGTCACCGCCTGCACGTTTTCAAAACCACTCTACAATAGCTCCTGTCGAGGAGTTTGTGGGGCGTATCGAAAGGGGAAGGCCAATGAAGTTCGAGGGAACCGCGTTTCGCTATGGACGTGACATCGACACGGATGTGATCATCCCCGCACGCTACCTCAACACCTCCGACCCGGCCGAGCTCGCGAGGCACTGCCTGGAGGACCTGGACACGAGCTTCGTGGATCGCGTGAGGCCGGGGGACATCATCGTTGCGGAGGAGAACTTTGGTTGCGGCTCCTCCCGCGAGCATGCGCCGGTGGCCATCAAGGCGGCTGGCGTGAGCGTGGTCGTGGCCAAGAGCTTTGCGCGCATCTTCTATCGCAACGCCATTAACATAGGCCTTCCTATCTTGGAGTGCCCGGAGGCGGTCGATGCCGTGCGTGACGGTGACGTTATCTCTGTGGACGCCGATACGGGCGCCGTTGCGGACAAGACCACGGGCGAGTGTTTCTCGGCGCAGCCTTTCCCCCCCTTCATCCAGGAGATCATCAACGAGGGTGGGCTCGTGAACCGCGCCAAGCGGCAGGTGGCTGAGCGGAGACAGGATAAGCGGTAGGTCCGAGCGGGGATAGGCGGGGCCAAAAAGGCCCACATTGGGGCAAGGAGGCCCAGACCATGACAGCTACCAGCTATAAGATTTGCACCCTTCCGGGAGACGGCATAGGACCAGAGATCATGGACGAGGCCAAGCACCTGCTCGCCGCCATCGGCGAGGCCTATGACGTCAACTTTAACTGCGACGATCAGCTTATCGGCGGCTGTGCCATCGACGCGACGAGTGCTGCAGGGGCCAAGGTTAGCGCCCTTCCGCCAGAGACGCTCGAGGCGGCGCGGGAGGCAGACGCCGTGCTGCTCGCCGCTGTGGGCGGACCAAGGTGGGACGATCCGACGCCAGGTGCCGTCCGTCCGGAGCAGGGGTTGCTCGCCATCCGCAAGAACCTGGGACTCTATCTCAATTTACGTCCCGTCCGCGTCTTCGAGGCGCTGCGCGACGCATCACCCCTGCGCCCCGAGCGTCTCGACGACGTGGACCTGCTCATCGTCCGCGAGCTCACGGGCGGCCTCTACTTTGGCACGCACGAGCGCCGGCAGGGCGTCGAGGGCGCGGGCGTTGGCGGCTCTGTCGGCGATGTCGCTATCGACACCATGGAGTACCGCGAGTACGAGGTAGAGCGTGTTCTGCGCTGGGCCTACGAGGCGGCAGGTCGCCGTAACAGAGTCGTAACCTCGGTCGACAAGGCGAACGTCCTCGAGACCTCCCGTCTCTGGCGTGAGGTCAACCATCGTATGAACGCAGAGTTCGAGGGTGTCGAGAGCGAGGATATGCTCGTCGACAACTGTGCCATGCAGCTCGTGGTAAACCCTGCCCAGTTCGACGTCCTCGTGACCGAGAACACCTTTGGCGACATCCTTTCCGACGAGGCCTCCATGCTCACGGGTTCGCTCGGTATGCTGGCAAGCGCCTCTCTGGGTGACGGTACGGCGCTCTACGAGCCGAGCCACGGGTCTGCCCCGGACATCGCGGGCAAGGGCATCGCAAACCCCATTGCGCAGATACTTTCTGTCGAGCTCATGTTGCGCTATAGCTTCCAGATGGATGCTGCCGCCGATGCCGTCGCGGCCGCTGTCGAGGACGTGCTGGCGGCCGGTTGGCGCACTCACGATCTCGCCGACGAGGCGACCGATGCCGCCCACAGGCTCGGTACCGCAGCCATGGGTGACAAGATCATCGAGGCCTTTAGGCTACATGCGGGATAGCCTGCCGCGCACGCCCGCGCAGACACCCCAAGCGTGCACTCGACGCCACTGAGTGTACGACGCATGTGCCACTCGACGCCACCGAGTGGCATGAAATCTCCCGCTAACTGCGCGTTTTCCGACAGTCGTGCCACTCGACGCCATCGAGTGCACGATGCGCTGCGGATGTCCGGTGTCACAAGTGAGGGTGCGCTGAACCAGCCTCGTTGAACTGTCTCATCCATAGCCCAACCATGGCGTAGTCCATCAGAGAGATGAGGGTGTAGACAATGGCCACGGGCAGACAGAACATCAAGAACAGGAAGATTCTGAAGACCATGTTGGAGATCCCAAGCGAGAGGAGAATCATGGCAGCCGCCACCTGGGAGAGGGCTATGAAAACGATGTTGCCGATAAACATGGCGATCATGGTCATGCCCGAGATATTGAGGTAACCGTTAAGGTCACGACCGATCATCCCAAGGATGTGGCCCGCTTCATAGCCTGCGGCGGGATTTCGGCAGATAGCCGCCCGAAGGCTGGCTATGACCATGAAGTTCACATAGAGGGAGACCACAGCAAGGACGGGCATGAAGGTGGAAGACCTCGCGCTCAGTATGATGAACGCTGCCCAGAAGTGGAAAAGAGAGTTGATAATACCAAGTGCATCGATATTTGGGCTGAACGACGCATTGCTTACCGTCCTCAGGACGAGGTAAAGAAACGCCCCGAGTATAACGCACCAGCTAAGAGTTGCCGCAACGGTATGGCATCCGCTCCTGAAGCACCGGACGATGTCAATGTTTTTTCGTTCTGGAGGCCCTTCGATCCCTTGAGCGATGAGGAGGGCCCACTCCGTCTCATATCCGATAATCCAGATCAACCCCACGACGGGAAGGAGCATACAGACAGACAGCATCAGGATAGTTGTGATCCAGTCCTTGTCCTTGGTGAGCTGGGCCCAAACGTGAGAGAGGTACTTTGTTTCTTGCATGGCTCGGAGGTTCCTCTCTTCTCGACAGTTGACTGGTAGTGTCGAACACATTGACGTACTCTATGTTAGACCACTGTGGATATGAAGTAGCCGAAATCCGACCCACAGAAGG
>ERZ772874.407-NODE-407-length-23100-cov-39.997830_pt1 | contig 23100 bp, 16 predicted proteins | sample MGYA00580586_ERZ772874 | MGnify/ENA primary metagenome ERZ772874 (study PRJEB29015, sample SAMEA2737952) | human oral metagenome | biome: human oral; feature: human-associated habitat; material: dental | place: China | collected 2154 ... | reverse complement strand
GACGAATTCTTCTTCGACGACGATGACGAAGATGACGACGAGGAGGAATAGCAGCCGCCCGGTTCTTATCGACTGCGACACCGGCATTGATGATGCCCTGGCGCTCATCTACCTGGCCGGTCTTGTGGTCGCGGGGGAGGTGCAGCTTCGGGCGGTCACCACCACCGCCGGCAATGTCGACGCCACCCAGACCGCCCTCAATAGCGCCCACATTTTACGGCTCTGCGGCCTGCCAAACGTGCCGGTGGTGGCGGGCGTGCCAATGCCCTTGGTGGTGCCGCTGGTCACCACCCCGGAAACCCATGGGCCGCACGGCCTGGGCTATGTGATTCCCCCAGAGACCAGCACCGATACGATAGCGGTGGCCCCGGGGGAGCGGCCCGGCACGGTTCCCGTGGGTGTGCCCGCCGCCGACACCGGGTGGGACGACCTGTGGCGCGCCAACCAGGATGCCACCTTGATTATCACCGGGCCGGCCACGAACCTGGCCACCTACCTGCGCGATCACCCCGCTCACCAGCGCATTTGCCTCATGGGTGGCGCCTACCTGTACCCCGGCAATACTACCCCCACCGCGGAGTGGAACACGTGGGTCGACCCCCACGCCGCCGCCGAGGTATTTCACGCCACCATTCCCATCACCGTCTGCCCCCTGGGGGTGCGCTCTCAGCCCGTGACGGAAAGCATGCTGTTCTCACCCAACCTGCTCGATGCCGCATGCGATATTCTTGCCGCCGCACACCACCCACTGGCTGATCTCCTGCCGGATTTGCTGCGATTCTATTTCGAATTCCACCAGGCCATGGGGGAGGGCTACCAGGCCCAAATCCACGACCTCATCACCACCATGGTGGCCATGGGCGCTGTCGACTATGCCACCACCACCGTGGCCGTCGACGTGGAAACCACCTCACCCCTGCTGCGCGGCACCACCGTGGCCGACTTCAAGGGGCACTGGTCGGCGGAAACCACCGGTCAACCCGGCCGAAAACCCGTCGTCAAGCTGGTGACCGGCGTGGACCCGCAGCAGGCCTGGGCGGAGTTTTTCCGCAGTCTTCAGCTTTTGGCGTCGACGCCGCCCATGCTTTAGGATGGGAACGACTCCGAGGTGACATAGGGGTTTAGTTTCGCATGCCCACTTAACAGGACGTGATACCCCCATGCCCGCACTCACCACCGCCCAACGTATCCGCGCCACAGTAGGCGTTGTCGTCATCTTCGGAACCTGGTTCTATCTGGTTTTCACCCGCCCCACCGATTGGGAATCCGTCGGCGGGTCCAGCCCCGCACTCATCACCCTGGGCGGCTACGTGCTCGGCGCGATCCTGTTGCTGTCAGCCAGCCTGCCGATCCTGCCCGCCCGCACCATCGCCATCATCCCCGCCGCCCTGGTACTCAACATTGTGATCGGCCAAATCGTCGGCTCCGTGGGCATCCCCCTTTACCTTGACTCGGTGGGCACCATCCTGGTGGCGGGACTCGCCGGGCCCATCGCCGGCCTAGCCACCGGCACCCTCAGCAGCATCGTCTGGGGGCTTTTCAACCCCGCGGCCCTCCCTTTCGCGGCGGTATCCGCCATGGTCGGGCTGCTGTCCGGGGTCATGATTGCCAAGGGGATGCTGCGGAACATTCCCCTCACCATCACGGCCGGGGTGGTGCTCGGCGTCATCTCCGGCATGCTGGCAGCCCCCGTCGCCGCGTTCGTCTATGGCGGAACCGCCGGCGTGGGCACAGGCGCCCTCGTGTCATTATTCCGGGAAATGGGAAACTCCCTCATCGGATCCGTCACCGCCCAATCACTCGTGTCCGACCCTCTCGACAAGGCACTGGTCATGATTATCGTCCATGTGGCAATCCGATCCCTGCCGAAGAAAACCCTAGCGAGCTTCCATGCGCGCACTTAACCCCCTGACCAGCATCGTGTGCGGGTTCACCGCATGGATCATCGTGTTGGGGCTGAATAATCCGTGGGTGTCCGCCACCGTGATGATTGTGGCACTGGTCGTGGGCACGGCAACCACCCGTAACCTCTCGCTCATCGCCACCACCCTGGCCCTCAGCCTCCCCACCGGCCTGTCCATGCTGCTCATCTACGTGCCCTTCGCCGCAACCTACCGGGACGGACTGGTGACCGCCGGGCAGTTGAGCCTCCGATTCGCCGCGCTCATCACAGCACTGCTGGCCGCGCTCACGGCTGTCCGCATCCCCGAGCTGGTCAAGGCCCTCCAAACCGCCCGCATCCATCACAGCATGAGCTTCATCCTGGGCTCCGCCATCCAATTCCTGCCCCAAGCCCACGACATCACCCGGCGCATGCGCGACGCTTGCCGACTTGCCGGCCGCACCCCACACCCCGGCAACCTGGTCATACCCGTGCTGGTGCAAGTGCTCTACCACGGTGGGCAGCGCGCCACCGCCATGACCACCATGGGCCTGGAACTCCCCGGCCGCCGCACCGTGCTGCGACCACCACCCGACAGCCCAGTACAAAAACTTGTTCGAATACTTCTGCCCCTGGCTGCCATCACTTTGGTGGTTACCGTATGAAACGCCACCTCGTCATTGGTGACGGCCTCTCATCGTGGGCCAGCGAGCTTGTCGACGCCGCCCCGCGGGGCCAGGTCGCCTACCTGGGGGCCGACGCCACCTGCCACCTCACCTACCTCCGCGACACCGTCATCGAAGAAGTCGCCTTCGGCCTGGAACAACGCGGCACCCATCCCGACATCATGCTCGACCGGGTGACCGCAATCCTCACCGATTTGAACCTCATGGACTTGGCGGAAGCCCACCCCACCAGGCTCTCCGGCGGGCAAACCCGCCGGGTGGCATTGGCCAGCGTGCTGGTGCTCCAAGCAGACACCCTCATTCTCGACGACCCCTGGGCCGGCCTCGACACCACATCATGCAAACAAGTGTGCGACATTTTGGACCGCTATCCGGGGGATATCATCGCCGTCGCCCACAGCCTGCCCCCCATCGACCACCACTTTGACTGCTTCGAACTCTGCGACGGCACCATGGTTCCCTACACCGAGCAGCACCCACCCCCACAGCTGTCACCATGTGCCCCCACCGGGGACATCATCGACCTGGGTGATGTCGCCGGCCGGCGCGAACCACCCCGCCGGCGCTGGTGGCAATTCACCACCCCCACCGAACCCGGATTCACCACGCCACCACTGCATTTACGCCTCGAACGCGGCGAAATCTGCTGGCTCCGGGGCCCCAACGGGGTAGGAAAAACCACCCTCCTCCACACCCTGGCGCTCACGCCGCAACCGGCGTCGATAAGCCTGCAAACCCAACGCGCCTGCGACCAGGTAACCGAAACCACCTTCCGCGACTTCATCGGCGGCGAGCCGGCCGGGACCCTGGCCAGCATCGACCCCGAAACCCACCCGCTCGACCTCACCCCCACCATGCTGCGACTCGCGCAGGTCGAAAAGGTATTCAACCGGGGAACTGATGTGGTGTTGCTGGATGAACCCGACGTAGGGCTAGACTACCCGGGTCGCACCCAGCTCCACCAGCTTATACACCGCCATCTACGCAGGAACCGACCGCCGGCGATCATCATGACCTGCCACGATCCCACCCTAATGGCGGAAGTCTCACAATACGCTACCGTGCGGGAACTGGCGCTGGTGTAACCAATTCGGCCGGTGACGCAATCGGCAGAAACGAACCATCAACCACCCACACATACGTCGGCGTCGACTCCCGCGGCAATTCGTGCACGCATTCGATATAATCCGACCCCACCAATGCCCGCACCCAACCCTCGGCAACCCCCGGATCCACCCACCGCCCATCGGGGGCGGAGATTCGCAGAAACACCAGGTAGGCAGCAACCCGCGGATCATCCGGAGTGTATAACCTTCGCTGTACCGCCTGCCCCACCCGATGCCGGGAAATCGTGGCATTCAACCGCCTTCGGCCGGTCAGCGCCGGGAGTTTCTTGGTAGGCGGCCGCCATGTTGCCACCGGGCGCGATAGCGAACGAGGATGACGCATCACCGAACCCAACGCCGAAACGGTTTGCGGATGCTGGGTTACGGCCCGATCCGCCATGGCGCCGGGATCGGAAGGCGCAGGAAGTAATTCGGGAAAATCCTGGTGCATCATCATGGTTACCACCCTAAAACCCGACCCGGACACCCTATCCAAGTATACGAAAGTATGTTCGGTGACCGTTGGTTTTTTACGGATTTTCCTTAGGCAAGGTCTACTCTGGAACCGATGACTACCAACAGTGCCTTAACCGACCGCCCGGCAGAGAGAATCCCCCGGGAAATCTGGATTTTGGTGATTGCCGCCTTCATCATTGCCCTGGGCTACGGATTCATTTCTCCCATCCTCCCGCAGCTCGCCACCAGCTTTGGTGTCGGTGCGGTTGCGGCCGGCGCCGTCATCTCCGCGTTCAGCTTCACTAGGCTCGTGTTTGCCCCCGCCGGCGGCAAACTTGTCGACAAACTCGGTGCCCGCTGGGTGTATATCACCGGTCTGCTCATCGTTGCCGTCACCACCGGGCTCATTGCCGCCGCCCAAGAATATTGGCATCTTGTGCTCCTTCGGGGGCTTGCCGGGTTTGGGTCCACCATGTTTACCGTGTCCGCCATGGGGCTTATCGTGCGGCTTGCCCCGCCCACCATCCGGGGCCGCTGCTCCGGCGCTTATGCCTCCGGGTTCCTCTTCGGCTCCGTGTTCGGCCCCGCCTTGGGGTCGCTCCTCTCGGTCTTGGGGTTCCGCTGGCCATTCCTCATCTATGGGCTGTTTCTGGCCTTGGCCTCCCTCGTCGTGTGGCTGTCCATGCCTAAACACATTGGTAGCCGTGTGGCACAATCCCAAGACACCCGGCTGGAATTGGGAGTCATGGAGGCGCTTCGCCACCCCACCTACCGGGCCATTATCGTGACCTCGTTCGCCAACGGGTGGGTGAACTTTGGGGTGCGCGTCGCCGTGGTCCCGCTTTTCGTTGAGGCCACCTTCACCAATGGCGGGACCGTTGCCGGCTACGTGCTCTCTGCCTACGCCGTGGGCAACGCCATCGCCCTGCAATTCTCCGGGCGTGTTGCCGACGCTATTGGGCGCAAACCACCCATTTATTGTGGGCTTCTCGTGGCGATGGTCTTCACCGCCAGTTTCGGGTTCACCCATAGTTTCGGGGTTCTCGTTGTGTTCTCCGCCTGCGCCGGCCTCGGGGCCGGGCTCAGCAACCCGCCCATCCAGGCCGCCCTCGCCGACATCATTGGCTCCGACCGGAACGGTGGGAAAACCCTGGCGGCCTTCCAAATGGCCGGCGACTGCGGCACCATTCTCGGGCCCCTGGTTATCGGCTGGGTGGTGCAGCAATACGGTTACAAATACGCATTCCTCATTGCCGGGGCCGTCATCCTTGTTGCCCTCGGAACCTGGCTGCGGGCCAAGGAAACCCTCCGCCGGCCGTCCGCTCCGGGCGATGCCCAGCTCACGGAGGTCGTGGGCGCCGTCATTACCCGCGACGGCCGGATCCTTGCCGCCCAGCGCGCCGACACCCACATGTGGGAATTCCCCGGCGGCAAAATCGAAAACGGTGAAACCCCAAAGCATGCCCTCAAACGGGAAATCCGTGAAGAACTCGGCTGTGTCATCACCGTCGGCGATAAAATCACCACAACCATTCACAATAATATTGCACTCAGCACCTACCGCTGCACCATAGAATCCGGTGAGCCCCAGGCCCTGGAGCATCAGGCCATCGCCTGGCGGGTCCCGGAACACCTTGCCGGACTTGATTGGGCGCCCGCCGACCTGCCCACCGTCGAAAAGCTCACCAGGATAAATCACATCTGATAAGACACGCGTCGTGCTGGTTCGCTATTAGTCACAAAATGGCGTACTGTGGTGCTGCAATGAGTATTACCGATGACGCTACCGGCAGCGCTTTCGAGCCGGACGAGAATAATGTAGTGTCGGAATCTCAGGAAACTTCGCAGGAAGTCACGCCCAATCCCATCACCCTCGACGAAGTGGTTGTCGAGGAACCGGGTGGCGACGACTCCAGGGTTGCGGACACTTCTGAGGCCACCGACTTTGATGAAAATGACTCAGAAGAAACCCCAGGCACCAGCTTTGATACGCTGGGCCTACCCAAACCTGTAGTCAAAGCAGTAGAAAATGTGGGGTTTGAAACCCCGTCACCCATCCAAGCCCAAACCATACCCGTGCTCCTTGACGGGCATGATGTGCTCGGCCTGGCCCAAACCGGCACCGGCAAAACCGCAGCATTCGCGCTGCCCATTTTGTCGCTTATCGACGCCGAAATCCGCCACCCCCAAGCACTCATCCTCGCCCCCACCCGGGAACTAGCCCTCCAGGTTGCTGACTCCTTCCAGGTTTTTGTCGACCACCTCGACGGCGATATTTCCGTCCTCCCCATCTATGGTGGCCAGGCCTACGGCATTCAGCTTTCCGGGCTGCGCCGCGGCGCCCAAATCGTCGTGGGCACCCCCGGGCGGGTCATCGACCACCTGGAGAAAGGCTCCCTCGACATTTCCGAGCTGCGGTTCCTCGTCCTGGACGAGGCCGACGAAATGCTTAACATGGGCTTCCAGGAAGACGTGGAACGCATCCTTGCGGACACCCCGGAAGACAAACAAGTCGCACTGTTCTCCGCAACCATGCCCAGCGGGATTCGCCGGTTGTCGAAGCAGTACATGAACGACCCGCACGAGATTCAGGTCAAGTCCGAAACCCGCACCAACACCAATATCACCCAGCGGTTCTTGAACGTGGCCCACCGCAATAAGCTGGACGCGCTCACCCGCATTCTCGAAGTCACCGAATTTGAGGCCATGATTATGTTTGTGCGCACCAAATTCGAAACCGAGGAATTGGCCGAGAAACTGCGCGCCCGCGGTTTCAACGCGGCCGCCATCAACGGCGATATCGCCCAGCAGCAGCGCGAACGCACCGTTGAGCAGCTGAAGGATGGCCGCCTCGATATTCTCGTGGCCACCGACGTGGCCGCCCGCGGCCTGGACGTGGAACGCATCTCCCACGTGCTGAACTACGACATTCCTTCCGACACGGAATCCTATGTACACCGCATTGGCCGCACTGGACGTGCCGGTCGGAGCGGTGAGGCGATTTTGTTTGTTACTCCCCGGGAGCGCCGCTTCCTGCGGAATATTGAGCGGGCCACCAATGCGCCCCTGCAGGAAATGGAATTGCCCACCGTCGACGAGGTCAACGAGTCCCGCAAGGCCAAGTTCGCGGACTCCATCACCGAATCTTTGGAAAACACCCAGGTGGCGGTGTTCCGTAACCTGGTCAAGGCCTATTCGGAGCAGCACGACGTGCCGCTGGAAGATATTGCCGCAGCCCTGGCCACCCAGGCCCGGGCCGGTGACGAATTCCTCATGACGGAGCCGCCGGTGGAGAAGCGCCGCAATCGGCGAGACCGCGACCGGAACGATCGCGGCGACCGGGGCTATGATCGGTTCGACCGGGATCGGGATGATCGTCGCGGCGGTTATAACCGTGGCGATCGCGGGGACCGGGGCGGCCGGGGTCGGTTCGACCGGGGCAGCCAAGACATGGAAACCTACCGGTTGGCAGTTGGCAAGCGGCAGCATGTGCGCCCGGGCGCCATCGTCGGTGCCCTGGCAAACGAGGGCGGCCTGTCCAACAAGGATTTTGGTCGCATCACCATCGGTTCGGACTTCACCCTGGTGGAGCTGCCCAAGGGGCTGCCGAAGTCGGTGTTCGATAACCTGCGGGACACCCGCATTTCCGGCCAGCTGATTCACATTGAGAAAGACACCGGCGGCCGGGGCCGCGGCGGCTACAACCGGGGCGACCGGGGGGACCGTGATTGGGATGATCGCGGCGGTCGGGGTGGCTACAACCGCGACCGGGGTAACGGTGGCCGAAATCGGGACCGGGGCGACTGGAACGATCGCCGCGGCGGCTATAACCGGGGCGACCGGGGTGACCGTGATCGGGGCGGCTACAACCGGGATCGCGGCGACCGCGACTGGCGGGATTAACCCCACACCAGCCACACCAGGCATGTGACACACAGTTGGCCCACCACACGCCCAGTGGTTTTCACCGATACGGGTGTGTGGTGGGCCATGCCATGTCTTGGAGCGGGTGGCGGAAGATCCTATTTGAGCCGGTAGCCGGACCCCCGAACCGTCTCCACCTTGTCGGCGCCGATCTTCTTCCGCAGGCTGCGGATATACACATCCACCACGTTTGAACCCGGGTCGAAATCCATCCCCCACACCTGGCTGAGCAATTGGCTGCGGGAAAGAATTTGCCGGGGATGCCGCATGAGGGTCTCTAACAGACCCAATTCCCTACGGGAGAGGTCCCGCCATTTGTCGTCGATAAGCACCCTATGGGCCCGTAAATCCAGCACCATGCCGTTATGGTGAATCTGGGTGCTGTTCGCCCCATTCATGTCTGGGTTGCTTTCGGCCAGGCGCAGCCGCACCCGGGCCAACAGCTCGGCGAACTGGAACGGTTTGGGCATGTAGTCGTTGGCGCCACCTTCTAGGGTGCGCAGCCGGTCCTCCAAGGCGGTGCGGGCAGTGAGCACGATGATAGGCAAGGTGGTGCCCAACGATCGTAGCTGTTCGAGAATGTCGGTGCCATCCATATTCGGGAGGCCCAGGTCAAGTATCATGAGCTGGTAGGCACCGGACCTAGCCATACCGAAAGCCACGGGGCCATTGTCGGTCACGTCACAGGAATAGCCTGCGGATTCTAGGCCTCGGGCAATGAACTCTGCAATCCCATTATCATCCTCAGCGATTAAGATACGGCTCATTTAATACTCCTTATAAATATCAATGATTTCTGATTGGATTGGGGGAATAGTTGCAGGGAAAGTGATACCAAACGTCGAGCCTAGGCCTGGTGTCGAGTCTACCCAAGCGTGCCCGCCGTGTGCTTCGGCGATCACCTTGACAATGGAAAGACCCAGTCCAGCGCCTTTCTTCGGTACCTGGTCGGAGGAGGGGGATTGTTCGCCCCGATTGAATCGATGGAAGAGAATCTCTTGGGTTGCACTATCAATACCGGGGCCGAAATCTCGGACGCTGAAACCAACCTGACCGTCTTTATTGGTGGATCCAATGATGATAGGGGAATCATCATTGGTGTATTTCACTGCGTTGCGGGTTAATTCCAGAATAGCCTCGGTGATGCGCTGCGCGTCAGCTAACACAAAACCTTCGGCGATTTCGGTGACCTTGGCCCGGCCACCGGAGACCATGTCGGCCTTATCTTCAATATCGATCGTGAGTTCGGTGAGGTCGATGGGTTGCATGTGGAGGAAGCTGGGGCCGTCCGCGTCGGCAATGGCAAGGGTCAGTAGGTCGTTCACCATGCGGGTCATGCGGTCGAGTTCGTCCATGCATAGTTTGACGCTGCGTTCCCGCTGCTCGTGGGTGGCGGTGTCGAGGAGTTCCAGGTGGCCACGGATGACGGTGATGGGGGTGCGGAGCTCGTGGCCGGCGTCGTCGACGAATTGCCGCTGCGCCTTATAGGCAGTGTCGATTCGATCAAGCATTCGGTTGAAAGTACCAGCCAGGTCGGCGATTTCGTCTTCGCCGTCGACGGGGACGCGGGAGGTGAGGTCGGAGTCGGTGATTTGGTTGGCAATATTGCGCAGGGTCCTAATGGGGTTAATGATCTGGTTAGCGATGAGCCAGGCGATAATCACGGCTATAAGCATGACCACCAGCCCTAAGGTTGTGAGCAGCTGAGTTTGGGTGGTGAGGTTGCGGTAAAGGTCATCGGTGAAAACCACGGTGGCGAAATAGTCGGGTTTGTCCTGGCCGGGGGTGGTGATTTCGACTCGCGCCCAATGCATGTTATTGGTGATCCCGGAGCTGTTAGATCCGGTGAACATGTCTTTTAAGAGTTGGTCTCGTTGCTCTTTGGGTAGGTTGGTGAGTTTTTCTTTGTCGACACTTTGTTGTACTATGCGGCCTTTGTAGACGCCGAGGAGGATTTGGTCACCCTGGGGGAGCTCTTGGGTGAGGTAGGCTTCGATTAATTGGCGGGCATTGGTGTAGCTGGTGGGGGAGTCTTTGACAAAGGAGTTGAATTCGGAGATTTCCTGTTCCACCGCATTATTGGCAGAGTCGTGGATTTCACCGCGGCGTACCGCGTCGGTGAGGTAGAGGACCGAGGATAGCGCGGTGAAGACGACAAGCATGATCCAGGCAATCATGCGGGATCTGATGGATTTGAGCACCTTGGCATTGGGGGAGAGCCGGGAGGGGAGCCCGGTTGGCAGCCGAGAAGACAGCACCGTGGTGTTGGGGGTGGAAAGGTGTCGAGCCATGATTACCCCAAGTTAATATTGAGATCGTGATAATTCAGTGGGGGGTTGGGGATCACAATATTAGGTAAGCCTCCTGGCAGGGGAATTTGCGGAACACCAGGGATTTGCAATTGCGGATTGGACCCCTGATTGGGGTTGCCTGCGGGGGGTGCGGCGGGGGCTGCGGCGCCACCACCATTGTTGGTTGCCGCGGGTTGCTGGGTTTCGGGAGCTGCTGGGGTGGGGGTGGCGCTGGCGCTGGTGGGTTCGGCAACGGCGGCTGCTTCGGCGTTTGCCTGGGGTTCGGAGGGTTCGGAAAGCTCAACGGATGCGGCGGCTTGCCCAATATTTGGCGGTCGTTTTGAGTTAGATAATGCTGAGCCGGCGAGGGCAACTAAGATGAGGAGTGTGACGACGCCAAAGATCGGGGCGAATCGTTTTGATGCAAAAGGCATGATCGTAAAAGCTCCCAAAAATACGTAGGTAACAAAATTATCACAAAATTGTGTTTCCGCAGTGAAGTCGGGGGCGATGTGTTCGTTTCGACGTCACCTGGTTGCACCATGTCACACAGAGGAAAGCTGGATCAAATTACGAAACCCCCGGGTGTACCTTAATTATTATGCCCCATTGTTATGAATTAGAGATGAATTTAGGATGAAGAAACGTTAACTTAGTCTTATATTCCCCTCATTTGGGTTAAGAAACGGGCGTGGGTTCTTGCGTATCGCTTCTCGCTTGTCGACGTCGCACGCGCGCGAATTACCCCATGATTCGGGGGAGCATCATGAGTATTGCGGTGACCACCCAGAGGAGCGAGAAGATTCCGCCGAACATTGCCAGCTGCGACTTGGCTTTTTTCCAGTCGGTAACCTGAAAATCGTGTGTGAGTTCGTCTTCGGGGAGGAGCCGGAGCGCACCCATCATGGTTTTCTGGCGGGGCATGATGACAAACAGCAGGAGGGCCCAGCCAATGATGGACAGCAGCAGGGATGTGTGGAATCTACCTTCGTGCCAGTAGTCGCCGGTGAACATGATGGCAAAACCCACGAGGGGCACCAGGAGGGAGAGCATGCCGTAGGTTTGGGTGATGCGGTAGAGAGCGCGGGCGGCGCCCCCGGCGGCGGTGTCACCTTCGTGGGCTTTGAGCGCCTGCACCTGGAATTGAGAGACTGCGACGGTGACCGGTCCGAGCAGCAGAACGGCGGCGAGAACGTGGACGATGGTCAGGAGCGGACCCATAATCATATTGATATCAACTTCCTTTTTGTAGATTGTGGAACAATAGGTATAAACATTAACCCATGGGGCATTGGTGACGCATCACGGCAGCATCAGCCGCCGACACCGCCAACCCGTACGTCACAGCAATATCTGCCAGTTGATTGACATACCAGCATCGCCGCGAACTCTCCGATGGTAACCATTCCGATGGTAGAGAATCCGACTTTGCCTGATTTTCGGCCTTGGCCACGGCCACCAGATTGGCTGGATCGTTGGCGAACGCCAACCGTTTTTCCATCGGCCAGGCGTACGCCCCCATGTCCCAGGCCGCCGATAGGGGAAAGATGTGATCCAGCTCGATCGGCTCCCCGGCCGCCATGGCGGGGTCGCTGCTGATGAGTCGACCCGAGTAGGGGCAAATCCCCTGCGCAATCGGCTTGCACCGGTCGGATTCTGCCAGCACGGTCAGCTGTGTTTGCAGCATGTCGTCGCGCACCGAACACCCCGGTCGGGTCGTGCTTGAACCCCACCCGGCGCCGAATTCCGTCCGTTCATACCCCACCACGGTGCGGCGTTGTGGCACCTGGGTGAGCATGGTCATGCTGGGGCTGCGTCGCTCGCAGCCGATAGGTAAAAGCGTGAGGCACATGATGATGGTCACGGTGATGAGCAGTCCGGTGGCGGAGAAAACAGGTCGCATGATTCGCATGCCCAATGGGACTGGGGAGTTAAGGATTATGGGTGGCAGGTGCGGAAACCATTGCCCCTTGATACCCCTAAACGGGGGAGGGGTGGGCTTGGGTTTGCAGCCGTATGTGCCATCGTGACATGGGGTCACGTCACTAAGGACGGGTTTTCACCCCGGACAGGGGAGAAGACTTCGGAGGTCCTACAACTTTAGGGAACAAAACTAGTCTGGGGAGGCTTTCACTAGGCATAAGATGACCCAACACCAACCTGGAGTGATTCCCCGTGGCACAACCCATAGAAAAATGGTTGCCGTCAGTTCTGTATTTTCCGGTCATGATGCTCATCGGCCTCTTTGTGATGTGGCAATGCCAGACAAACATGGTGGTTTTGGTTGCCATCACCGGCGGAATCATCTTCGTCTACCACGCGGTTGCCCTAGTGCGGGGCCGGAATAGTATATTTTGGCCCGGAATCTCCTGGTCGCTCGGATATTTCCTCATAGGCGTCTACTATTTTTACGGCCGAGGCGCCGCAGGCGACGCCACCTGGCTGTTCACACTGGCGACCGTAAGCATGGTGTTATCGGCCCATCACTGGCGGTATTCGCCCCGCATCACCGTACGGCCGGGCATCATGCTCAGTCTTGGGCTGGCTGTAGTGGCCATCAGCCAGCCCACCGGTGACTATGCGACAGATATTGCCATCCTCTCGGTGGTGGTGTTCGGCACCCAGCGTCGCAAGAGTCGCGCCACCGTGCTGTGGCCCGGTGTTGGTTTGGCGGCCGGGCTGCTCGGTGCCAGCATGTATTGCGCCTACTTCGTCCCGGGATCACCGGCGGCGACGGTCGCAGTGACCAGCCTGGCTACCTTGTGGCTGTCGCTGGGGTGCCAGCCTGCCAAAGCGGCCATGCTGCTGCGGGGGACGTGGGCGGCGTGCCTGGTGCTGACCGGGCTCGTCTGCTACGACACCATACATCCGTGGCTGCTGATTGCCGGAGTCATGGCGGCATTCGTCAACCCCGTGCGGCTCCTGGACCCCGATGCCGTGACCGGCCAGCCAAGCGAAGAAGCAGCCAAGGAACGGCAACTCATCGACCAGTGGTGGAATCGACCCGTGGATTCCTGCTACCCCGTGCTCCTCATCGAGGAAACCACACTGTGGGTTCATCCATTGCAACAATTCTTCCGCCAGGGTGGGGTAGGGGCGGGCATCATAACCGGCATAGACACCGCCGGCACCATGCACACGCTGGGAGTGTGGGTGAGCGATGGGCTAGGCAACCAGCTGTCCTGGCAGCAGATCCACGCCAATCTCACCCGCCGTGGCCTGCGGGATCCGATCATGCTGTGCTGCGCCGCCTCGTCCGACTCACTGTCGTGCATCGCCGACCTGTGGCCGCACGCCACCATGGAGATCTTCGACATTGACCACTACGACATGTGGAAACACGTGTGCGATCGCATCATGCCGAACGTCTCGTCGTCGGAGGCGGAAATGGTTCGCGTGAACGACCGGCATAACGCCGTCATCCACGCGATGAGAGACGTCTGCCACAGCAATACAAACATCAGCGACAAGCTGGCCACATATCTGCGCCGGAAGCTGTACTACCACGAGGCAACCTACCAAATCACCATCGGCACCGGCTGGAAACCACTCATGAACCAGTGGGCGGAAACTTACCATCACCGGCTCACATCAAGCGTCGAATAGCTTTTCGACGCCGCGACATGCGGGGGAAATAATGACACACCTCTTCAACGACATTCTTCTGCCCTGGTCCCTCCTGGTGGCCGTCGCAGTCATCATGTTTGTGCTGCGCAAATCCCACGACCAGTGGCAAGACTTGGCACTCGCCTGGGCGCTGGCCGCCATCGGCACCATCCATATCATGATCGCGCCACCCACCACCACACCATCGATGCTGGGATTCCCCATCGTCACAACCACAATGTGGGTCTTTCCCCTCGCCGCAATACTGGTCCTCCGCTGCGTGATCGGAACCACCATGACGTTCATGTGGCCCGGGGTGGCCTTTGCCCTCTACCTTGGGGTGGTGGGATTCATGTGCTTCGACGGATTCACCATGGGAATCATCATGGTGCCGGCCATCTTCATCTTGCTGACCTCCCTGCACCTGTGGGCACGAACCTACATGTGGTGCCTCCTGGCGAAACCCCTTACCGGATGGGTCTGTGGTGCCTCCGTGGCCGTTATGGGCAGGAATAACATCCTGCTGTTCCCCGTGTTCATCCTTTGTGTAGTGCTTGCGATCAAGCTCATCTCGGATCCTTACGAGACCAGCGAACCAGAGGAAGAGATGCCACAACCGGTGGCAGCAACGCCCCCACCAGTCACATCCCCCAACGCCAGCAACCGGTGGCACCGCCGATACCTGGGCGGCGGCTACACCCGGCTCGTCGTCGACACCATCACCGTGAAAATAGCCGACTCCTACCAGCGCATATTCATCATCATCGGGATAGACAAGACCGGCACCGAACAAGCCCTGGGACTATGGTCAGACACCGACCACGTGTGGGAAGATATCGGCACCCAACTCCGCTTGCGGGGCGTTACCGCCATCCCCACCGTTTTCTGCCCCGAAAACCCCCACCTGAAACACACCATCGAACTCGCCTGGCCCGGCGTCACTGTCCACTTTGACGACCCCACCCCACAGTCACGACGCCGCAGCCGGGCGCTACGACAGGCGGCCCTTAGCAAGCCACACGCCGACACCGCAAGCATGATGGACGCCCTGCGGGTGGCGCTCTACGACTACGAGACGAAAGAACAGCCACCGACAGGGCGTCGACAAGCAAAATGTTAGGCCTTCGCTAAAAACTCCTTCTCCCGCTCAACCGCGTGCTCGAAGCCAGCCACAACCTCCTCGCTCGGGGGCTTGGTCATGATCGTCACAACATACGTGATGATGGTGGCCGCAATCACGCCCGGCACCATCTCATAGACCACATCCTTGAGCCCGGTATTGCCCCACACGCCGCACACCACGGCCCCGGCAATCATGCCCGCCAGCGTGCCCTGCACATTCAGTCGCTTCCAATACAACATGAACAACACCGCGGGCCCAAACGCGGAACCAAAGCCCGCCCACGCGAAGCCCACCAAATCCAGAATCGAATTATTGGGGTTCACCGCCAACAATCCGGCCACCACTGACACCAAAATCACCGCGGTACGCGACAGGTTAATCATCACATCCTGGCTAGGATGATTCTTCTTCACGATCTTGAAAATATCCTCAATCAGCGACGTGGACGATACCAAAAGCTGCGACGAAATCGTCGACATGATCGCCGCCAACACCGCCGTCAAAATCAGGCCACCAATCAGCGGATGGAACAAAATCCGGGCCATATCCAAGAACACCGACTCGTATTTACTCGTATCCGTGATCGCCAAATCCGGGTTTTGGCCGAAGAACGCCGTGCCAATGATCGCAATAAACACCGCACCAACGATCGAAATAAACATCCAGCTCATGCCGATCATCCGGCCGGTTCGGGCATCTTTCGGCGTGCGCAACGCCATGAACCGCACAATAATGTGTGGCTGGCCGAAATAGCCCAGCCCCCACGCCAGATTGCCAATAATCGTTGCTGCCGAAATGCCGCTAATCAACGAGAAATACTGGGGGTTCCCGTCCGCGTGCGGCCCATACGAATTCGACGTTGCCCACGTCCATATTGATGACGGATCATCCAGATACAACAGTGCCATCACCGGCACAATGATCAAGGAGCAGAACATAATCATGCCCTGCACCGCATCCGTGTACGACACCGCCAAGAATCCGCCGATAAAGGTGTAGGTCACGGTAATGAATGCCACGACGAGCATGCCCGTGATATAATCCCCGCCGAACGTGGACTCGAAGTATTTACCGCCGGCCACCATGCCCGACGACACATAGAAGGTGAAGAACACGACAATAATGGTCGAACTCACCAATCTAATTGTCCGCGACTTATCGCCGAGGCGGTTTTCAAAGAACGATGGGATGGTGACCGAATCGTCGGCCACCTCCGAATAAGAACGCAACCTAGGCGCCACATAGGTCCAGTTTGCCCAGGCGCCTGCTAAGAGCCCCACGGCAATCCACAGTTCGGACATGCCCGACACGAAAAGCGCGCCGGGCAAGCCCATGAGTAGCCAGCCGGACATGTCGGCGGCGCCGGCTGATAGCGCCGCCACGAAGGGGTTCAGCCCCCGGCCTGCTAGAACGTAGTCTTCGTATTCGTCGGTTTGGCGATAGCTCCAGTATCCGATACCGAGCATGACCGACATGTAGATGATGATGGCTATGACATTCCATGTATGTTCACTCATCAATGGTCTCTCCGTAACTATTTCGGTAGTGTGGGTCACACTTTAACCTATAATGTCAATTTTTGGATAGAAAAGTATTGTGTTTAACACACCCAAATGGGGGTAGAAATGGTTGGGTTGGCGAGTTAGGTATTGTAAAAACATGGGCACAGCGACGCATCTGATTCATGGATTTTGGCAGAAACAGTCAGGCCTGCATTTGTGGATTGAGCAAGTAGACGGGCATAAAATCGTTACTGGTAGCGGAATTATCCCGGGTACTTTTCCCCCGGTGATCGAAGATCTTATCGTCGGAAAACGGTACCGCCACCGAGTCGATATGCGCCTCATGACTCCCAAAGGCAGAGAGCGCAAGTTACCCGTACCTACCATTGCCTGTACCCCCGAACAGGCGGTGCCCGTGCTCGCCGCCATTGCCGCCATTGTCGACGACGCCAAGGGCCCGGATGATCCCGCAGGTTCGCCGCAGGCCACTCCGGAGCAACGCGCCACCCTCGCCCCCGACCTCCTCTGGCTCGCCCACATGTACCGGGGGCTCACCGCCTTCGCCCGGGCCGGCCGTGTCACCATCAAGCTCGGCTTTTTCGAGCGACAATGGTATCCCACCTGGCAACTCGCCGCCGGGCTAGGCGAACGAGGCTGGCTGGTGAGCATGACCAAAGCCGCTCCCGGCGTCATCACCATTAACGGCGGCCCCACCATAGTCGAAGATATCGCCGACGAACTGCTCCACTGGATCGTCAACTCCCTCATCAGCGCCGAATATCATAGACCCCGACCCACCCCCTGGCACGATTTTGCCGCCGCCCTCGTCGAAAGCAACCCCCTGCGCCGGGGTGGCGCTACTTTGGTTTCCGCGCTCAATAAATGGCGCGATTCCATCGCCGCCATCGATGTCCAACTCGTGCTCATGATCGAGGAACCCGACCCGAACCCTGATTTTGAACCGGCAGGTGGCAGCAGCCCCAAGCCCATATGGCCTGTTCGCGTCCAGGTGCGATCCGGGGTGGATGCCCCCATGCCCATCCATCCCGCCAACTTCGACCACGCCACCAATCGCCGCATCACCGCCCTGCGGCGCGAAGCCCAACTCATCACGCCCTACCTCAACCCTGACCGGCCTGACCCCGACTCGCCCCTGGTGGTGGCGCTCCGCAACGCTGACAACGCTGGGGATTGGGACGTGTACCTTACCACCGACGAGCTCCTCTCATTTATCAACGACGCGGTTCCTCGGCTCCGGGAGCGCGGCATTATCGTGATGCTGCCCAGGATGTGGCGCCGCCAAGCCGTTACCGCCCACATGCACCTGCGCGACGACGAGGAAGCTACTGCCGCCCCCCAACTCGGCCTCGACCATATCGTGGCCTTCGACTGGCGGGTATCCATCGGCGATATAGACCTGACGGACAAGGAAATGTCCGACCTGGTGGCCGCCAAATCTGGCCTGATCAATCTGCGGGGAGAATGGGTTCTCGCCGACGCCGCGTCCATTCGTTCGATCTCCCAGTACATGGAACGGCTGCGTAAGTCATCAGTGGGCTCGATCATGAGCCAACTCAAGCAGGCCAAACAGCGACTTGCCGCCGCAAAAACCGCCGGCGACGACACCACCGAAATCGAACGCACGATCGAGGAACTCACCGCGGCGCTCGACAACCCCAGCAGCGGCGAAATCAGCCTCAAGGAGCTGCGGGAACTCAACCTCACCGCCGAAACCACTGACCCCATCGCGGTCACCGGTCACGACTGGCAGGTCAGCCTCATTGGCGGCGCCATCAGGCATGAGCTCCCCGCACCGCGACGCATCCCCATTCCCACAGGCGTGACCGCCAGCCTGCGTGAATACCAGCGCCGCGGCGTGGACTGGATGCATTGGATGGCCCGCCAAGGGCTCGGCGCCGTGCTCGCCGACGACATGGGGCTGGGCAAAACCCTGCAACTCCTTGCCCTCGAAGCCGCCGAACGCGACAGCTCCGAACGCGAACCAACCGCGGCGGAATCTGTGGGGCAGGTGGGAAAGGTGGAGCCGTCGCTGGTTATCGCCCCCACCAGCGTGGTCGGCAACTGGGCCCGCGAGGCGAAAAAGTTCACCCCCCACCTGAAAATCCTGGTCCACCACGGCACCGAACGCAAAAAGGACCAGGAATTCCTCGGCACCGTCACCGACTACGACATTGTGATTACCAGCTACGGTGTTGCCAGCCGCGACTACCAACTCCTGGGGCGGCAACACTGGCATCGCGTTACCCTTGACGAAGCCCAACATATCAAAAACTCCAGCACCAAAATCTCCAAGGCCGTCCGCTCCCTGCCCGCCGACCACCGCATGGCGCTCACCGGCACCCCAGTGGAAAACCGCCTGCTGGAGCTGCGCGCCATCCTGGACTTCTGTAACCCCGGCATCCTCGGCTCCGTCTCATTTTTCAAACACCACTTCTCCAAACCCATCGAAGTCACCGGGGATGAGAAAAAACAGGAACAATTGCGCAACCTCACTGCCCCCTTTATACTGCGCCGGCTCAAATCCGACCCGGCCATCATTGGGGACTTCCCCGAAAAAACCGAAACCGTCATCACCGTGGACCTCACCAAGGAACAAGCCGCCCTCTACACCGCATATGTGAATGACCTCACTACCCAGTTGGAACAGGCCGAAGGCATAGGGCGGCGCGGCCTGGTGCTTGCGTCGCTGACCAAAATCAAACAGATTTGTAATCACCCGGCGCATTTCCTTGGTGACGGATCCCCCATGCTGCGGGGTACCCACCACCGCTCCGGCAAAGTGGAAGAACTTATGCAAATTGTGGAAAATGCCCGCGACCACGGCGAAAAAGTACTCATTTTCACCCAATACAAGGCGTTCGGGGATATGCTCACCCCTTATCTCTCCGACTATTATGGGCAGAAAATCCCGTTTCTCCACGGCGGGGTGAGCAAAAGCGGGCGGGATATAATGGTGCAACAATTCCAGGCGCCGGATGGGGCGCCGGCAATGGTGTTGTCGCTCAAGGCGGGCGGCACCGGCCTCAACCTCACCGCGGCAAACATCGTGGTGCACATGGACCGGTGGTGGAACCCCGCGGTGGAAAACCAGGCGACGGACCGGGCGTACCGCATTGGGCAGGACAAAAACGTGTTTGTGTATAAGCTAATTACGGCAGGCACGGTCGAGGAGCGGATTCACGACATTATTTCGGGCAAGTCCGAGCTGGCGGCGGCCATGATCGCCCAGGGCGAGGGCTGGTTGACGGAGCTTTCCGACGCGGAGCTGGCCACGTTGTTAAGTTATCGGGAGATGGAATAAGTGGCATTCGATGGGAAAGAGCGCAGGTCGTCGCGTAGGTCGCCCCAGGTAGGCAACGTCATTTACGTGAATTTTGGGGCGCGGGATTACACGCCTGTCGCTGGCCGTGACATGTTTGCCGACCCGGATGCGCCCTCCCACAAGTCGCGGCGGAAGACCACGAGGGCGCGGGCGACGGCCAAGGGGACCCGCAGCACGGCCGCTGACTGGCTCACCGATCTGGCATTTGCCCAGGCTGATAGCGGCAGGATGAGCCGGGGCCGCGGCTACTATCAGGGCGGCCACGTGATGAACCTGGAGTTTGTGCCGGGATCTATTACCGCGAAAGTTATTGGTTCTCAGCCGCAACCGTTTTCGGTGGCCATCATGTTCCCGCCCCGCACCGACCCGCAGTTGGCGCGGCTGCCGGACCTGATTTCCCAGCTTGATGGCGGGATTCAGGCGGTGCGGTCCGGGCAGTTTTCGCCGGACATGCTCAAGATTTTATTTGGCGGCCACCCCTATAAGGCGCGGTATTACTGCGATTGCCCCGACAAGGCGAAGGTGTGTAAGCACATTGTGGCGACCATGATGGCGGCTGCGGACCGGGTGGCGGCCGACCCAGGGCTGGTGTTTCAGCTGCGGGGCCTGAACTTGGCCGATATGCGGCTGCCGAAGCAGTCGATGAAGCCGGCGGAGTCGGCAGGATCGGTGCCCGCAACGCCCGAAACATCTGCACCCGCTGGGTCGGCGGAGTCGGCAAAGAAGGCGGAGGCGCCGTCGCCCGAGGCCATTGCCGCGGCTACCGACCGGTTTTGGAACGGCGGCCCCCTGCCGGAGATCCCTCAGCTGAAAACCCAGTCCGCCCTTGCCGACTCGGACGAACAACTCCTCCACAAGGCCATGCGGACCATTTCGTACACCAGTGTGGATGAGCTATGTGCCGTATCTGATATCGAAGACTTGTACTACAATCTCACGCACGAAACATAGGGTGATAATGACCGTGCTGACTACCCGATTTCTTCACACTTCTGATCTGCAACTAGGCATGACCCGCTGGTTTCTGCAAGAAACCGAAGATGCTCAGGCGCTTTTCGACGCCGCCCGCGTTGAAGCCATTACTCGCCTCGGAGAAAAAGCCATCGAATACCAGTGCGATTTCATTATTGTTGCCGGCGATGTATTCGAACATAACTCCATCTCCACTAAGACCCGGGAGCGTGCCCTTGCCGCATTGGCGGCACTCCCCGTCGACGTGTACCTGCTTCCCGGTAACCACGATCCGCTGACCGCCGACAGCATTTTCTACCGTGCCGAATCCCACCCCAGGATTCACGTATTCACCGATAACACCCCCATCGAGGTCGCCCCCGGCGTGGAGCTCATCGGCGCCCCCTGGCACAGCAAAACCCCCAGCTGCGACCTGGTATCCCATGCCATTGCCGACCTGGAGCCGGCCGCTACCATCCGAATCGTCGTGGGGCACGGCCAACTCGATAACCGCAGCAACGACATTCGCATGGACATCATCGACCGGGATACGGTGGAGGCCGCCATCCGCGGCGGCACCATCGACTACCTGGCCCTAGGGGACACCCATTCCGCCATCAGCCTCAGCGACACCGGCGCCATCTGGTTCTCCGGTGCCCCCGAGGTCACCGCCTTTAGAGAGTTGCCCAGCGGCCAGGGGGAAAATAATTCCGGCAAGGTGCTCATCGTGGATATCACCAAGTCTGCGGCGGCCCAGGCCGAGGTGACGGTGACCGAAACCCAGATCGGTACGTGGCGGTTCGACGCCATTAGTGCCGACGTCAATAGCCTTGACGACGTGCGTGACTTCATCGCCCAATTGGACGCCTACCCGCGCAAGGACCGCACCGTCATCAAATACTCCCTGGTGGGCGCGGTAGACCTCGCTACCCGCCAACACCTAGAATCCGAACTCGCCCGCCTGCGACCCCTGTTTGCCCACCTGTATCCCCGCACCCGAACCATGAATCTCACCACCGCGGCCACCGACGTGGACATTGCGGACCTGGACCTTTCCGGCTTTGTCTTGGCCGCCGCCCAGGAGCTGGCCACCGACACTGACCCGGTTGCCTCCGACGCCCTCAACTTGCTGCTTCAACTCCATAACGAGGTGTAACCAACGATGCTGATCACCGATATTGAAATTAGAGATTTCAAAACCATCCGGCATCTTCGATGGTCCAACATTCCCGATCATGGGGTTTTCGTCATCCATGGCGAGAATGAGCAGGGTAAATCCACCGTCCTAGAGGCCATAGCGCAGGTGCTGCACACCAAGCATTCGTCCCGGGCCCAGGCGGTGAAAGACGCCCAACCCTTGGGCAGCGACGTCGGCCCGCAGGTGACCGTGAACCTCACCCTGGGGGGAAAGAATGTTCGACTATTCAAGCAGTGGTTGAAAACCCCCAGGGCCGAGCTCACCATTTCGGGTGACGGCAGCTACACCGGTGGTGATGCCGAACAGCGTTTCGAAGAATTCTTCCACAAGCATGTTGACCAAACCCTGTTTACCGCCCTGTACAACCGGCAGGGCAGCATGGTTCACCCGTTGGTGTTGGGGGGCATTACCTCCCTTACACAGGTCCTGGCGGAAGCCAGCGGGGTGAGCGGGGCCGGGGATAGCGGTCACGCTCAAACCCGGGACGCGGAGACCGGGCCACTCCTGGCCCGTATCATCGGCGAATACCACAAGTACTACACGCAGCGGGGAAAGCCCACCAAGCAGTTCCAGGCCCACCATGATCGGGTGGCAGCCGCCACCCAGGCCGCCCAGGAGGCCGCCAGCCGGCTTGACGAACTGCACCACCATGTTGCAGAGGTCGAGCGCATCACCACGGCCCGGGTCGCGGCTGAACGCGAGCTGCCGGGGCAGCGGGAGATCCGAGACGCCTGCCACGAGGATTACGAGGCCGCCCGGCAGATTCAGCACCAGGCCGAGCAGCTCGACCGGGACCAGGAGCTGGCCCGGGTGCGACTCCAGGCCGCCGAGGCCGCCTTGGCGAAACGCCTAGAGCTTGTGGAAAGCGAACGGGCCGGCCGGGAGCGCGTCGAAAAGCTCGAAGCCACCCTGGTTGACCTGCGCCAGGCCGCCGAGGCGGAGGACGAGCGCAGCGCAACGCTCACCGCCGCGCGTGCCGCAGCCGTGGCCGCGGAAAAGCAAGCCCACGACGCGGTGCGGGCAGCCACCGCC
>ERZ772874.406-NODE-406-length-23102-cov-9.712240_pt1 | contig 23102 bp, 17 predicted proteins | sample MGYA00580586_ERZ772874 | MGnify/ENA primary metagenome ERZ772874 (study PRJEB29015, sample SAMEA2737952) | human oral metagenome | biome: human oral; feature: human-associated habitat; material: dental | place: China | collected 2154 ... | reverse complement strand
AAGAATTAGTCGCGGTAAAGTATTTCTCCGCGAGGCCCGACGACATAGAGCGGAGTAGGCGGCAGAATGCCTTTTTTCAGGCAAACAAAGAGAACCCGAAGTTCCATCTGGTCTTAGGGAAGTACTTGAAGAAGGAGATCACCTGCTTCAAGTGTGGGAATGTCATCCATACCTACGAGGAGAAGGAGACGGACGTAAGGATTGCAACGCAGATCGTGGCCGATGCGTATCAGAAGAATTGCGATGCGGCTATTGTCGTCTCTGCTGACAGCGATATGATCCCAGCGATAGAACTCGCCATACAAGCGCGGCAAAAGGTGTTTATCTATTTCCCGCCCAATCAGTATTCGAGTAATCTGGCATCTATGGGGATCGGAAAACCGACGCAGTTGCAACGCTATGAGAGCCGATTCAGGCAGAGTCTTTTGCCTGATGTCATCCATTTATCTGTCGCCGACTATGATTTGCGTATACCGGAAGAGTGGAAAGCGTATCAATGAAAGGATGAACCATGCGCCACGCAGGTTGTTTGAAGGGCATAACAAAACATCAGAACAGCATGGCATTTATTAGAAACGACATCGCCACGGGCGATATGTTCCGCCACGTTTACGGCGGGATGACGAAGCGTGAGCTGGACGAACGCGCGGCACAGCTGCTCAGCGCGTGGGGCTACAAAAAGGTATCGGATACGGCTCAAGGCGCCGCAGTCTACGAAAAGGGCAACCGGGTGGCTCGACTGCTGCTGGGCGCCCTGGTGAAATACTTCAAGGTGTCGGTCACGACGTCCGTCTCTCCGTCGGACGAGGTGATCTGCGAGGTGCGCACCGAGTCGTCCGGCATGTCGGGCGGTTTGATCGGAATGAATCAGGTGAAGACTGAGATGGGCAACCTCAACGCCGCCTTCCGCGACTTTTGACGGCTCCGCGGGCCGACGCTCGATCGCATCCCGACGCGAAAAGCCTCCGAACCCCTGCTGCGAAGTGGGCGCTCGGAGGCTTTTCTTGTGATACGGCCGGCCTTTCGCCCTACGGATCGAAGCGGCGCAGGAGCTTGATTTTGCCGTGCACCATCTTCACGATACCCTCCTGCGAGAGCTCCTGCAAGACGCGGTTGAGCGACGGCCGCGCCACGCCGAAACGGTCGGCGATGTCTTGCTGGCGGGCGTAGGTGTCGTGCGTGTGCAGGTAGGTCAGGAGTTGCTCGCGGAGCGACTTGAGGGCGAAGCTGCCGATGCGTTGCGTGAGGGCGAAACACTTGTCCGAGATCTCGCGCAGGTAGTTCTCCATCATGCGCATATCGGCGTGCAGCATCTTGAGCAGCGTGTCGCGATGGATCACGAGCAGCTCGCTCTCCGTGGTCGTCTCGATGCTGACCGGGAAGACGTTGTGCGTGGCCATGAGGAAGGCCGGCGCCAGCACGTCCCAGTCCGCGAATTGCTCCACGATGATTTGCTTGCCGCCCGCGCCCGCCATCCAGGCGTTGACCTGCCCGTGGCAGACGATGAGCAGCGTCCGACACGTGTCGCCCTGCATGGCAGCGAAGGAGCGCGGCGGGTAGGAACGGAGGGCGTAGCCATAGGTCTCGAGGAGTTCCGTGGCGCGCTCCGGCGTCAGCCCTCGGAAGAGCGCGCAGTGTTCGGTCAAATCTTTTGTCATCATGGGGGCAAAAGTAGGGATCGAAAGGCGTACAAGCCGCTGTTCGTGCCGCTTTGAGGTGGTCGACAGCCGTCGGCAGAGCGTTTGAGGGCGCGTTGGGGTGGTCGGCAGCGCGGCAAGCCCTGAAAAGTGCCTCGTGTAGCGGCTATCACCCCGTGCAGGTCCCTAAAAAATGCGTTTTTTAGATTCACTGGATAGACTGGGGTCTAATAAACAGCGTAGAAGGGAATCACCTGGTTCACCCGGCTTGAATTGAGGATGAATATAAGAATCACATGATTCAATGAGCTCTTATTGGATCTGTCAATGAAAGTCTCCTGATAGACATGGGTCAAATAAACCGTGTGTATTTATACCGATTGATAGAATCGGCCTTTATTGACTACGTTTGTTTGTGTCTCTTGATCGGATTTACTTGAATTGACGGTGTGTATTTACTTCGGTTGATAGAAGTGGTTGGAATTGACAGTGTATATTTGTGTCGACTGGTAGAAGTGATTAGAATATACGATGTGTATAGAGGCCGGCTGAATCATGGGGTTGATAAAAACGGTGTACATATTTGCCGATGGATAAAAGTGATTTCGAGAGACATGGATAAATAGAGCCGATTGATAGATGCGAATTCAATCTACTTCGTAGATAAGCACCGATGGATAGACGGGATTTCAATAAACGGATAAAATATACCTTTGCACGGGGTGCAGGGAGGCAAACGAGGCACGTTTGGCCCCCTGCACGGCCTGCACATAGACAAACGAGGAGAAAAAGAGATGAAAGAGATTATTCGGATCCACAAATTGAGTCAGGAGCGGCTTGACAACGCCTTGCACCTCAGTTTTCATGACACGGTGTGCGGGCGATTGCGTGAGGCAGGCCTGGAAAAGATCGGATTGCCGGAGGAACTCGTCGAGGAGTACGAGAAATGTGTCCAAGACGAGCAGGAGATGATTAAGGAGACCCGCGCGCGGTTTGAGACACCACATATCGCAAAGAAGGAGAAGGAATGCAACCATTGGCTGTCGTACATCGCGGCCGTGGTGCGGGCCATGCGCCTCTCGCCGGATCCGGACGAGGTGAAGGCCGCCGAAATGCTCTACCTCCTGTGGCGCTCCGATAAGCCACTTCAGGGAGTGTCCCTCGGGCGGAAGTCAGCCGGCATAACGTCCCTGCTGATCGATCTCAAAGATGACCGCTACGCCCCGCTTATTACGCGCCTCCGACTCGACCGTGGCGTGCAACTGCTCGATGAGGCGAACCAGGCGCTGGAAGACTTACAGCTGCAACGAATTAAGGCGCGGTCGAAGCCAGACCTGCCCTCGTCTACCGACCTCCGCCCCACGACGGACGCCGTCTATCGCCGCATCGTCAAGTATTTAGAGCTGTCGTACATGAACGCCTCGCCCGATGGACAGGCCGCTATCACCGAGCTGGTACATCTGATCAATAAGATGGTCGACCATACCCGCACAGCCTACAAGCAGAGCCTGTCGCAACGCCGTGCCCGTCGTCGACAAAAGGAAGCCAGAGAGGAGGGGCAGTCGTGACGCAATCGAAGGAACAGATCCTGCGGCGATGGGCGCAGGACTTGGTCAGTCGCTACACCTGGCTGACGATCCGATTTGAATACAGCGAAAGGAGAGGCGTATACCTCGTCTCCTACTCACCCTCAGAAAAGATCGACGAGAGCGAATCTTTCGCCCGTGAGACGATGGAGTTCGAGAATCGGATGAATGATCTATACGACGACAATGCACCGCTATTCTGCGACGAGGAGGAGCTTTTCAAGCTCTCTTCTGAGGCGGAGGTGATCCGTTACCACACACCCGAGAAGGTGGATCGGCATAGCGTGCCGAAGAAAAAGAAGTCGTCGTTAGCTGCCGCTATACTCTGAGTCACGCAACCTGCCGCATCCTACGAATTAGCCCTGCCGGTGGAAAGGTGAAGACCTCACCCTTTCAGCCGGCAGGGCTTTTTATGTCCCTCGCCCGGTTTCCTCCCCATTGATAGGGGGAAAAGGGGCGTTTGCATTCCCTGTAGAGCCGCATAAACAGCCACTATTAGGGAGGGGCTGCGGGCAGGGGTGGACGTACTTTTGCACCCGCTAAAAATCAATTGTAATAGAAGAACAGTATGACAAAAAGAACTACGCAGTTTTATCTGCTCACCCTCCTCTTTCTGCTCTGCACCGCCACCACGGCCCTGGCACAGCGACGCGTGGAGGGACGCGTGGTGGACAACGAAACGGGCGAGACGCTGCCCGGCGTGAACCTCGTCACCCGAAACGGGACGTATGCCGTCACCGACGAAAAGGGTACCTACAACTTGTCCATCACACGGGGCGACTCGGTCACCGTCTCCTACGTCGGCTATGAGCCGCAGACCCTCCCCGCCTTTTACCTCATCGACCATCACGAGATCCGCCTGAAGACGGGCGCAGAGCTTCGCGAGGTGGTCGTCACCGCCAGTATCGCCAGCGCGCGCAACGCCAAGGCCGTCGGATCGAAGATCGACAAGGTGGACGTGGAGCGGCTCATGGATCAGGGCACAGGCTCGAACCTGGCCGACATTATCGACGGACGCATCAGCGGTGTGCAGATGTTCCAATCCAACGGTAAGGTGGGTATGCCCATCCGCTTCAACATGCGCAGCGGCGCTACGCTCAGTATGGACCGCGACCCGATCATCTACGTCGACGGTGTGCGCTACAATAACTCCCACACGTCGGACATCAACACCTCGCAGGACGCCATGAGCTCCCTCAACGACCTGCCGCTGGAGGACATCGCCTCCATCGACGTCATCAAGGGCCCGGCTGCCGCAGCCTCCTACGGTGCCGAGGCGGCCAACGGTGTCATCGTCATCACCACCAAGCGTCGCAGCTCGGCCGCAGCCGACGGCGGCAACCTGACGGGGACGGTCAAGTTCACCCAGGGCGTCAACACGCTGGCCCGCCGATACACGCAGTTCGTCAACAACGACGACATCAATAACTTCTTCGTCAACGGCAACATCACCCGCGTCTACGCCAACCTATCCAAGCGCTTCTCGCCCGGCAACCAGCTCTATTTCTCGCTCGACGAGAACCACACCGCTGGCATCATCCCCGGCAACCGCGACGTGCGCCACGCCCTCATGGCCGCCTACGACGTGACCCAAGACAAGTTCGGCATGAACGTCAGCCTGCGTTACATCAATGGTTCGCTCAGCCTGCCGCAGACGGCGCAGGGAAAGAACGACGCGATCTGGAACCTCATGCGCACGCAGAAGCCGTGGGGCTACGTCAGCGAACGCACCTGGCGCGCACAGTCGTGGACGTACGACAACGACCGCGTCATCGGTCAGGCCCGCCTCAGCTACCTCTTGCCCGGCGCCGTGAAGGTCGAGACGCTCCTCGGTATGGACGTGAACTTCATCCGCGGTGAATACCTCTTGCCTTACGGCTACCTGCTCAATACGAACGACAAGGGCGCGCGCAACGTCAGCAACCGTCGCAACTCAACGCTCAACTGGGACATCAAGGCCAACCGTCGCTTCGACCTCGGTGGCGGATGGCAGACCACCCTGACGCTCCTCTCGCAGATCGTCCGCCGCTACGAGACGGTCAACACCGTCTCCACAAGCGTCTTCAGCGGCAACGTCACGCAGCTCTCTGCCGCGTCCGAGAAGCAAGTCAGTGAGTCGGACTTTGAGCAGCGCACGTGGGGACTCTACGGCGAGGCGTTCTTCAACTATCGCAATACGCTCTTCATCAACGCCGGCCTCCGCCGCGACGCCTCGAACCTGATCGGCGCCAACGTGGCCAGCATCTATTATCCCTCGCTCAGCGTATCGTACAACCAACAGGCCTTCAAGTGGCGCGCCGCCTATGGCGAGTCGGGCCGCCTGCCTTACCCCACCGACGCCCACACGGCCTACGCCCTCACCGGCAGCTCGGCCTACGGTCCGCTCGTGGCGCCCTCCACGCAGGGCAATCCCAACATCCGCCCCGAGCGCATGCGCGAGATCGAGCTGGGTACGGACGTCAACCTGAAGCGCCATCGCATCGGCCTCTCGCTCTATGGCCAATTCACCTCGGACGCCATCATCTACGTGCCCCTGCGCAGCTCCTTCGGCTGGCTCGGATCGCGTCCGGAGAACATCGGTAGCGTGCGCGGCTACGGCTTTGAGCTGAACTGGAACGGGACCGTCTGGCAGAATCGCAGCGCAGGCAACGCCCTCGACCTCTTCGTCAGTGTGAACGGACAAACGAACGAGGTGACGAACACCGGCGGCCGCACGATCGAGAACTTGCCCAACGTGATCAAGGAGGGTCAGCCGGCCTACGCCTTCTATTATAAAAAGGTAGAGGGCGCGCGCTACGATGCCAAAGGCGTCTACAAGGGTGCGCAGGAGAGCAAGGAGTATGAATATCTCGGCAAACCCTTCCCGACGGTCAACGGTGCGGTGGGCTTCGAGCTGAAGCTGTTCCATAACCTGACCTTCAACGCCCGCGTGAACTATGCCACCGGCGCATCGGTCTATAACCAGAGCTACTACAACGTGGCCGGCTTGGGCGATAACCTCAAGAAGCGCGAAGACCTCAAGGCTGCGCTGGCCAAGGAGACGCCGGGCACGGACGCTTATCGCGCTACGGCCGAACAGCTGGCGCACACGGAGCGCAATCGCGATAACTACATCGAGAAGGCCGACTTCATCCGCCTCAGCAGCCTCTCCGCGGGCTACGACTTCAGCTCGCCCGTGCGTCAGGCCACGCATCAGCTGATCAAGACGTGTCGCCTGATGCTCTCGGCGCAGAACCTCATCCTCATCACCAACTACAGCGGCGCCGAGCCGCAGATCGAAGCCAACGGCGGCACACGCCAGACGCGTGGCATCGGCAGCCTCTCGCGCGACATCACCAACGCCCCCGCGCCGCGCTCATTCACCGCTTCACTCACCATCGGATTCTAAACAATGACACAGACAGACATAATGAAGAACCTCCGCTATATCCTCCTTTCGGCCGTCGCCCTCGTCACCCTGGCCGGCTGCGACAAATGGATCGACAACGCCAAGACGCCCTCCAACTCCCTGACGTACGACGACCTGCGCCGACCCGGCATGATGGCCTCCGTCAAAGGCAAGACCCTCACCGACGGCGCCCTCACGGCCAACGTCAAGACACTGGCCGGACAGGCCTCCTCGGCCGCCTTCATGGCCCTCGGCGCAATGACCGACGAGCTGACACCGACGAAGGTGCCCAACGCCCTTGTCTATAAAGCCCTCAGCGACGACAACGCCTCCTCGTCCGGCGGCGAGGCCGACGGCGTCTTCAACAACCTGCAAAACCTCCGCGCCCGCGCCGAAGAGCTCCTCGCCATCGAGGCCTCGACGGAAGATGACGGCTCGGAAGGGTACGAGGTCGTCCGTGCCTACGCCCGCCATACGGGCCATCTCTATGCCGGCTATGCCTACAAGCTGCTGGCCGACTGCTTCTCGTCGAACCCCTCGGCGGCTGGCGAGGTGCCCGTGAACGGTAAAAACCTCACCCACGAGGCGCTCTACGCCGAAGCCATCACCCACCTCCAGGCAGCTGTCCGCGAGGCCGACGCCGAGGTGCTCCGCGGCATGGGCGGCGCCTTCAATCGCGACCTGGCCGTGGGCAGCGCCGAAGCCTTGCTCTGCAAACTCTACATGAGTCGCGGGCAGTACACCGAAGCCTCTGCCCACCTCGACGCCGCGCTCGGCGAAAAGGCCACGATGCAGATCGTCTACAACGTCAACGGCTCGCCCAACGGCCTCTATTCGACCCTCGGCGAGACGGCCCGCGACGTGGAGGTCGACGCCGACATCGTCAACAGCCTGCGCAACGACGCCGAGCGGAAGGCTGTCCCCACGGCCACGAACAAGGAGGGCAACCGCTACCTCACCAACCTGCAACGCCATAGCCCGTTGACCATCACCGATGGCGCCGAGATGCTCCTCATTCGCGCCGAGTTGATCGTCCGTGGCGTGCGCACGGGCGACGCCCTGGCTGCCGTCAACCGCGTCATCACGACCTACGACGCCGCCTCGGCGCTGACCACCCAGCCCACCCTCAGCGACATCGACCACCTGCGCCGCGTCTACCTCTTCCTCCGCGGTGAGCGCACCCTCGACTATCGCCGCGGCCTCACCACCGCCGCCAAGCAGCAGACTTGGCAGGCGCGCCGCCTGAAGTGGATGCCACTCCCCGAAAACGAGACAGGAAAAACGAACAACTAAAGAAGGATCAACAACAAACGGCCGGGTGCACAAAGGGGCATTCGGCCGTTTCTCTTTATCGGTCGTTCTTGAGTGATCCGGCTCCTGTTTGCTTCCGTCGTCATGCGACACGATAGCGCCTCAATGGTCATTTAGGCCTCGTCTCGCCGCGGGATGGCGTCTCAATGGTCATTTTGATCTCGTTCCGCCACGGGATGGCATCTCAATGGTCATTTTGATCTCGTCCCGCCACGGGATGGCGTCTCAATGGTCATTTTGATCTCGTCCCGCCACGGGATGGCGTCTCAACGGCCATTTTGATCTCGTCCCGCCGCGGGATGGCGTCTCAATGGTCATTTTGATCTCGTCCCGCCGCGGGATGGCGTCTCAATGGCCATTTAGGTCTCGTCCCGCCGCGGGGCGAAGCCTATTTCCTGCTATTCATGCCCCCTCTATGTCCAAAGCCCTCGCAGCCTATGTATCTTTGCCCCCAGATTTTAATTTCTACATGACAAGACAATGAAGAAAGTATTTATCACAGTGATCAGCATGCTGGCCTTGGCCGCATGTAATAACAACGCCCAGCAGCAAGACACTGCCGCCGCCGATTCTACCGCGCAGGCGCAGGAAGCCCCCGCCACAGGAGGCGACCGCGACGAGCACGGTTGCATCCCCTCGGCCGGACAGTCGTGGAGCCAGCTGCGCCAAGAATGTGTGCAAGTCTTCGAGGTCGGCACCCGCCTGAACCCCGTAGAAAAGAAAGAGGGCGAAGCCGTCATCAGCGCCTTCGTACTCTTCAACGACGACCGCTCGAAAGCCGAGATCTTCCTGCCCAACAGCGACGTGGAATCCATCATCCTCGATAAGGCAGCCGATGGCACCTATAAGGCCGATCGCTATGCCTTCAACGACGCTGAACAGGCACTTTATGTGGACGGTAAAAAGGCTTTCGTGAAAGAATGATGAGGCAGCCCCAAGGAATCGACGCTCGGACAGTCGGGGCATTGCTCTTTTATGCAGAAGGACGAGACATGCATTCTCTCGCCTCGTTTTCCCCCTCCCCACTCTCCTTCAAACTACCTCAAACTAAATCCTATTCAACCTACTAATATCAATCCACTATGAGTTACGTACATCTCTACACCGGCAACGGCAAGGGTAAGACCACCGCTGCCATTGGATTGGCCCTCCGCGCAGTCGGAGCCGGCCGACGTGTCTATATCGCACAGTTCGTCAAAGGCCAGCGATACGGCGAAATCGCCTACATCGACCGCCGCATCCCCACCATCACCACCCACCGCTACGGCTCGGAGTGCTTCATCGAGCGCAAACCCACACCGGACGACATCAGTCGTGCCGCCGAGGGGCTCGAGGAGGTTCGGCGCATACTCCACAACGGCCGCTATGGGCTCGTGATCCTTGACGAAGCTACCATCGCCATTTACTTCGGTCTCTTTACCTCCGCCGAACTCATCGACGCCATCAACGACCGCCACCCCGACACGGAAGTCGTCATCACCGGTCGCTATGCTACGCCCGACCTCATCGCCGCCGCTGACCTCGTCACCGACATGCAGGAGGTGAAGCATTACTACACCCTCGGCGTCGAGGCCCGGCCGGGCATCGAGTGCTGACATACGCCCTGCGCCATGTCGCAACCTGAGCGCGTGGTCTACACCATCGGCCACTCCACCCACCCGATCGAGGTCTTCATCGCCATGCTGCGATCGTTCGACATCCGCCTGCTGGTCGACATCCGCGGCCTACCGGGCTCGAACAAGTATCCGCAGTATAACCAGGAGGCCCTGCAAGTGTCGCTCGCCGCGAACGGCATCGCTTACCTCCACCTCCCCGATCTGGGCGGGCGCCGACGGGTGCACCGCGATTCGCACAACACGCGCTGGCGCAACGCCTCCTTCCGCGCCTATGCGGATTATATGGAGACCGACGACTTTACCCGGGGCATAGCCCGCCTTATGGACGAGGCGGAGCGCCAACCGACGGCCTACTTCTGCGCCGAGGCCGTTTGGTGGCGCTGCCACCGCTCACTCGTTTCGGACTATCTCAAGGCTCACGGCTGGCGAGTGATGCACATCACCGGCGTGGGCCGTGCCGAGGAACATCCCTATACACAGGCCGCCCGCGTGGTCGGCAACCGAGTCTACTATTCCGACCCGGGTCTCTTTGATTAACGAATAACGAACCGCTAAAAAGGAAAAGTCCTGTCGGCGGGAGGCGAACACCTCCTCTGCCGGCAGGACTTCTTGTATTCGTACTCTTAATCCCGCGGGGGACGGTCGCGGCCGCCCCGATCGGGTGGGCCGGGCATGCGCATATCGGACGCTTTGGCTCCGCCCTTGAAGAGGCTGAAGCGGTAGATGAAGTGCAGCATGACGTAACTGGAGAGCGTGTTGTACTCCGAATAGCGGATGGCTGTCGCCGTAGCGCTGTACGAGATGTTGCTGCGCTGGTGCAGGATGTCGTACATCTTCAGGCGGAGCATGCCGGCGTTGTTCTTCAGGAACGACTTCGAGGCGCCCGCATTCCAGAGCCATTCGCGCTGCGAATAGCCATCGGTGTAGCCTGAGTTGGTGGAGTAGGTGAGGTCAGACTCCAGTCGGAAGCCGAGTGGGAGGTAGAGCGTGAAGGCTGCGCTGCCGCCATAGTTGAGGGTGCTCAGGTCGCGGCCCGCGCTGAGGGTGTTGCGGGTGCGGTTATGGCGGATGTTGCCGTTGAGCTCGATGTCGGCCAGGGATGAGCGGAAGCTGATGCCTGCGTGCTGCATGAGGACGGTGGCCTTGCTCGTGTTGCGGGAGCCGTCGATGAAGCCGCCGGAGTGTCCATACCGGGCGTAGGTCATGGAGCTGAGCGTAAAATGCTTGCCCGGCAGGGGGAGGTTGATGATCAGGCGGCCGTCGAGGTTGTAATTGCCGTCGATGTTCTCGTAGGTGGTCTGGCGGCGACCCGTGAGGCGGTCGGTGGTGGTGCGGCTGACGATGTCGTTCAGCACATAGTTCACGCCGGCCATGAAGATGAATGCGGACTGCTTGTCGGGGATGAATTTGCCGAAGTGGAGGCGTAGGCTGTTCGTGTACGTGGGGCGGAGGTCCGGGTTACCGATGACGGTGTTGAGCGGGTCGGAGAGGTCGGCCACCGGCTGGAGCTGCGTCATGGAGGGCTGTTCGGTGCGGCCGTCGTAATCGAGGCGGAGGTCGGTGCGCTTGTCGAAGCGGATCCGCAGTTTGGCCGTCGGGGAGTAGTTGACGACGCTCCGGGAGAGGTCGTAGAGCGTCCGGCCAGCCACCTCGGTCACGGTGCGGGTCTGCGTGGGGTCAAAGTTGAGACCCAGGGTGAAGTCGTACTTCGGGCGGACCATCTTGAAGGAGAGGTTGAGGCGGTGTTCGGTCGCATCGCTACGTGTGTTGCGGCCCGTCGTGGTGTCGGGCACGGTGTATTGGCCTTCGGAGTCGATGAGGTTGGCGTCGCGGAGCAGCTCGCGGTGTGTCCGTCGGAGGCGATAGGAGAGATGCAGGAAGTTGGAGTGACCCAGCGGCTCGACCCACGCCACCTTGCCGCGGACGTTGTACCCTCGAGTGTCGTTGTGCACCTGCTGGTCGATCGTCTCGGTAGAGTCGGCGAAGAGCAGGAAGCGCGTGTCGGAGCGATTCTGGGTGTTGTCGATCGATTGGTTGCCGCCGCCGGAGACGGAGAGCGTCAGCGTGCGGCCGCGACTGTTCAGCTTGCGGCTGACGTCGAGCTTGGCGGAGGCCGTCAGCGCGTGGCCGTCCACACGAGAGCGCGATCGGGAGGCGTTCACCGAGTCGAGGCTCCCGCTGAGGGTATGGGTCAGCTCCTCCGCGTCGGTGTGGGTGGTGCCATAGGAAAACTCCGGGCGGAAGATGACCTGCGTCAGCGAGTCCGGCTTCCACTCCATGTGCAGGTTGAAGCCCACGTTTCGCGTCCGGGTGTCGGAGGCGCTCTCGGCGTGGTCGAACGAGGTGCTATCGCCGGCCAGGATGTTCTGCCGGTCGGTCTTGGCCCGCGCCTCGTTGTCCGAACCGGAGAACCGGACGTTGCCCCCGACGGTCAGATCCTTCGCCAGGCGCTTGTTGAAGTTCGTACCCACGTTTCCGGACGACGTGATGCCATTCCCGGCGCCGAAGCCCCCGAACCGGTGCCGCCCGCCGCCCGGCCCACCGCCGAAGGCCGCCGCGGCAAAGTCCGTGAAGCCCATATTGTTCGTGTTATTGATCCCGCCCATGAGCGAGAACTGGTCGTCGTCGACGAACCGGTTCAACATCGCGTTCACGTCGTACCGCCCGCGGCTGCCGGCCCCCGCAAAGGCGTTGCCGAACCACCCCTGCTTCATGCCGGGCTTCACCGTGAGGTTGATCACGGCCTCCGCGTCGCCGTCATCGAAGCCCGTAAGCATGGCCAGGTCGCTCTTCTTCTCGTAGGTCTGCACCTTGTCGACGATCTGGGCCGGCAGGTTTTTGGAGGCCGCCTTGGGGTCGTCGGAGAAGAACTCCTTGCCGTCGACCAGTATCTTTTTGATCTCCTTTCCGTTCACCGTCACCGCGCCCTCAGCGCTCACCTCCACGCCCGGCATCTTCTTCAGCAGATCCTCAAGCACAGACCCTTCGGCCACCTTGTACGCGCTGGCGTTATACTCCACCGTGTCGTTTTTGACCTGCACCTCCACGGCGCGGGCCGTCACCACGGCCTCGCCCAGCAGCACCCCGTCCTCGGTCATCGTCAGCCGGCCCACGTCCACGGGCGTCTTGCTGCCCGATATGTGCAGCCGTTGGTAGAGCGGGTCGAGCCCGACGTACGTCACGTGCAGCAGGTAGTCGCCCTGCCGGACGCCCATCAGGTCGAAGCGCCCCTCGCGGTCCGTGACGGTGCCCTTCACCATCGCGCTGTCCTTGATGTTCAGCAGCCTCACGGCCGCCATCTCCACGCCCTCGGCCGGCTCGCCCGATCGGACGACTGTGCCCTTGACGTGGACCTGCGCCACCACTCCGGTAGCAGCCCTCAGCAGCAGGAGGCTCAAAAAAAGGATCGAAAATCGTTGTATCATCGTTTGTTTACCTATAAATCGTGTGTCCTTCCGAGGCGCCCAAGCCCCGAAAGCGGGGCGATAGACGTCATCCGTGGGCGATGGTTTAAGCCGTGCCCCTGTCGGAAAATACTCTGGGAGCCGCCGTCCGTTGGGCGCTCTTTTCGGAAAATATTTTGGGAGCTACTGTCCATCGGTCGCTCTTATTGGGGAGTACGTTACAGGCCGCTGCCTGTCACTCGCTCCTGTTTGGGAGTACGTTATGGGCCGTCGCCTGTCACTCGCTCCTGTTTGGGAGCACGCCGCAAGCCGTCGCCCGTCACTCGCTCTTGTTTGGGAGTACGTTATGGGCCGCTGTCCGTTGGGCGCTCTCGTTTGGGAGTACGCCGCAGGCCGCCGCCTGTCATTCGCTCTCGTTTGGGTGTACGTTATGGGCCGTCATCCGTCACTCGCTCCTGTTTGGGAGTACGCAGCAAGCCGTCGCCTGTCACTCGCTCCTGTTTGGGAGTACGCCGCAGGCCGCCGCCTGTCATTCGCTCTCGTTTGGGAATAGGTTATGAGCAGCTACCTGTTGGGCGCTCTCGTCGGATATTCCAATAAGAACCACCAACCGTCAGGCGCTCTCGTCGGAAAATATTTTGAGGACTCTATTCGGCCGGTCGCTCTCTTCAGAAAACAATTTGGGGACCACCAACCGTTAGGCGCTGCTGTTGGAAAACATTTTGAGAACTCTTTTTTCCGATTACGCCTCATTGAAGGCCTCAACGAGTATGTGATTGCACAATTACACTCCATTGAAGACTTCAATAAGGGTGTGATCGTAAAATTACACCCCATTGAACACCTCAACGAGGGTGTGATCGTGAAATTACGCTCCATTGAAGGCCTCAACGGGAGCGAAAGTGCGCCGGGAGTTCACGAAATAGAGTAAGAGAGGAGCTATCTGCCCGCCCGAGTCGCCCCAATGTTTTCCGACAGCAGCGCCCGACGGTCGGCAGTTCCCATTGGAATCTCCGCCGGCAGCGCCCGAGTGCCCGCAGCCCATAAAATGATCTCCAACGACGGCTTACGCGTGCCCGAAGCCCATAAAATGATCTCCGCCGACAGCGCCCGAGTGCCCGCAGCCCGCAAAATGTTTTCCGACGGTGGCGACTGCGCCCAAGCCGCTCCCAAAGCGCGCTCCAACGGCCGTGCATGCCGCTCAGTCGCCCCCAAAGGGAAAAACTTGGACGGCCGTAGACCAAAAAAAGCCTCCCAACTGCAAAAATTTATGGCCAAAAAATAGGGATCCGTCTATCTTTGCCACACCTATTTAGACTTACGTTATTTGATCCTCAAACCTCACTACAACATTACTCATGATCACCAAGATTCGATCCCTCAGCCGCTTCGTGACCCAGAAGCCCAACGCCAGTCTGCTGCTGTTCCTAACCACCATCGCGGCCGTCGTGCTGGCCAACTCCCCCTTAGTCGACGCCTACAACAGCTGCCTGGAGTACCCCCTCGACTTCCGGTTCGACAACTTCATCTTCTTCCCCCATCACGGTCAGCCCATGTCGCTCACCACCTTTGTCAACGACGCCTTTATGGCCATCTTTTTCTTCGTCGTGGGCATGGAGATCAAGCAGGAGCTGCTCGTAGGCGAACTTAGCTCCGCCCGTAAGGCGCTACTGCCCGTCATAGCGGCCTGCGGCGGCATGATCGTGCCCGTACTGGTCTACCTGTCCGTCTGCCACAGCGGCCCCGCGGCCCACGGTGCCGCCATACCGATGGCCACCGACATCGCCTTCGCCCTGGCCGCCCTCGGAGCCCTCGGCAGCCGCGTCCCCCTCAGCCTACGCGTCTTCCTGACCGCCCTGGCCGTGGTCGACGACATCGGCGGCATCATCGTCATCGCCATCTTCTACAGCGGACACGTCGCCGCCACCCCGCTGTTTATCGCCCTGGGCGTACTGGTCTTCCTGACCGTCGGCGGACGCCTGGGAATACAGCACGCGCTCTTCTTCTACACCGGATTTTTCGTCGTTTGGTACCTCTTCACCCAAGCCGGCATTCACCCCACCATAGCCGGGGTACTCGTCGCCTTCACCGTGCCCGCGCGACCCAAGGTGAAGCTCGACTCCTTCGCCGACAACATGCGTGATCACCTCGCCTCGCTCGACTTCACCCAGGCCCGACACGCCGGCAAGTCCACCGTCCTGAGCCCCGGTCAAGTCTTAGTCCTCACCAACATCCACCGCCTGGCCGCCCACACGGTCAGCCCCCTGCAAAGCCTCGTGGAACGGCTCAACCCGGTGGTCAATTACCTCATCCTGCCCCTCTTTGCCTTTGTCAATGCCGGCGTACACTTCGGCGGCTTCGACCTTTCGGCCCTGGCAGGCATCCCGTTGGCCATCTTCCTCGGCCTATTCGTAGGTAAGACCATCGGCATCTTCACCTTCTCCTATCTGGCGGCTAAAGCGCGCATCGTGTCGATCTCGCCGGAGATCACGAAGCGGGCCCTCTTCGGCGTTTCGATCCTGGGCGGCATCGGGTTCACCGTGTCGCTCTTCATCGCCAACCTCTCCTTTGCTGCCGTGCCCGACATCGGCGACGAACTGCTCAACGAAGCCAAGCTGGGCATCTTTGTCGGGTCGCTCGTCTCGGGCATCGTCGGCTATTTCTTCCTGAAACACCAGTTGCCCGAACGCGATTAGCCCCCCGATCGCCAGCCCCCCACACTCTGCCCCGCCGGACGATGAGTAAGCAACAAGCGCTCCTCGTCCGGCGGGGCTTGTTGTAGGGTACGGGGCCGGCGCCTGTCCTGTTATCGCTACAAATGGTAGGTCTACGGGGCAGCGCACGGCCTGAAATCGCCACAATTTGGGACAAGCCGCGCCGGCCCCCGCCCGTACTTTTGCGCCCCCGGAAGCGACCTCTTTCTATGCAATGAAAGGGGCCGCTTCTCTTTTTGTATTACCCCCATTAAACAAGTATGTAACACATGAACAGAAGACTACTCTTCTTGATGCTATTCGCATTCTTCGCCTTTGTCGCATGGACACAGGCGCAGTCAGTGACGGTCAGCGGTACCGTCGTCGGTAAGGACGACGGCCAACCCGTCATCGGCGCAAACATTGTAATCAAGGGCACGACGACAGGCACGGTGAGCGACGTCGACGGACACTTCCGCCTGACCGCCCCACGCCCCGGCGCCACGCTCGTCATCTCCTTCGTCGGCTACCGAACGAAAGAGGTCCCCGCCACCGCCTCCATGCACGTCGAGCTGGAGACGGACGCTACGCAGCTGGGCGAGGTGCAGGTCGTCGTAGCCTACGGCCAACAGAAACGACGCGAATTGACCGGCGCCATCGGCTCGGTAGACGCCGCCTCCATTCGGGAGACCCCCGCCACGTCGCTCGAGCAAACGCTCAGCGGACGCGTCAGCGGCGTGCAGGTCACACAGGCCTCGGGAGCACCGGGCGGCGCCGTGGTCGTGAACATCCGCGGTACCAGCTCCATCTCGGCCGGCAACGAACCGCTGTACGTCGTCGACGGGATGCCGATCCTCTCGGCCGACTTCTCGCAGAAGGCCGGCTACCAAGGCAACACCTTGAGCGGCGTGGCGGACATTAACCCCGCAGACATCGCCTCGGTGGAGGTACTCAAGGATGCTTCGGCCGCAGCGCTCTACGGATCGCGCGCCTCGAACGGCGTCGTCCTCATCACCACCAAGCGCGGCAGCTCCGGTCGCACACGGGTGACGTTAGATAGTTACGTCGGCGTGCAGAACCTCTGGCGCAAGCTCCAATTCCTGCCCACGGCGGAGCATGTGGCCGCCCGCAACGAGGCAATCAACAACTACAACACCTCGCTCGGCCTTTCGTCCACAGACGCCACGTATAAAAAGTCCGTCGCCGCCGCGCAAGAGGGTGCGGACACCGATTGGATCGACGCCATCACCCGCACGGCGCTCCATACGAACCATCAGCTGGCCCTATCCGGCGGCACAGACCAGACGCAGTTCTATGCCTCGCTCGGCTATTACGATCAGCAGGGCGTGATGAAGAAGACGGACTACACCCGCTACAACCTGCGCACGAATCTCACGAACCGCATCAGTCGCACAGTGAAGATCTCGGCCGACATCGCCCTCAGCTCCGCCACGACCAATCGTGCCACGGGCGACGGCAACCTCTATTCGCCTTGGATCAACGCCCTCTCCGCCTCGCCAGACTATGCCGTGCGCACCGCCAGCGGCAGCTTCGGCTCCATCAACGCCAGCAAATACAACCCCGTAGCGCTGATCGATGAGCAAGAGCAGGTGACGCGGAAGTACCGCGCCATTGTCGGTCTGAAGACGACTTGGAACATCCTCCCCGAACTGCGTTACAACCTCGATTTGGGCGGCGACTATATCGTCATGCACGAGACGGGCGTCTTCCCACGTGGCACCATCCGCGGTGCCCGCTCCAATGGCGACGTGCACGACCTCCGCGGCTTCAGCTTCTCGAATCTGGCTGAGCACACGCTCGACTATTTCCACCAGTGGGACAAGCTCGCCTTCAAAGCGCTCCTCGGTTACAGCTACCAGAAGACGACGCTGGACAACAACTTTGTCCGAGGCACCAACTTCGTTTCGCCCATGCTGAAATACATCAACTCGGCGGGCAGCGTCACGGAAGGGTCGTCGTCCCTGTCGGAGTACGCCCTCCAGTCGCTCTTCGGACGCGTGAACCTGAACTATGCGGACCGCTATCTGCTGGAGGCGTCGCTGCGGAGTGATGCCTCGTCGAAGTTTGCGCCCGGGCGGCGAGTGGGCTACTTCCCGGCGGCTTCGCTCGGGTGGATTGTGTCTGAGGAGGGCTTCTTCCCCAAGACGAAAATGCTGAGCGACCTCAAGCTCCGCGTCGCCGTCGGCTATACGGGCAACCAAGAGGGGATCGGCTATTACGACTACTTCAACACCTATCGCGCCAGCGATGTGGCTTACATCGGGCAGTCGGGGCTGGCTTTCCCCAACTCGCGTCCGAACCCGGACTTGACGTGGGAGAAAACGCTGCAGTACGACCTGGGTGTCGACGCTGCGCTCTTCGATCGACGCCTGGAGCTGACGCTCGACTGGTATCACAAGGATACGCGCGACTTGTTGCTCTCGCACCCCATCAACGCCTTGAGCGGTTACATGCGGACAACCTCCAACGTGGGGCGGATCCGTAACGAGGGTTTCGAGGCCATGATCACCGGACATCCGCTGCGTGGCCGTGGCCTGACGTGGGATGTGCGCCTCTCTTTCGGCTATCAGCATAACGAGGTCGTGGCGCTCACGAAGAAGGCTGACGGCACGGATAACTTCATCGAAGTAGGGCCGAGCAACATCCTGCAGGTGGGTCAGCCGATGGCGACGTTCTACCTGATCCGTGCCGAGGGTATCTACCAGAGCAAGGAGGAGATCCTGGCTCAGCCCGGCGGTGAGGCGCTCTGGAAGCGCGGCATCCGGCCGGGCGACGTGAAGTATTACGACAAGGACGGCAACGGCATCATCAACAACAACGACCGTGTGACGGCCGGATCGCCCTTCCCCCAGATCACGGGCGCCTTCATCAACAACTTTGCCTATAAAGGCTTCGACCTCGGGCTGGACCTCCAATACTCCCTCGGCGCCAAGATCTACGCCACGTGGAAAGGGGCCTACACCGGAGGCGGCGGACAGGGCGGTACGCCGAACGGATACGCCATCTTCCGCGACGAATTTGAGGCGCGTTGGACGCCTGAACGCCCATCGACCGATCGGCCGCGGGCCGTGGCCGACGGTGCGGCGTACACGAACAACATGATGAACTACACGACGCGCTTCCTCGAGAAGGCCGACTTCCTCCGCATCCGTAACGTGACGCTTGGCTATACCCTGCCCGACGAGACGGTGCGCCATCTGGGCCTCTCCCGACTGCGTTTCTATGCCCAGGTGAACAACCTCTACACCTTCACGACGTACGACGGCTTCGACCCCGAAGTGGCCATGAACCCTGACCGCGCCACCTATCGCGGCTACGACCCCGGATCTATGCCGCATCCGCGCTCCTTCCTCTTCGGCATGAACTTATCCTTCTAAACTTCCCCCCAACGAGATGACTTACCCAATGAATATGAGAACCCCTTTGATGATCGCCGCACTGGCGGCCTCACTACTGGCCTTCAACGGCTGCAACCTGGACTATCCGCCCACCGCGGCCGTCTCGGACTCTTCGCTGACGGATGCCGACTATCAGGCTCTGCTCAATGGCGTCTACGACGGCGCCCAGAACTACCGACTCGTGATGGAGGACATCGCGGCCGACAACCTCAACAGCAAGTCGTGGTATGCCGACATGGACGACAACAACCAAACGACAAGCAGCGACAACATCAACTCGCTCTGGCAACAGCTCTACGGCGCTGTGCAGCGGTGTAACAACCTGATCAACCTGGTGGAGAAGCATACGGGCACATCGACCGTCAACCTGACCGAGATCGCCGCCCAAGCGCGCATCGTCCGCGCCTGGCTCTATATGCGCATCGCGGCCAACTGGGGCGACGCGCCGCTGCTGACCACCGTCACGGACGAGCCCGTGAGCCGTGCGCCGGAGGACTCCGTCTGGATGCTCGTTAAGCAAGACCTGGAGTATGGCATGGCGCATGCGCCGGCCTTCTCCACGGCCGGCTATGCCAGTCGCGTGGCGGCCAAGGCACTCTTGGCGCGGGTGCTGCTCATTGCCCCCACGCCCGTGCAGGACAAGGCGCGCGCCCGACAGTTGGCCGAAGAGGTGATCGCCGACGGTCACTTCGCCCTGGCCGATCATTACGCCGACATCTGGCACGCCAAGACGAGCAAGGAGATGATCCTGCAATGGACCAACACGACGGGCGACAGCGGCTCCTACGGCTGGTTTTTGCGCTCCAACATCGTCGACCAGTACGAGAAGGAAAACGGTGCGGGCAGCGCAGCCCCCGGCGGCAACGGACGCTACGAATTACCCGTCGATCAGGCCCTCATCAGGGCTTACGAGGAGGGCGACGAGCGCAAGGCGGCCTCCGTGCGCCACTTGAAGCTCAAGAACGGCACCGAGACGTACGACTGCATCAAGTATCCCAACACGGACAAATCCGACTCCTACCCCGTTGTCCGCATCGCCGAGATGTACCTCATCGTGGCCGAGGCGGCGGGCTACCCCGAGGGCGTGAAGCGGCTCAACGAGCTGCGTGCCAAGCGTGGCGTCGCGGCCCTCCAGACGGGCAGCACCGTCACGGCCGCAAACTTCATGGCGCGCATCATGCACGAGCGCCGCGTGGAGTTTTTCGCCGAGGGGCAACGGTGGTACGACCTCCGTCGCTGGTTCAACTCCGGCCCCGAAGGGCGGCAGGCCGTCCTGGCGCTCTGTAAGTATCGCACGGGCGAGGCCGCGGGCAGTCGTCCGCAGGCTTCCGACAAGCTGAACATCGCCGAGAACGGCTACAACCTCCTTTGGCCCATCACCACGGAAGCCATCGACAACGACCGCAACTTGTTGCCGAACAATCCCGGGTACTAACCGCCGCCATCGGGCCCGATTTCCGCTTGGGAAATGCGCCGGAGTCCTGAATTCCGGTGCGTTTCCATTTGAAGCATGAGCCGGATTTCTGAATTCTGGTGCGTTTCTTCCGAGCAACACGCCTAAATCCTGAATTCTGGCCTGTTTCTTCTAAGCAACGGGCCTAAATCGAGAATTACGGCCAAGTTTCTTTCGAGCAACACGTCTAAATCGGGAAATACGACCAAGTTTTCGCATAGAAAAAGGCCTGTCGCAAGTGGTGCGGCAGGCCTTTCTTGTTGGAAATGGTCTCGGGGCGTCAGCTTTTCTTCAGGTCGGGGTAGCTGATGCGGGTGTGGTACATCGTTTTGAGCTTTTCCACGAAGGTGGTCTTGATCTTGTCGATGTCGCGGAAGGTCAGCGGGGCGTTGCGCATGAGTCCGTCGGCTATTTGCCCGTCGATGATCTTATTGACCAGTGCGCGGATCGTCTCGTCGGTGTATTCGTTGAGGCTGCGCGAGGCCGCTTCGACGGAATCGGCCATCATCAGGATCGCCGTCTCACGGGTGAAGGGGTTCGGGCCGGGGTAGGTGAAGAGCGACTCGTCGACGGGTTCGCCGGGGTGGGCGTTGCAGTAGGAGTTGTAGAAATACTTGGCCTTACCGGCGCCGTGGTGCGTGCGAATAAAGTCGATGATGGCCTCGGGCAGGCCTGCCTTTTCGGCCATTTTGATGCCCTCGGTGACGTGGCTGATGATGATCTGCGCGCTCTGCTCGAAGGGCAGATCGCGGTGGGGGTTGATGCCCTTCATTTGGTTCTCGGTGAAGAAAGGCGGGTTCTTCATCTTGCCGATATCGTGATAGAGCGCTCCGGTGCGGACCAGCTGCGTGTCGGCGCCGATCTTGGCGCTGGCGGCGGAGGCCAGAATGGAGACTTGCAGGGAGTGCTGGAAGGTGCCGGCGCAGGTCTCGGAGAGCTTTTTGAGCAGCGGGGTGTTGATGTTCGAAAGCTCCACGAGCGTAATGGGCGAGACGTATCCGAAGGCCTTTTCCATCATATAAATGAGGACGTAGGAGAACATGAGCAGCACGAAGTTGATGCCGAAATAGATCCCCATGCGCCAATCGATCTTGTTGAAGTCGCCGTCTTGATAGAGCGAGAGGCCGATGTAGCCCAACATGTAGGCCAGGGAGATGAGGAAGGCGCATCGCAAGAGCTGCGATCGCTGCGAAAGCTCCTTGAGGCTGATGATGAAGACGACGCCGGCCATGATTTGCAGCAGTAGGAACTCGTGCGGGAAGGGGGCCACGAGGGAACAGATGAGCGCCGTGATGAGGTGGGTGAAGAGGGCCGAATGAGAGTCGAAGAAGGTGCGGACGACGATGGGGATGATGGCAAAGGGCAGGATGTAGATGTTCATCAGGTCGTAGCGCACGCAAATTTCGGAGAGGATGCAGGGGACAAGGATGCAGGTGAGGATGAAGAGGCGGTTCTTGCGCTTGAAGTAGAGCTCCGGGCGGAAGGCCAGGAAGTAGAGCGCGCAGCAGGCCATGATGCCGAGGATGAGGATCACTTGGCCCAGCATGGTGATGGCGTCACGGCGGTTGCCTCCGGACTTGGTCTCGTGGACGATCTTGAGCGAACGGAGGATGTTGTACGTGCGGGCGTCGACCACCTCGCCCCGATCGACGATGCGCTCGCCCGCCTGCACGATGCCGGTGGAGAGTGTCACCTTCTGCATGAGCGCCTCCAGGGCCTTGTCGGACGTTTCGGCGTCGTAGGTGACGTTGGGGTGCAGGTAGCGGTCGAAGTTGGAGGCCCTCAGCTCGCCCTTGTCCATCGATTCGGGCGCTTCGTTGATGACCAGCTCGTAGGCCGACTTTTCGGAGTGGAAGCGGGAGAGATCGACCTGCGAGGAGACGTTCTTGCGGAGTAGCCTCAGGCGGGTGTGATGCTCGGAGGTCATGCGCTCCATGTCCTGCACCGAGATGATGCCGTCGGCGTAGAGTGCGCTGAGCTTTTGGGTGAGGTATTGCCAGACGGGCGTGCTCATGGTGCGCCGCTCAGCGTAGTCGTTTTTGAGGTCGCCTAAGGCCTGCCCCGCGACGCGGTCGTCGAGTCGGAAATAGGGCCGGAAGCGAGCCTGTAGACTGTCTCGTTCGGCCTTCAGCTCGGCGTCGGACTTGTAGATGGGGAAGTCGCTCGGGGCCGTCAGCAGGCCGTAGCGCCAAGGCTTACCCTCGTGGAACTGGTATCTGAACTTGCCTTCCCGCGGAAAGAAGTAGGCGATCACGACGGCCGTGGCCATGAAATAGAGGAAGGCTTGTATGGCCGTTTTCTTTGATTTCAGCGTATGCATAATAGTCGGAGTATTCGTGTGTGTATAGGCGTCATGTGTTTGCGATGTCTAATCGGCCGCAAAGGTGGGGGAAAAGGGCGGGAGGAGAATGCCCCGCGAATACGTTCTGAGGTGGTTGGAATACGTTCGGAACCTATTCCGACCACCTCCCTAACGTATTCCAATAGGTTCGGAACGTATTCCGACCACCTCCCTAACGTATTCCAATAGGTTCGGAACGTATTCCGACCACCTCCCTAACGTATTCCAATAGGTTCGGAACGTATTCCGACCAC